>JAEIGA010010925.1_pt1 | contig 13771 bp, 5 predicted proteins | sample 9270691 | NCBI WGS metagenome assembly JAEIGA01 (sample SAMN17057246, study PRJNA624740) | gut metagenome | biome: biome; isolation source: fecal sample | host: Bos grunniens | place: China: Xizang | collected 2019 | reverse complement strand
TTGCACTGCAGTCAGTGCCTCTTGGCTCGGGCCGCGCGAATGTGGGTATATATTATAAGGAGTTGGAGACACTCGAGGACTTCATCACCCCCGAGGCTATTGCTGCCGACTGGGATGGTCGTCATCAGTCGAGCTACGTTGGCGGTGCATACTCTACAATGACACTGCAGCACGACAACAACATCGGTTTCCTCTATGAGGAGGACACATACGGCACAAGCGGTGGCGGTTACACTATCGTTTACAAGAACTACAGCATTGAGTATATCACTGACAGTGCATACGTTTATGATGCCGACGTTGACAAGACTGCCATTGTTGCTGCAGGCATCGACGCAAAGATTGCAGGATTTGACCCCGATGCTCCAACATACGTGGGTTCGGTTGACGGCAACTCACTGAACGCCGTTGCAGAACTTATCGAGGCATACAAAAATGAGCCATCTTACGAGGCATACGAGGCCATCAACGCAGGTATTGCAAACATGCCACGTCTTGAGGTTGAGGCAGGCAAGTGGTACCGCATACGCAACTCGGCACGCAGCAACGCCACACTCTACCTGAATCCCGAGGCAAGCCGCGTATCGACAGCAACATCAAACGTAAACAACGCGAACCAGTTGTTCACATTCCTGCCCACAGGCAACGACAAGGAGTATTACCTGTACAACGGCAACTACCAGTATATGCTGGGACCTCTTGGCAACAACGAGACACAGCCTATTGTGACAACCGACAACGCTGCTGCCGGAAAGTGGAAGATTGAGAGCACAACAACCGGTTTGAGCTCAATCATCTGCCAGAACAAGACAGGCGGCAACACAGGTCTTCACCTTGCAGGTGACGGAGTGCGCCTTGTGCCCTGGACAAACAATGCCGAGGCATCACTGTGGTATATTGAGCCTGTGGAGGAGTTTGCGTTGACAATCGACGAGTATGCAGCTGTATGCATGCCTTTCGCAATGACATTGCCCCAGGGTGTAGCAGCCTACACAGCAGGCGCACCACAGACCGCTGACGGTGTTGATTTTGTAATGTTGACCGAGTGCGGCACAAATATCATTCCAGCAAACACACCTGTCATTTTGGCTGCAACAAGCGGCACATACAACATTGGTGTGGGCGGCGAGGCTACAGCACTTGAAGGCAACAACCAGCTACGCGGCGTACTCAAGAGCGCGTCTGTCGATGGTTCAAATATCTACACACTCAGCAACGGAGAGCTTGTAAAGCGCACTGCCACCAGCGGCAACATCGCTGCCAACACTGCATACTACACTGCCGACAACAGTGCCGAGACACTTGTGTTGAAGAACATTTTTGAGGCTACATATACACTTGTTGACCAGGCCGGCAACGAATTCAATGGCAGCTTCACCTACGAGGGTAACAACCAGCCTGCTGTGACAGGTGCTTATGGAGCAACAATCACTGATGCAGAAATGGATTTCACAAACAAGCATTACACAGCAACAATCAATTTTGCATACCCAATGTCAAAGGTTGGCGGTGACACAAACGAAACGCTGCTTGCAATAAACGGCAAGTACATCCGCGCCGTAGGCAATAACGTAAAGGTGCAGACAACAAATGTTGCTGCAGTTGATGCGAACTGTTTGTGGGCTATCTATCCTTCATTCAACGAGGGTGCCTTCACATTCGCAATAATGAACGTTGCAACAGGCAAGTACATGCACACAGATGCAACAGGTGCCGTTCACAACACAGAAGGCACAGTTGTTTTGAGCGACGAGGCTATAATGTTCACAATTGCCGACGACAATGAGTTCAAGACCGGCAACGGCCTGTACCTCTCTATCAACTCACCAGCATACGACACCGATGTATTCCTGGGAGTTTGGAGCGGCGCGCACGGTGGAACAGACATCATTGACTCGGCTTTGAGTGCATACAATGTCGAAGTGACAGCTGCAAAGTATGCCACATTCTATGCGCCTGTAGCCGTTACAGTTCCCGAGAGTGTTACTGCATACACTGTAACAATCAATGACGGCGGTTGGGCCGATTTGAATGAAATTGAGGGTGGCGTAATCCCCGCCTACACAGGTGTGGTTCTCTATTCAGAGACTCCTGCGACCTACACATTCAATGTAACCCCAACCGATGCTGTCGCTGAGGAAAATGCACTCACCGGTACCGTTGCTGCAACATACGTTACAGCCGATGCTTATGTACTTGGTTTCCAGGATGGCGAAGCCGGTTTCTACACAGCTGCAATGACAGACGGCGCTTGGTTGAACAACCATCACAAGGCATATTTGCCAAAGGCTCAGGGCATGAATGCCGCTTCTTACAGCTTCCGTTTCCCTGGCACTACCGGCATTGAGAATGTGAAAGGTGAAAGCGGAAAGGTGAAAGGTATTTACGACCTGCAGGGTCGCAAGGTTACAAAGCCAATCAAGGGTATATATATCATTGATGGCAAGAAGGTATTGGTAAAATAACAGACAGAGTTCCTTAAGGACACTAATGCTCTTAAGGACTTCTAAAAAGAGATTCTTCGCTTCGCTCAGAATGACATTATTGACTTTGTCATCCTGAACGAACGTGAAGGATCTCTTTTTTATACTAAGGAGGGAAAATGCTTTAACTAAATTTATGCATTATTTTTTAAAATATTATTTATATTTGCACAAATTGGAACATTACGTTCAAACACAAACTATTAACTAATCATATTTTATCTCATGAAAAGATTACTTACATTACTCATTTGCGGCATGATGTCGGTGGCAACAATGTTTGCCGACGAACCGTTCCGCAATCACAGGTACGACTCGTTCAAAGTACTTGAGACAAACAGTGAGAGTATTGTCTTCATAGGCAACAGCATTACCGACATGCACTGTTGGCCCGAGGCCTTCAAGACCTCGACAGGCGAATATCTGCCCATTGTCAATCGCGGCAACTCGGGCACATACTCTACCGAGCAGAGCAACAACCTTGAGAGCTACATCAACGGACAGCCCAAGAAGGTGTTCATGATGATTGGAACAAACGACATTGCAATATCGGGAGGACTCAACTTCAGCGGCGAGCAGGTTCTTGCATACGTAAAGAGCATTGTCACTCGCATACATGCACGCTCACCACAAACAAAGATTTATCTATACAGCATCCTCAAGAACAAGACAGGTAACCGTGTGGAGGCTACATGGCTGCACACAAACGAGATTGTAAAGGAGTATGTAGAGACAATGAATGTAGACTGGCTCACATACATTGACCTCTACGACAAACTCGCAGGCGTTGCCCAGGGCGGTGTGTGGAGTTATGACAACCTGCACCTCACAGCAGCAGCCTACCAGGTATGGTGCGAGACAATATGCCAATACCTGCAGGAGGGCGAGGATTACACTGTAGAGGCTGTTTACCCGAGCAACACATCATCGGCACAGAACAACGGCGGCCTTGGCAGCGCACACGGCATGCGTGCCACATACTTCAGCATGCTGCCAATCAGCAACAACGATGTTCTGGTGTTCGGTGACGAGTTCATAAAGAACGGCGAGTGGCAGGAGCTGCTGGGCAACCGCAATGTAAAGAACCGCGGTACAGGCTGGGGCTATGGCGGCGACATCGCCACAACAAGCAAAATTGTGGATGCGACATACGCAAACACAGGCGTAGAGAAGAAGGATGCAAAGGCAATCTTCATCTACACAGGTACAGGCGACTGCAATGGCAATACCGACATTACAACTGTAAAGAACAGCTATAAGGCACTCGTTGACAAGGTGGCACAAAAGTCTCCTACATCCAAGATTTACCTTATGGCTCTTGCGCCTACAAACAACGCGACAACAAACACATCGCGTATTGCGGCGTTGAACAGCTACATGCAGAGCCTTGCGACAGGCAACATCCGCTATGTCGATACATACACCCCACTACTCAACGGCAACGTTGCCAATACAAAGTATTTCTACCCGAGCAACTACCTTGGCGCTTTGGGATATGTTGTAATGGCAAATGCCATGAAGGATGCCTTGAAGGCCGATTTCCCAAGTGACACATATACTGCAATCAGCGAGGCTGAGGCCGAGGTACGCTATGCACAGGCCACACTGCGCAACACCCTTTCACAGGTAATTGCACGCGGCCTTGTAATGGAACGCGGCGAGTCAATGGGACAGTATGACCCAGAGAAGATGGCGGCTTTTGACGCAGAACTTGAGAATGCATACGCATTGCTCGCAAAGGAGAGCATTACCGAGACCGAGGTTCAGACAATGACCGGCAAGCTCAACGAGGTTCTATTGCAGGCCATTGCAATGCCAAAGGCAAGCACTGAAAGCAATGAACACTGGTACCAGTTTACATCACTACGCAGCCCCAATCTCTTCATCAGCGCCGAGGGCGAAGCTACAGGCGTTGTAGGCAAGGAGAACACTGCTGCATCGGCAGTATCAATGTGGAAGTTCGTTGACCGTGGCGACAACACATTCGACATTGTGAACCGCCAGTATGGTTCATACCTGAACCCTGTTGCAAACTACAACACACAGATTACAACAACAAAGAGCAAGCCTGCAAAGGGTTGGACGGTAAGTTATGCCGACACCCCGGCATACTACATAATCTCATCGGGCGAGGTACAGCTGAACCAGACCGGCAGCGGGCAGAGCTTCAAGCTCTACAACTGGAGTGCAAGCGACAAATTGGGCAGCGACCGCGGCGACACCGGTTGCCAGCTTTCAATTATTGAGGCAGGCGAAATAGCAGAATTGCCCGATGCTACCGACGGCATTGTATATACCGTAGACAAAGCCAACGGTAACCTTTACCACAAGGACGGTGCAGCCAACCAGAATTGGAACTGCTGCTGGAAGAGCAACACCACTCCACAATTGCAGTTCGGTTGCGGCACAATAAACAATATGAACTGGAGCGGCAACAACGTACAGTTGATGACAGGTACTGCCGGCAGTGCAAACTATTCAATCACAGCACCTGCAGGCTATGTAATAACCGAGTACAGCTTCACATTTGCCAACAGTGGACACAACACCGGACTCGAACTTACAATGGACAACGGTACTTCGTACACCACTTCGACAACAGCACAGACCATAAGCGCGAAAAACCAGAACACAGGTTCTGTGTCGTTCCGCCTCGCAGGCAACAACGGCAACGGCGTTGTACTCACAAACTTTACCGTAAAGATTAAGGAGGACAGGATTGAGGCTCCCAAAATAAGTACCGAGGGCGACGAGCACTGGTATTATATCACAAGTGCCTCTACACAGGCCTACTGCGGCGGCAAGGTAATTTACATCGACGGCGACATTAACAAACTGCGTTTCGGCGACAAGATGTTCAGTGCAGACCGCATTTGGAGCCTTTGGGAGAAGGACGGAAAGATTGCCATAAAGAACTACAGAGGCGAATACTTTGGCACTGCAGGCAGTGGCACAGGTAATTCAACAGCATTCGGTGTGGTAAATGAGCCTAACTACATATACAGCATCACCAGCGCCTATGATTTCTTCATAATCAAGGACAACGCGGTTGAGCTCCATGCACAGAACGATAACTCTGTGATTGTACGTTGGGGTGCAGCTGCCGGCAACGCATCGCTGTGGAAGTTCGACGAGGTTGACACAAGCAATGCTTTGGCCGAATTCGCATCGTCAAGAGTTGTTCAGGGCAAGGTGAGCACAGGTATCGGCAACACAAACCAGCCAATCGTGCGCTCTACTTTACGCATAGGCGGACTTGATGGCAACGTTGAGTTCCAGGGTGTGAAGGGTTCATTCAGCGGAACAGACAAGAACGACATCACAAACATCAAGGCATATTTTGCAACAAACTCACGCGAATTGTTCGTTGACCCGGACAAGAAGATGACATGGCGCGAGGAGAACGGCGAGCAGTTCGGCCAGACCGTTACACTTGCTGCCGACGGCACATTCACCATCACAGGCAACAAGAGCCTGGCACCCGGCGACAACTACCTGTGGATTACATACGACATTGCCGAGACTGCAAAAGAGGGCAACACCGTTGATGCCAGAATCACTGCATACACCATCGATGGCAAAGAGATTGCCGAGAACAACGGCAACCCGGCACACGGCGTGACGATATTCCTTTCCGAGGGTGCTGTGCTCATGCCAATGGACAAAGGTTCACTCTACTACCGCATCCCGTCAATCACTGTGACAAAGGACGGTAAACGCCTTGTGACACTCACCGATGACCGCAAGCACCACAACAGCGACCTCCCAAGCCACTGCTACCTCGTGGCACAGTACTCCGAGGACAACGGACGTACATGGAGCGACCCAGTGACTGTTGCCGGAACAGCAGAGACCGGCGGTGACTATGGCCACGGCGATGCATCAATCGTAACCAACCGCGAGAACGGCGAAATTGTGGGTATCATGACAAGTGCCGGAACATACGGCCACGGTTTCTTTGCAGGAACAGCAGCCCAGCCTCCACGCTGGAAGACTATCATCAGCCGCGACGGCGGTTTGACATGGGAAGCACCTGTTGACCACACCGACGACCTCTTTGGTGCAAACTGCTCTAACCCCAACACAAAGACATGGAAGAGCGGATTCTCGGGTTCAGGTGCAGCCTTGCAGAAGCGAGACGGTACACTCGTTTCAAGTTTCGTGAACCGCCAGGCCGACAACAGCCAGCATTTCTACTTCTTCATGAGCAAGGACGGCGGCCAGAGCTGGTATGTGAGCGGCACAAGCGGCACAAGCGGTGCCGATGAGCCAAAGACACTGGAGCGCAACAATGGCGACCTTGCCATCAGCGTACGCTCAAGCGGATACAACTACTACAACTACACATCAAACGACGGCGAAACATGGCACTTGCCTTCACAGACACGCTTCACCAGCGGTATCTCGGGCAACGCATGCGACGGAGAGTATATGGTATGGTGTTCAACAGTTGAGGGCAACCCATGGAACATTGCATTCCAGACATTGCCTAACAGCGGCAGCCGTCAGAATGTAAGTATTGCTCTCTCAACCGACGAGGGTGCAACATTCGGCACACCAAAGACCATCTGCCCCACAGGCTCAGCCTACAGCGCAGCTGTCGTGCTCCCCGACGGAACACTCGGTGTATACTATGAGGAGAACGGCGTGTTCGGCGGCTACACAATGCGTTTCGTGCGTTTCTCACTCGACTGGGCAAGCAACGGAACATACAAGTTCACCGACGATGCACCATTCTACCCCATCAAGTCGACCAACCCAAGCGCAATTGAGGAGGTGAAAGGTGAAGAGGGAAAGGTGAAAGCTATTTACGACCTTCAGGGCCGCCGCGTAAACAATCCTACAAAGGGATTGTATATAATCGACGGCAAGAAAGTAATATTCAAATAAGATAGACATCTACAAACAATTGATGAGCGCCATGGCGCTCATCAATTGTTTCTTATACCAACATTGCCACCTTTGGTTGATGAACCTTATCAACAATTATTCCTGATGAGATACAAGTTATTCACCTCACAGTTTGCCACATTAGTATTTTATTGTAAATTCGTAAAAAATCCCCAACGACAATGAAAAAAAGGAACAATTACATACTGTCTGCGTTACGCAAATGGCAGAGCAGTAACCTGATGATACGCATTTTGACAGGTGTCATCCTTGGAGCCATCCTCGCACTCACATTCCCCCAAATAGACAGCATTACCTTTTTGGGAACTCTGTTTGTAGGTGCATTGAAGGCTATTGCCCCAATACTGGTATTCATTCTGGTAACATCATCCATCTCCAAGGCACAAGAGGGCTTAGGCAAGAAGTTCCGCAAGATTGTTGCACTTTATATAATATCCACATTCATTGCGGCCGTAATTGCCGTATTTGCCGGCAGGATATTCCCTGTGAGTATTGTATTATCGGACATTGCCGGCGCAGACAATGCAGCCCCCGGAGCATTGGGAGAGGTATTCCGTAACATTCTCAACGAAGTGGTGAGTAACCCGCTAAAGGCTATCATGAATGCCAACTATCTGAGCATACTTTTTTGGGCCATCATCACAGGACTTTCATTAAAAAAACTTGCAAACGAGAACACCATACGCACCGTCCATGACTTTGCCGAATCTATTTCAATGGTTGTAAAATGGATTATCCAATGTGCTCCAATAGGTATCATGGGACTTGTCTATGGAGCCGTTTCAGAGAGCGGAGTGGAGATATTCAGCACCTATGGAAAGCTATTGTTACTGCTGGTGGGATGCATGTTCGTAGTTTCGTTGATTATAAACCCCATAATCGTCGCCGTACTTATCAGGCGAAACCCCTACCCTCTGTTGTGGCAATGCCTGAAAGAGAGTGCTGTGAGTGCATTTTTTACCCGTTCATCAGCAGCCAACATCCCGGTAAACATGAACCTGTGCAGGCGAATGGGAGTTGACGAGGATTTTTACTCCGTCAGCATACCTTTAGGAAGCACCATCAATATGAACGGTGCCGCCATCACCATCACCGTGATGACAATGGCGACTTGCCACACATTGGGCATAGTTCCCTCATTGGGAAGTGCTTTGTTGCTAAGCATCATTGCTACATTCGCTGCCTGTGGTGCTTCGGGTGTGGCCGGCGGCTCGTTATTGCTCATTCCTATGGCATGTTCACTGTTCGGTATCAGCAATGACATTGCCATGCAGGTTGTAGCAGTAGGGTTCATCATTGGCATGATACAGGACTCCTTTGAAACAGCACTTAATTCAAGCGGTGATGCCTTTTTCACAATTGCCACTGACATGCAGGAGCGCATAAAGCAGCAACAGAAAAAACAATGATGCACTGATAACAGTAACTATCAGCAGAGTAACAATTAAAACCTGAAAATAATGAGAAAGAGACTTTTGATGTTTTTGCTTGTACTGCCATTGCTTGCCGTGGCACAGGAGAAAATAAAGGTTGCCTGCATCGGCAACAGCGTCACCTATGGCATGACACACAAGAACCCTGCCGAGACATCATACCCCACCCAATTGCAGCAAATGCTTGGCGAGGAGTACGAGGTACGCAATTTCGGTCACTCGGGTGCCACCCTTTTGAGCAAGGGACACCGCCCGTACATCAACCTACCCGAGTACACAGCTGCGCTTGAATTTGCGCCCGACATTGCGGTTATCCATTTGGGACTGAACGACACCGACCCGCGCAACTGGCCCAACTACCGCGATGAGTTCTATGGCGACTACATGAACATCATCAAAGCTTTGCGCGAGAAAAATCCCGAAGTAGAGGTCTACGTCTGCCGCATGACACCCATTTTCCATTGGCACCGACGTTTCAAGAGCGGTACACGCGACTGGTATTGGCAGATTCAGGAAGTCATTGAAGATATTGCAGAGGACGGAGGCTTTGAGCTGATAGACCTTAGCCGTTACCTATACAACCGCCCCGACCTGATGCCCGATGCACTGCACCCCAACGAGCAGGGAGCCACTATAATTGCCAAGCAGGTATACTCGGCAATAACCGACGATTTCGGTGGCCTGTCATTGCCGGCAATATACAGCGACAACATGGTTGTGCAGCAAGGCCAGCCTTTCGTTGTAAGCGGAACTGCCGATGCCGGCAAAGAGGTCTCTGTAAGGTTCGGCAAGCAGAGAATCATCAAAAAAGCTGCAGAGGATGGCAGTTGGAAGGTAAGGTTCACACCAATGGAGGCCGACGGCAAGAGCTATAAACTGACCGTTGAATGTGGCAAAGAGAAGATAGAATACAAGAACCTTGTCATAGGAGAGGTATGGCTCTGTTCGGGACAGTCGAACATGGCATTCATGGTAAAGGAGAGCTCACACATTGAGCAGAGCCTTGCAAATGTAAAGGGCAAGGACATACGCATCTATGACATGAAGCCACGCGTCTTTACCGACAACGTTGAATGGGATTCGGCAAGCCTTGTGGCACTCAACAACCACGACTACTACCGCCCCACTACATGGCAACTGCAGAACGAGCAGAACGTAAGGGACTTCTCGGCCATTGCCTACCATTTTGGAGCAATGCTTGCCGACTCGCTTGGCGTTCCTGTGGGACTCATATGCAACGCCGTTGGCGGTGCACCTGCCGAGGCGTACATCGACCGACATACACTTGAGTTCCACCCTGTTTTGGTTGACATACTCTACAACTGGAAGGAAAACGACATGATACAGGACTGGTGCCGTGGCCGTGCAAAAAAGAATATTGCCATGAGCAGCAACAACATGCAGCGCCACCCTTACGAGCCTTGTTTCCTTTACGAAAACGGCATTATGCCAATAGCAAGTTACCCCATCAAGGGGGCAATATGGTACCAAGGTGAGTCAAATGCACACAATGTGGAGTTGCACGAGGTAATATTCCCCACCCTCATTGAGAGTTGGCGCAAGACATGGAACAACCCCGAAATGCCGTTCTACTTTGTTCAGCTATCGAGCATAAACCGCCCGTCGTGGCCACACTTCCGCGACTCACAACGCCGTCTGGCTGGCGAAATACCAAACTGCGACTTTGCTGTATCGAGCGACAAGGGAGACCCATGGGATGTGCATCCAAAGGATAAGGCTCCTGTTGGCGAGCGCCTTGCACGCCTTGCGCTGAACCAAACATACGGAATGACCCACGTGGCACAGCACGGCCCAACGCCTAAAAGAATGTTCAGTTTCAACGGCAGAACCGTCATAGAGTTCGAAAATGCGACCGAACTGAATACCGGCGACGGCAATGCGTTGAGAGGTCTGGAGGTTGCCGACAAGACAGGTCCATTCAGCGAGGTCGATGCAAATACTGAGGTAAAGTTCAAGGGCAACCGTATAATAATAGAGCGCGAAGCCCACCGCGTTCGCTACGCATGGAAACCATATACCGATGCAAACCTTGTGAATGAAGCAGGGTTACCCGCAAGCACGTTCGAAATCAGAGTAAATAAATGAATAAATAAGGCGCCATGCGGCGCCTTATTTATTCATTCACTCTTTGGACGATGCATTGCATACAGCGTAAGATTGCCCGTCTTTATTTTTATCTCATCCTGCAGGCGGAAAGAAAAATGTTCATACATTCCAACATTCTCGGGTTTCAGCGTCTCAAGATAGCAACCTTGCCTTGTAGCATCGAGGTAACGCAACAGAGCATTTATTAGCGGTTTGCCATAATTTTGTCCTTGCTTGTCGAGGCGAGTGGCAAAAGCAAACAGATAACCGTCATCGGCAGCCTTGTATCGTTGAGCTATTTTTTGCGCCTCGGCATCGAAACGCGACAATCGGATTGAACGTCGCAGCCCAATCCTGAATACAAATTCCACTATCCCGGCCTTCAAACAAGAGAGCAAACCGGGTTCCTTGCTTCTTGGAGGAATATATATCAATACAGAATTTACCTCTTTGCTGTCGGCTATGCAGATTGCATCGGGCAAATTAAGGACGATATTGTAAGCCCAGAAGCGGCTCATCTTTCCATGGTCGTACTTTCCGCTACAGGCGTATTTGAACAGTTCGTATTGACTGAAGCCATCGGCAAGCGCATCGGCAAAGCGTTCTACATCCCCACGTTGCATCACGTAGCAATCCTTGAAGAAGGATGTGTGATTTACATTCATATTATCCCCATTAGATTAACCATTAATTCAACAAACAGGTTCGGTGCCGGCACCGAACCTGTTGCATATTTGTCAAACCGAAAAAATCACTTTATGACACCAAGCTCCTTACCTACCTTTATTAAGGCCGCAATCGCCTTGTCAAGGTGCTCCTGCTCGTGAGCGGCAGAGAGCTGCACGCGGATACGTGCCTCGCCCTTGGGAACAACAGGATAGTAGAAACCGGTGACGAAGATACCCTCCTGAGCCATCTTCTGCGCAAACACCTGTGACAGCGGAGCATCATAGAGCATAACAGCGCAGATTGCCGACTGTGTAGGCTTGATATCGAAGCCTGCAGCCAACATCTTGTCGCGGAAGTAGTTCACGTTGTTCTGCAGCTTGGTGTGGAGCTCGTCACTCTCGGCAAGCATCTTAAACACCTCGATTGATGCACCTACCACTGATGGTGGCAATGAGTTCGAGAAGAGATAAGGACGTGAACGCTGGCGCAACATGTCGATGATCTCCTTGCGACCTGTAGTGAAACCACCAACTGCACCACCAAATGCCTTACCCAGTGTACCTGTAAAAATGTCAATGCGGCCATAGCAGTCGAACTGCTCGGCAACACCATGACCAGTTGCACCCACGACACCGGCCGAGTGTGACTCATCGACCATCACAAGGGCATTGTATTTCTCGGCAAGGTCACATATTTTGTCCATTGGAGCAACGTTGCCGTCCATTGAGAACACACCGTCGGTAACAATGATGCGGTAGCGCTGTGCCTGAGCCTCTTGCAGGCAACGCTCAAGGTCGGCCATGTCGGCATTCGCATAACGGTAGCGCACAGCCTTGCAAAGACGCACGCCGTCAATGATTGAGGCATGGTTCAACGAGTCGGAGATGATGGCATCCTCGGCTGTGAACAGCGGTTCGAACAGACCACCGTTGGCATCGAAACAAGCTGCATAGAGGATTGTATCCTCGGTCTTGAAATAGTCGGCGATAGCCTTTTCGAGTGTCTTGTGATAGTCTTGTGTTCCACAGATGAAACGAACCGATGACATACCGAAACCACGTGCCTCCATAGCCTCCTGCGCTGCCTTCATCAGGCGTGGGTTATTCGAAAGGCCAAGATAGTTGTTGGCACAGAAGTTGAGCGCCTTTGAACCGTCCTCAAGGGTAATCTCGGCAAACTGTTGCGATGCAATGTTGCGTTCTCTCTTGTACAAGCCGGCAGCATCAATGGCAGCCAGTTCGTCCTTCAAGTGTTGTTGAAAATTTCCGTACATTATTGTATTGTTTTAGTTGATTGTTATCGTCGTCATTCAGGAAGCCCCGATGATTTACAAAAATACATTTTTTTGGTTTAAAACACACCTCTGTTGCAGGAAATATTTAGGTTTGCATTAAAAACGTAGTAAAAGAGAGAAACAAAAAGCAATTAAAAATATGTTAACATACGATATTTTAATAAAAAATTGTACCTTTGACGCAGATTTCAAAGTCTATTTAAGCACTGCACTAAATAAATAATGAACAAATTATGTTAGTAAAAATTTTACTGATAATATTTTATCTTGTCGCCCCGGCCGGCGTATTGTATATCTGCCGCAAGAACAAAGTCTTCAACAAAATCGGGCCGGTGCTGACACTCTATCTGCTTGGAGTAATCATTGCCAATGTCGGCATTTTCCCAAAAGAGGAGGCTGCATATGAGAAACTTTTCGGGTTTATGGAATCCTTCTCGGGTATGCTCATCCCATTGGCATTGCCCATGATACTCTTTGGCTGCAATTTTAGGAAATTCTCACTTGGAAAATCTGTCGGATCATTCATAATAGGTGCCATTTCTGTCGTTGCATTCGTAGCCATCGGATTCTGGCTATTCAAAGGGCAACTTGGCAGCGAAGCAAGCATAATGGGAGCATCGCTCACCGGACAGTACCTTGGCGGTGCAGCCAACCTTGGAGCCATCAAGGAGATGCTTGGACTGAGCCCCGACAACTTTGTTATCCTATCCACCTGCAACCTCATCGTTTCATTCTTCTACCTTATGTTCCTGATGGGCGGCGGCGTAAAACTGGCACGCCTTATTGTGGGAAAACGCAGAGGCAAGGAGCAGAACGTGAATGTAGAGGAGTATGTCGAGGAGAACCCTTACAAGGATTTCGCCAAGAAGAAGAGC
>JAEIGA010010924.1_pt1 | contig 13771 bp, 11 predicted proteins | sample 9270691 | NCBI WGS metagenome assembly JAEIGA01 (sample SAMN17057246, study PRJNA624740) | gut metagenome | biome: biome; isolation source: fecal sample | host: Bos grunniens | place: China: Xizang | collected 2019 | reverse complement strand
GATAGTCTTTTAAAGAGTCTTAATTCCGTGGGCGTGGACACCACGGCCGTGGCCAGACTGGAGGGGGTGCCGACGGGGATCGCAGGCATCACAGTGACCGAAAGCGGCGACAATGCGATCATGGTGGTGTCCGGTGCCAATTTTTACCTGACGCCTGAGATGATCAGGCAGAATGAGGCGCTGATCAGGCAGGCAGACTATGTGCTTACCCAGCTGGAAACGCCGGTAGAGACCGTGATGGCACTGGCTGTAATGGCCAAGGAAGCCGGGACGATCATGATCCTGGATCCGGCGCCCGCCAGAAAAGACCTGCCTGATGAACTTTTTCCGCTGATCGATGTGCTGAAGCCCAATGAAACCGAGCTTCAGATCCTGTCAGGCATGCCGGTGGATACGGATACACATATCGTTCAGGCAGCAAAAACATTGGTACAAAGGGGCGTAAAAACGGTGGTTGTCACCATAGGTGAACGCGGTGCGATGATCGTTGACAATGCGTGGGCGCGTTTTGTTCCGGCACTTCGGGTCGATCCGGTAGATACGACCGCTGCGGGGGATGCTTTTACAGCCGCAATGGTTTGCGGCCTGGCGGACGGGAAGGAACTGGAAGCGGCCGTACGTTTTGCCAATAAAGTTTCATCGATCGTCGTTACACGAAGGGGTGCCCAGATGTCCATTCCGGATATCAGTGAGATCGAACAATAAAAATACGAGATATATCAACACACATTTTAAGGAGGCAAAAATGAAAAAATTAATGGCATTGGGATGTGCAGCAGTTATGTGCATGAGCCTGCTGGCAGGCTGCGGATCTTCGGCTTCTTCAGGCGGTTCAGGGTCAGGCGCGGCCTCAGGATCATCAGGGGAAGCGGCATCCGGCGGGAAAGTCGTCATGCTGGCAGCGGAGCCGGATGTGGCTGAAGAGAAGGCTGCCTGGGAGGCCGTCGCAGCGGCATTTAAGGAGGAGACAGGTATTGAGGTCGAGTACCGCTTCCAGGGCACCTGGGATGCTGTGCCTACCACCCTTCAGGAATCCAAGCTGGCCGGCGATCAGATCGATATCGTCAGGATCGGTCTTGGTACCATCAGCTCGACCCTCGGTGCTGCCGGCGGCGTCAAAGACCTGACACAGGTTGCCGAACCGCTGCTGGACCGTTATTCAGAGGGCATGGTCGACAACTGTTATATCGGGGGCCATCTGTGGGCGCTGCCCTATTATGATGCATCATCTTACATGTGTCTTTACAATAAGACCATGTTTGACGAACTGAAGCTGACACCGCCGACGACCTGGGACGAGCTTAAGGCAGCAGCAGATGTTCTTAATGGCGAAGGTGTCATGCCGATGATCTTCCAGGGCAAGGATGGCTGGGCATGGCCGATGATGTATACAGAGACCTATAACCAGACTACGGGCAATAAGTCTGTTGAGGCGGTTGAGTCTTTCCTGAAGGGCGAAAGCTCATTCATATCGGATGCTTCCGTTCAGGCCTTTGATCTGGTCAAAAAGTTCTATGATGACGGCATCCTGACCAGTGCCAGTCTGGATACAGACGGCGAAGGCTCTATCGCAACCTTCTCCCAGGGCAAGGCAGCAATGGTTTTTGCCGGCACATGGGATTATCAGACCTACAAGAACGCTTGTGATTTTGAGATCGGTGCATTTGCCTTCCCGGTCATGGTCGAGGGTTCCCATGCAGAGAATGGCTATGGCGTCGGCGATTATGCACTGGCAATTCCAAGCTTTGCAGCGGATGAAAATCTGGAAAATACCATGCGCTTCCTCGAGTATATTACCCGTCAGGAAAATGCGCAGCAGATCCTCGGAACATCAACAATGATCTATGAGGTCCTCAAGGGCGTATCTACAGATCCTGACGCGGTTACGGATTTCCTGAATACCCAGATCGCGGGCAACAGTGCGGAATACCTTGACTGGCTGTGGCCGTCGGAGGTCAATGATGCTTTAAGCGCAGCAATCGTTGCCTATATCAGCGGCGCAATGACAGACCAGGAAGCTGCTGAAAGCGTTCAGAAAGCCTATGAGCAGGTGTGTGAGGAAAAGGATTATACCTATGCATGGTGGGACAGCTGGACGCAGGAACAGTGGGATCAGGTCACTCCGACTGTCATTCCGGATCTTTCCCAGTATATGAAATAAAAAACAATGAGAAAACGCGGATTTGATGCATTTCCCTACCTGATGTGCCTTGCAGCGCTCGCCTTGTTTACTGTCTTTGTCATGGCCCCCTTCTTTGTCGGCATCTACACCAGCTTTTTCAGATGGGACGGCTTTTCGGCAATGAAGTTCAACGGCCTGAAGAATTATCTCTATGTATTCCGGGATGAGATCTTCTGGAAGGCAATCAGAAATACCTTTGTGTATGCGATCCTGGTGACGGTTTTTAAAAATGTGATCGCCTTCTTTCTGGCTTCGATCCTGGTCAGAAACTTTTTCGGCAGGACGGTGTTCAGGACCGCGATCTACATACCGGTCACCCTGTCCTATATCGTCATCGGTATCCTCTGGACCTGGATCTATAATCCGACCTTCGGCCTGCTCAACAGCATGCTTACCGCGCTTGGCCTTGAGAAGCTGATCGTCGGCTGGCTCAGTGATGCCAATGTAGCCCTCTTTTCGGTCATTGCCGTAGATATCTGGAAATGGATTGGCTACCATATGGTCCTTTACATTGCCGGACTTCAGGGCGTGCCCAGGGACCTTTACGAGGCTGCCGAGATCGATGGGGCAGGCAGGCTGGCAAAACTCAGATATGTGACGATCCCTATGGTCAACGCAACGATCGTCATCAATGTGCTGATGAGCATTACCGGCGCCTTCGTGTCAAACTATGATATCGTCTATATCATGACCAACGGCGGCCCTTATCACAGCACGGAAGTGTCCCTGACTTACATTATGAAGACGGCGTTTACAGATTCTAATTTCGGCAAGGCCAATGCCATGAGCGTGGTGCTGTTTCTGATGGTGCTGGTTTTCGGCTTTATCCAGTTGCGGGCCATGTCCAGAGAAGATAATTACGAATAGGAGGCGCAGGATGAAAAAATCAAATGGTTTTTCAGTCTATCATGTCATCTGCGCCCTGGTCCTGATCGTCATGTTTCTGATCTGTGTTTACCCCATTGTCTGGATGATCCTCGGATCTTTCAAAGGGAACGGAGAGTTTTATACCAATATCTGGGGACTGCCGAAAAGCTTCGGTTTTGAAAACTACTGGACGGCCTGGCATGACGGCCAGATGGCCCGAAGGTTCATCAACAGCCTGATCGTGACCATCGGGTCCATGTGCGTGCTGATCCCGGCTACGACCTGCGCGGCCTATGCGGTCGCCAGACTGAACTTTAAGGGGAAGCGGCTGATCTATGCCTACCTGCTTCTGGGCATCATGATCCCGGCAGGCGTTCTGGGTATACCGACCTTTACGGTGGCCATGAAGCTGAAACTGCTCAATTCGCATTTTGGCCTGATGCTGGTCTATGCTGCCCAGAATATAGCCATGGGTATGTTTATCATGCGAGGATTCTTCCTGTCGCTGCCGAAGGAGCTGGAGGAAGCCGCCCTGATCGACGGCTGCTCCAGGTTCGGCTGCTTTGTCAGGATCATCCTGCCCCTGGCCAAGGCCGGCGTGGCAACCCAGGTGATCTTCAACGGGCTGACCATCTGGAATGACTATTATATGGCCAATATCATGATCACGCGGGATGAACTGCGCACGCTTCCCCTGTCTGTCGCGACATTTGTGGGGCGTCATACGACGGATTATCCCCAGCTGTTTGCCATGCTGACCATGGCGACACTGCCCATCATCATCATTTTCATTTTATCGCAGCGCAGCTTTATCGAAGGTGTTGCGGCCGGCGCGGTCAAGGGCTGACGGAGGAGCCTGTTTTGCGAGGAGAATAATATATGTTTGAAGAGAATTATCATTTTTATGTCCCTCAGGAGAAACGAATCAAGGTGATCCTGGATTCTGATGTACGCAATGAGGTGGATGACCAGTTCGCCATCATGCATGCCCTGATGACACCGAAGTTCGATGTGCGCGGTATCATCGCCACGCATTTCGGCCATGACCGGATCAAGGATTCCATGCAGGCAAGCTATGAAGAACTGGAGCGGACCCTTGAGGCGGCAGACCTGCTGGGAAAGGTCAGGATCGCAAAGGGCAGCGAGACGGCGATCGATCCCGGGTTGACCGGTTATTTCGGGGATATGAAGCCTTATGACAACGATGGCGTGCGCCTGATCATCGATGAAGCGAAGTCCCTTTCTTTGGGGGAGAAGCTGTATGTGGGTGTATTGGGACCAATGACGGATATTGCCTGCGCCCTGATGCTGGCGCCGGAGATCGAAGAGAAGCTGATCATCGTCTGGAACGGGGGCAACATTTACCCGAACGGCGGTATGGAGTTCAATCTGGTGAATGATATCGCGGCGGCGAACTGCGTCCTGTCATCGAAAGCTGAAATCTGGCAGATCCCGACAAAGGTCTACGCGAAACCCAGGTGCGGCCTTGCGGAGCTGCAGCTGAAGGTCCGCCCCTGCGGAAAGATCGGCTGTTTCCTGTTTGATGAGGTGATGGATTTCTTTGAGCTGATGAAGAAATATCCATCCTGGCCCAAGGCGGAGTCTCTGGACATCTGCGATCTGACGGTCATCGGCCTCATGCTTGAGGAGCATAACTACAGCTACAGCTGGCGCCAGGCGCCTCATATCGGCAGCGATATGTTCTACCGCGACAACCATGAGAACCGGCCGATCCGGGTCTATGAAGACATTGACGGACGTTATATTTTGGAGGATTTTTTTGCAAAACTTATGATCAATTACGGGCCAAAAGGTGTATAATAGAGACATAGGAACACAATTGACAGATAATTCGAACAGGAGGTTTTTATGGATCTTTTAAGTATGCTGATGGGATCAATGACAAACGGTGATTCAGTGAACGCCATGTCTCAGAAGACCGGCGCGTCATCCAAACAGATCAAGATGCTGATTGCACTGGCCCTGCCGCTGCTGATCAAGTACATGACTAAAAACGCATCTTCACAAAGCGGAGCCCAGTCTCTTCTTGGTGCCTTAACACAGCACACCAACAAGAAAACCATGGCAGAGCAGATCGCCCAGGCAGATGAAGAAGACGGACAGAAGATCCTGAATCATATTCTGGGTCAGAGTTCCGGAAATGTTGCATCTGAGCTGTCAGGTCAGACCGGCCTTTCAAATGACCAGGTTATGCAGATCCTCGGCAATATGGCTCCGTCCATGCTGAGCGGCCTGTCCGCAGCGACCAATGCCGGAGTGCAGCAGCAGGCGGATAATGGTTTTGACTTTACTGATCTGCTGGGTATGTTCGGCGGCAAGCCGGCGCAGCAGCAAAGCAGCGGCATCCCGGGTCTCGGCCTCCTCGGCTCACTGCTCGGCGGCGGTGCACAGGCACCCGATGAGAAGGACGACACCCTCAATGGTACGGCGCTGCTCGGTACCCTCTTATCAATGATGAAATAGTGTGTGTTACCGGGGACGGTTCTTTTTAACACACCTGGAAACAGAAAAGGGCGATGCTGTATATGAGGCATCGCCTTTTTGAATCGCAGGATCATAGGGAGTTGATACAGTGAGAATTCTGAATCTGATAGAGAATACATTGGGAGAATCACAGCTTCAGGAAGAGCACGGCCTGTGCTTTTATATTGAAACGTCACAGCATAAAATGCTGATGGATACCGGTGCGTCCGCCCTGCTGCTTGAAAATGCCGGCAAGAAAGGAATCGATCTGACGCAGGTGGATACAGTGATCATAAGTCATGGTCATTATGATCATGGCGGTGGAATCATGGCTTTTGCAAATGTGAACCCTTCGGCAAAGATTTATTTGCAGCAGTCAGCCTTTGGCGAATACTATTCACAGCCCAAGGAAAAACTTCACTATATCGGGATCGATCCGGAGATCCGTTCGCTTCCTCAGGTGGTGCCTGTGGATGGCACATTAAAGATCGACGATGAGCTGACTCTGTTTGCCGGCATCGGAAATGCTTTTCCTGTGCCAGAAACCAACCGTATTCTGAAAGTGAAGACCGGTGATGGGATCATACAGGATGATTTCAGGCATGAGCAGTGCCTGGTGCTTTCTCAGAATGGCCAGAAGATCCTGTTTTCGGGATGCGCGCATCACGGGATCCTCAACGTCATGGCAAGGTACAGGGAACTGTATGGCAATGATCCGGATGCGGTGATCAGCGGCTTTCACCTGATGAAACCGTCTGATTATACATTTGAAGAGACCAAAATGATCGTTCATACGGCACATGAGTTAAAAGCATATCGGAAGACAGTGTTTTATACAGGACATTGTACAGGTGAACGGGCTTTTGAGATCATGAAAGAGATCATGGGGGATCAGCTGGTGTATGTGCACTGTGGAGATGAGATCCGTTATCCGATTTAAAAAAGAGTTACGCTTGCGAAACTCTCGCGTGGTGCGCGGTCGGCTTTGCCGACATAATACCCTGTACGCGCACCTGCGCATCCCCACGGAAAGTGAAATAAGCGGTATGACCAGGGAGTCATACCGCTTATTTGTTTAAAGATCAGTTCAGAGAAATGTGTCAAAAAGAACCGTCCCTTTTAACACACCTCCTGACATATATTACCTGGTTCCCTTGTCGTATGGTATACCTTCGGCTTTCGGTGCTCTGGAGTTGCTGGATGTGAACGCTAGGACGATCAGGGAAATGATGTAAGGCATCATATTGTAGACCGAGCCCGGGATGTTCATCGCGGCCAGGAAATCGAAGCCTGAGTAGACGTTGGACAATGCGCGGAAGAATCCGAACAGCAGGGCTGCAAGGGCAATGTTGACCGGCTTCCACTGACCGAAGATCATAACGGCCAGGGCCAGGAAACCAAAACCTGCAACGCCCATTTCGAATTTCCACTCGGAAACGCCGGCGGTGATGTAGACGATACCGCCGAGTCCGCCCAGCATGCCGGAGATCAGGACACCGGCCCAGCGCATCTTGTGGACATTGATACCGACAGAGTCGGCTGCCTGCGGATGCTCGCCGCATGCCATCAGGCGGAGACCGAAGCGGGTCTTGTAAAGCACAATGTGCGCGATGATCAGGATACACAGGGCGATCAGCATGAACCAGTTGAACTGGAAGCCGCCGATATTGACCAGGAAGGCCTTCTTTTCGGCTACGTACTGGATGGTCGAGGAGACGTTCTCCGGATTCTCAGCCCTGTTGATGGCTTTGACGATAACGGTTGCAGCTGCCGTAGACAGCATGTTCATGGCGGTACCGACCAGGGTCTGGTCCGCTCTGAAAGCGATGCTGGCAACGCCCAGAAGGATCGAATAGATCAGGCCGGCAAGAACTGAGACCAGGGTGACCAGAACGATGATCAGGATGGCCGGGGATCCCGACGGCAGATATTTCATGGTCAGCGCGCCGCCCAGGGCACCCAGGACCATGATACCTTCAAGACCAAGATTGATGACGCCGGAATGCTCGGAGAAACAGCCGCCAAGTGCAACCAGCATCAGCACGGAAGCAAAGATCAGCGTATATTGGATCAGAAGGATCATTTAGCGTCACCTCCTTCCGCTTTATCTGCTTTTTCCGCAGCGGCCCTGGCAGCTTCTGCTGCGCGGTCCTGTCTGACCCGGAGCCGCAGATTGATGGCATACTTGAAGAACAGAACAAAAGCACACAGGTAGATGATGATCGCCGAGATCAGGTCGGAGATCTGCGACGGATAGACGACCTTGTCCAGGTAGGCGCCGCCGCTGGTAATGTGCTGGATGAAGTAGGATGCGAAGATCGTGCCGATCGGATTGAGGGCCCCGAGGAAGGTGGCCGCGATGCCGTTGAAGCCCATGGCCGGGACGGAGGACTGGGTGCAGGACCACTGCTCAAATCCGGACAGGAACAGGAAGGCGGCACCGAGGGCTGCAAGCGCGCCGCCGATAACCAGGGTCAGAACGATATTCTTCTTTTCCTTCATACCGCAGTATTTTGCGGCATCTTTGTTGAGACCCGTTGCCTGCAGTTCATAGCCGATGACCGTCTTGGTCTGGATGACCCAGATGATGATGGCGATGATAATGGACAGGGGAATCGCGATGGTGACATATTTATTATTGGAGAACAGGCTGCCAAGTCCCAGCTGCGGCAGCAGGGCTGACGGGTTGGTCGAGGCCACCGATACGGTGTAAGGGGAAGCCTGTTCCTTGACGCCCGAGAGCACCATGTTGACAGTGTAGAGGCTGATCCAGTTCAGCATGATGCCGGAAATAACCTCATTGACATTGCAGTAAGCTTTCAGAAGGCCTACGATGGCACCGAGGATGCCGCCGCCGATCATGGCCAGAAGCAGGCAGGCAATCCAGGGCATGCCCAGCGCCAGAGCAGCGTAGAGGCTGATGCCGGCACCGACGACATACTGTCCGGCGACGCCGATATTGAACAGACCAACCTTGTAGCAGAACTGGACGGACAGGGCACACATCAGGAGCGGCGCTGTCTTGACCAGCGTGTTGCCCATGTATTTCAGGGCGGCTGCGCCGGTAGGATAGTTCAGGTAGTTCTTCAGCAGTGTGACGATCGCATCTGATGCACCGGCCGGATTGATGATCAGCAGGACAATGAATCCGACCAGCAGGCCGATGATGATGCAGAGGATCGACGCCGTGATGGACTGGACGGCGGGAATCGACCAGAAACTGCGTTTTTCTTGATTATTCATGTCCGCCCTCCTTTCTGGCACCTGCCATGTACAGACCGAGTTCTTCGCGGGTCGTCTTCTTCGGATCAAGTTCGCCGACGATCTCGCCTTCATAGATGACGAGGATGCGGTCGGAAACGCTCATGACTTCCTCGAGTTCGAGTGAGATAAGCAGAATCGCACGGCCGGCGTCGCGCTGGCGGATCAGTTCGGAATGGACGAACTCGATCGCGCCGACATCCAGGCCTCTCGTCGGCTGGATCGCCAGAAGCAGCTGAGGATCACGGTCAAGCTCGCGGGCAATGATCGCTTTCTGCTGATTGCCGCCCGACATGCTTCGGGCAATGGTGACCGGGCCCTGTCCGGAACGGACATCGTGGGCTGCGATCAGTTTTTCTGCATATTTCCGGATGTTTTTCTTTTTCAGGAAACCGGCAGCGGTCCTGAATTCCGGTTCATCGTAGCGCATCAGGACCATGTTGTACTCCAGGGAATAGTCAAGGACCAGTCCGTGTTTGTGACGGTCCTCAGGAATATGGCCCATACCGTTCTTGATACGCTGCCGGATCGGCATGTGGGTGATGTCCTTGCCGCCCATGGTGATGGTGCCGGATACGACCGGTTCGATGCCGGACAGACCATAACCGAGCTCTGTCTGGCCGTTGCCATCGATGCCGGCGATACAGACGATCTCGCCTGCGCGGACTTCAAAGGACACATCCTTGACTGCATTGTTGTGGTGAGCCTTGGAGGCGACCGTCATGTGATCGACTTTTAAAATGACATCTCCGGGCTTGCTTTCTTCCTTGTCGACCACGAGCTGGACATCACGTCCGACCATCATACGGGAAAGCTCCGCCGTATTGGTGTCGGCAATGTTGACAGTGCCGATATATTTGCCTCGGCGGAGAACGCTGCAGCGGTCCGCCACGGACATGATCTCGTTCAGCTTGTGGGAGATGAACAGGATCGACTTGCCCTCTTTGGCAAGGTTTTTCATGATCTGCATCAGCTCGTCGATCTCTGCCGGTGTCAGTACGGCTGTCGGCTCATCGAAGATCAGGATCTCATTATCCCGGTAAAGCATCTTCAGGATCTCCGTACGCTGCTGCATACCGACGGTAATATTTTCGATCAGTGCGTCGGGATCGACTTTCAGACCGTATTTTTCAGAAAGTGCCAGGACCTTTTTTCTGGCTTCGTCCTTCTGAAGCAGGCCCCCCTTCACGGTCTCAACGCCAAGAATAATGTTGTCCAGTACAGAGAAGCACTGGACCAGTTTGAAATGCTGGTGCACCATACCGATGCCAAGATCATTGGCATCATTCGGGTCATTGATCTTGACCTCTTTGCCATCCTTTTTGATGATGCCTTCTTCTGCCTGGTACAGGCCGAAAAGGACGCTCATCAGGGTGGACTTGCCGGCACCGTTCTCTCCAAGCAAAGCATGGATCTCGCCGCGCTTTAACTGCAAGGTGATGTTGTCATTGGCGATGATGCCCGGGAAACGTTTGGTGATATTCAGCATCTCTATTGCATATGGCTGCTCAGACAAACATGACCCCCCTCTCTTTTGTCAGGTAAAAGAAGCAGGCACCGGCGGACTGGTCATCCGCCGGTGCCTGCGAATACATCCGGTTACTTTTATTTGATATTGCCCTGGAAGTTGATGGTGATATTTTCAGCTGTCGGCTGTTCAGCGGTGATATCGTTGGAAACGATGATCTCATCGCTGGCCATCTTTGCAACAAGTGCTTTGTAGTCATCCTGTGTGAAGGTGTCGTTCCACTGGGTGCTCTCCATCGGGATCTGGACAAAGTTTGCTTCCGGATCATCACCGGAGACGATGCCGAGATTCTGGATCTGGCCCTTGTAGTTATCCCATTCGCCAGCCTGGATCGCTGCAAGCAGTGCGTCAACTGTTGCTGCAAGACCCTTCATGGCGGAAGTGACGGTCATGCCCTCGCCGTACTGGCCGTCGATGGTGGCTGCCTGGTCAACGTCAACGCCGATGACCTTTGCATTCACCTTCTGAGCTGCTTCAGCTGCGGATGAGAAGATGCTGCCGCCGCATGCAAAGACGACTTCTGTGCCGCCTGAATACCAGGTATCCATGGCTGCTGTGATATCAGCATCGCCAAAGAACTGGTTGCCGTATGCATAGTTGAGGGTAACATCTGCACCGGTCTCGCCGGCTGCTGCGTCAGCACCCTGAACAAAACCGTAGCCATAACGGATAACGGCCGGAACAGCCATGCCGCCGAGGAAGCCGAGCTTTGTGTAGCCCATCTTGACTGCTGCATAGCCAGCCATGTAGCCGGCCAGCTCTTCCTGGTAGACAGCACTGTAAACATTCTCCATATTGAAGGTGGCGGTACCTGCTGCAGTCAGCAGATCGTATTCGGAAACGTCGAGTGCAACGAACTTGACATCCGGATACATCGGGGATGCTTCTGCAATTGCCTCAGCAAATGCATAACCCGGCATGACGATGACATTGAAGCCATCGGCAACAGCCTTGTCGATCATGGCGACACGGTCAGCTGTGGAGTCGCCTTCCGGCTTGTAGTATGTAAACTTGATGCCGTTAGCCTCACAGAATGCTTTGGATGCTTCGTAGGTGGTCTGGTTGAAGGACTGGTCGGTGATGTCACCGTAGTCGGTAACCATGGCAACGGCCATATCAGTTGCAGCAGCTTCGCCTTCAGCTGCCTCTGCAGCAGCCTTTGTCTCTGCCGGTTTGGCGGATGAGCCGCCGCCGCATGCTGCCAGGGATACTGCCATAACGGCAGCTGTGAGCAGTGCTAAGATTTTTCTCTTCATTTGAACTCCTCCTTGAATTGAAATGGTTCCGCGTAAAATGAAAGTGCGGATCTTTTTATTTCAGAATAATTATATCACCGATAAGGGGAAATAAAAAGAAAAATTTGGTGAAATTGACTGAATAATGCGCGTAATTCGCGAGCCCCCTTGACATAATCAATATACTAACTATAATAAACATATGCTATTCATTGTCAACATAAGTTTAAAATAAACATTGCCTGTATAACATACGGAGGTGGCAAATGACAAAGAGAGAGCAGCAGATCCTGGAATGGATCAAAGCAGATCCGATGATCTCCCAGGAGGCTCTGGCGAAGCGGGCAGGGATCGCCCGTTCATCTGTGGCTGTACACATTTCAAATCTGATGAAACAGGGCCTGATCGCCGGCAAGGGATATGTACTGACCCAGGAGGACTATGCAGCTGTGGTCGGCGCTGTCAATGTAGACATCTGCGGGCAGCCTTTTGCTCCGTTGATCGCCGGGGATTCCAACCCCGGATTTGTACATGTGAGCCTGGGGGGCGTGGGTCACAATATTGCCCGCAATCTGGCCCGCCTCGGAAGCAGAGTAAGGTTCCTGACAGCCATCGGAGATGATGTCTATGCCCAGCAGGTGGAGGAATCCTGCTCCCGGCTGGGGATCGATCTGAGCCTGGCCCTGAAGCTTCGCCAGCATCCGAGTTCGACCTATCTTTATATTTGCGACGACCTGGGTGAAATGAAGCTGGCGATCGCAGATATGGCTGCAACGCAGCAGCTGACGCCGGAATACCTGAGAAACAATCTGGATATACTGAATCAGGCAAAGGCCGTTGCCATCGATGCCAATCTGTCTGAAGAAGCACTGGCCTATGCGGCCGAAAACATTACGGCTCCCTTGTTTGCGGATGCGGTTTCGGTGACGAAGGCCAGGAAACTGAAGCCGGTCCTTTCCGGTATTTATATGCTGAAACCCAACAGGCTGGAAGCTGAGTGTCTGTCAGGGATCGCCATCACGGATGATGACAGCCTTCGCCGGGCAGCAGCAGTGCTTCTGGAAGCCGGGGTGCAGCATGTGCTGATCACACTGGGGGCGGACGGGGCTCTTGCCGGAGACAGGAATGGCTTAAGGTACGTTCCGGCGATCCCGGCCGGCGTAAGAAATGCCACCGGCGCGGGTGATGCCATGATGGCGGCCCTGATCCATGCCTACATGAAAGATATGCCCTGGGATGAAGGCAGCACATTTGCGGCAGCGGCAGCCTCGATTGCCACAGAGAGCGAAGAGACTATCAGTGAAGCCCTGAGTGAAGAAGCGGTACGGTTAAGAGGGGAATAAGGGCAGCTCCCATAGACCAGACATTTACAGAAAGAAGGAGAAATATGAATCCATATCTTGATATCAAACCGGAGGTGGCCCGCGCCATCAGAGAAGGGAAGCCGGTGGTGGCGCTGGAGTCGACCATCATTTCACATGGCATGCCCTATCCGCAGAATGCGGAGACGGCCCTGAATGTAGAAAAGATCATCCGTGAGAACGGTGCAGTGCCGGCAACCATCGCCATCATCGGCGGCCGCCTTAAGGCGGGCCTGACACCGGAAGAGATCGAATATTTCGGAAAGAAAGGAACAGCGATCGCCAAGGCTTCCAGAAGAGACCTGGCAGCACTGTGTGCCCGGGGTGAAGACGGGGCAACAACAGTGACAACAACTATGATGATCGCCCATATGGCAGGAATCAGGATCTTTGCCACCGGCGGGATCGGCGGCGTCCACCGCGGTGCAGAAAGGACAATGGACATTTCCGCAGACCTTGAAGAGCTGGCAAATACCCCGGTCATGGTCATCTGCGCTGGTGCCAAGGCTATCCTGGATCTGAACCTGACTCTGGAATATCTGGAGACCCACGGCGTACCCGTCATCGGCTACGGTACCGAAGAACTTCCGGCTTTCTATTCAAGACATTCGGGACTGAAGGTGGATTACCGTATGGACAGTCCTGAAGAACTCGCGGCTGCTTTCAAGGTTCAGCATGAACTGGGACTGAAAGGCGGCATGCTGGTGACAAATCCGATTCCGGAAGAATATGCCATGGATGACCAGGGGATAAATGAAGCGATCGAGCAGGCCCTGCAGGAGGCAAACGCGCAGGGGATCCACGGCAAAGAGATAACACCCTTCCTGCTGGCCAGAGTCAAGGACCTGACCGG
>JAEIGA010010923.1_pt1 | contig 13771 bp, 9 predicted proteins | sample 9270691 | NCBI WGS metagenome assembly JAEIGA01 (sample SAMN17057246, study PRJNA624740) | gut metagenome | biome: biome; isolation source: fecal sample | host: Bos grunniens | place: China: Xizang | collected 2019 | reverse complement strand
TGGCATAAGGCTCTTGGAATGGGTGACGAGAACTATCGTTTCCACGATCATGACAAGCTTGCACACTATGCAAATGCAGCAACAGATATCGAATTCCGCTTCCCGTTCGGTTTCAAGGAGCTTGAAGGAATCCATTCACGTACTGATTTCGACCTTGGAAACCATCAGAAGTTCTCAGGAAAGAAGATCCAGTACTTCGATCCGGAACTCGGAGAAAACTATGTTCCATACGTAGTGGAGACTTCTATCGGAGTTGACCGTATGGTACTTGCAGTGCTTTCTCATTCATACAAGGAGGAAACCCTCGAAAACGGCGAAACACGCGTTGTAATGAGCATTCCTGCACCTCTTGCACCTGTTAAGGTTGCTGTGCTTCCTCTTATCAAGAAGGATGGTCTTCCAGAGCTTGCAAGAGAGATTATGGATGAGCTCAAGTATGACTTCAACTGCCAGTATGATGAGAAGGATTCGATCGGTAAGAGATATCGTCGTCAGGACGCTATCGGTACTCCTTTCTGCGTAACTGTTGACCATGATTCACTCAATGACCGTTGTGTTACAATCCGTCATCGTGACACTATGCAGCAGGACCGTGTCAAGATAGAGGATCTGCATGCAATCATTTCTAAGGAGGTTAATCTCAGCAATATCCTTAAGAAATTGAAATAATTCCTGATAAGACATAATTAAAACTGATATACCATGGAAGTGAAAAAAGAACTTTGGGGCAAGACTGCCTGCGGAAAAGAGATTTATCTCTATACCCTTACAAATTCAAAAGGAGCTTATGTGCAGCTCGGAAGTGTAGGTGCTGCCATTGTTTCTGTAGTCGTACCTGACAAGGACGGTAATCTTGCCGACGTGTCGCTCGGTTATGCAGATCCTCTGAGTTATATCGGAGACGGTCCATGCCTTGGAAAGACACCGGGAAGATATGCAAACCGCGTTGCAGCTGGTAAATTCTCTCTTGAAGGAAAGGAATACACGCTTCCTGTAAACTGCGGTCCTAATCACCTCCATGGCGGTCCAGAAGGCTTCCAGAGCCAGGTTTGGGAAAGCCGTGAGATAGAAGGTGGAGTAGAGTTCATGTATTTTTCAGAGGATGGAGAGCAGGGATATCCGGGAGCAGTGAAGGCTGTAGTACGTTATGAGTGGACAGAGGACTGTGAGCTTCGTATGACATATACTGCAGAATCCGATGCACCGACTGTCATAAACCTTACAAACCATGCTTACTTCAACCTCAATGGTGAAGGAAACGGAAATATCCTCGGCCACACTCTTCGTATGAACTGTTCAGAGTATCTTCCTACCGATGACACTCAGATTCCTCTCGGAGAAAGCGCTCCTGTAGCGGGAACTCCTATGGATTTTGTAAACGAGAAGCTTGTAGGACAGGATATCAGAGCAGATTTTGAAGCCCTCAAGATCGGTTCAGGATATGACCATTGCTGGGTTATTGACGGTTATGAGCCAGGACAGCTCCAGTTCTGCTGCGAACTTTGTGCTCCGGAAAGCGGACGTACCCTCAATATCTATACTACCCAGCCAGGTGTGCAGGTATATACAGGAAACTGGCTTGCAGGATGCCCTGAGGGCAAGAACGGCCATGTTTACGGAGAAAATGACGGTATAGCCATCGAATGTCAGAATTATCCTGACGGACCTAACAAGCCGGAATATCCTGACTGTATCCTTCGTCCTGGTGAAGTATATGAGCAGGCAATCATCTATGCCTTCGGAACAAGATAACATATGAAACAATATCTTGACCTTTTACGCCATATCCGTGAGAACGGAACCATGAAGTCAGACCGCACCGGAACCGGCACGCAAAGCGTGTTCGGTTATCAGATGCGGTATGACCTCAGCGAAGGTTTCCCTCTCCTCACTACAAAGAAAGTCCATCTGAAATCCATTATCTATGAACTTCTATGGTTCATAGCCGGAGATACAAATGTGAAATATCTTCAGGATCATGGAGTAACAATCTGGGACGAATGGGCGGACGAAAACGGAGATCTAGGACCAGTTTACGGCCACCAGTGGCGTAGCTGGCCGACTCCTGACGGAGGTACGATCGACCAGTTGTCAAATGTCATAAGTCAGATAAGGAACAATCCGGATTCACGAAGAATGATCGTGTCCGCATGGAATGTAGCTGAAGTGGAAAAGATGGCCTTGCCGCCATGTCATTCGCTTTTCCAGTTTTATGTTGCCGACGGAAAGCTCTCATGCCAGCTTTACCAGCGCAGTGCGGATGTTTTCCTCGGAGTTCCGTTCAACATTGCTTCTTACGCTCTTCTGACGATGATGATAGCTCAGGTATGCGGACTCCAGCCAGGTGAATTCATCCATACGACCGGAGATACACATATCTATACGAATCATTTCGAGCAGGTTGCGCTTCAGCTCACTCGTGAGCCTCGCGCCCTGCCTAAGATGAAGATAAATCCTGAAGTCAAGGATATATTCGACTTCAAGTACGAGGATTTCGAGCTTGTAGATTATGATCCGTATCCAAGAATTCCCGCACCTGTAGCTGTATAGATATGGAAAAAGTAATCATAGTAGCGATAGCGGACAATAATGCCATAGGAAGGGATAACGCTCTCCTATGGCATATTTCCGAAGACCTGAAGTTCTTCAAGAGAACCACTTCGGGTTGTCCGGTCATCATGGGACGCAGGACTTTCGAGTCTATAGGCAGACCATTGCCAAAACGTACGAATATCGTTGTTTCAAGGGGTTTTGATGCTCCGGAAGGGGTAGTGACCGTTTCTTCTTTAGAAGCGGCTTATAAGGCAGCGAATTCTATCGTTTCTGGCGGATCCGATGTATCTCCTTCCCGTCTTTTTGTGATCGGAGGAGGCCAGATCTATGCTCAGGCCATGCAGGATGCCGACCGTCTCATAATTACTCATGTCCACACAGCTATTGAAGATGTCGACACCTTCTTCCCCCAGATAGATTCTTCTGTATGGAAGGTTGATGTACGTTCTGAAATGTTCCACGACGATGAAACCGGATACGACTTCGAATTTGTGGAATATGTGAGAAAATAGAAATTAAAATATAAAACGGACAATATATGGCACGTGACAGTTTTGGAAGCAGGTTCGGTGCCCTTGTGGCGATGGCAGGATCTGCAGTGGGATTGGGCAATCTGTGGCGTTTTCCTTACCTTGTGGGTGAGAACGGAGGAGCTGCATTCATCATAATATATATCATATTAAGTTTTCTGATATGTCTTCCGATATTCATATCTGAATTCGTAATAGGACGTAGAAGTCAGAAGAACGCCTTTGCAGCTTTCAGAGATCTTTCCGGAGGTTCTGCATGGAAGTGGGTCGGTCTGTTTACGGTCATCGTGCCTCTGATAGTTCTTTCTTATTACAGTGTAATCGGAGGATGGTCCATCGAATATTTACTTAAATCCGTAACCTTTTCATTTACAGGAAGTGATACTCAGGGAACAATGAATACCATGTTCACTGATTTCGTATCATCTACATGGGCTCCGCTCGTCGTACATACGGTATTCATGCTTGCGACGACCCTCATTGTTGTGGTAGGTATCAAGGACGGAATCGAGAAGTTCAGCAAGGTCATGATGCCTATGCTCTTCGTGATGGTTCTTGCAATTGCCATATATTCTCTGACGCTTCCGGGTGCAGGAAAGGGTGTGGACTATCTCTTCCAGCCTGATTTTTCAAAGATAGATGGAAAAGCATGTGCAGCAGCCCTCGGACAGGCATTTTTCTCGCTTTCCCTCGGTTTTGGAACGATCATGACATATGCATCATATGTTGACAAGAAGGAAAATCCTCTTTTCCAAAGTGCAGCAACGGCGGTTTCAGACCTGATTTTTGCGTTTATCGCCGGACTGGCGATAATGCCTGCTGTCTTTGCATTCGGTCTCAATCCGCAGTCCGGACCAGGACTGGTATTCGAAACTCTTCCATATGTATTCTCACAGATGCCGGCAGGAGGATTGATCGCCATCATCTTCTTTGTAGCACTTCTTGTAGCTGCCCTTACATCATCAATATCGATGTTGGAGGTAGCTGTAGCTTATCTTGTCGAGGAAAAAGGTTTTACCAGAATCCGTGCATGCGTAGTGCTTTTTGTGGTATGCTGGGCAGTAGGAGCACTCTGCAGCCTTTCGTTCGGACCGCTTTCTGATGTAAAGATTGCAGGAAATACGATCTTCGACTTCTTCGACAGCCTGTCATCAAATGTGCTGATGACCCTTGGAAGCCTCTTTACAGTACTTTTCGTAGGATGGTGCCTCAAGAAGACTGACATTTATGACGAATTCACCAACGGCGGCAGCCTCTCGACAAACGTCAAGGTATTCGGTCTGCTCTGGTTCCTTATCCGTTACGTCTGCCCTCTGGCTATCATCTTCATCTTTATCTCCGGACTGCTTTAAGAGTCACGCTGTTTTCTCCGGTCAGCGATGATTGCAGCTGCAGCTGAACCGAGGAGAAGGATGATCAGAGCGATTGATGATGCGCGTGATACGTTTTCTCCCAGCTGGTAGGAATCCGGTTCGAAGCGCATGATGACCTGACCTTCACCTTCAGGAATGATTGCTCCGCGGAGCATCCAGTCCGCACGGAAAAGTTCTGTCTCGTGTGCATCTGCAGTAGGATGATAATGACCGTTCTTTACTTCACCGTAAGCTCCGGCTGGCTCTATCCATGCCTTCCATCCCTTTGGATAATAGATTTCACTGAATAGTGCAGCACGCTCCGCATCGGTCTTGAAACTGTAGCGGAGTTCATTCGGTGCATAATGTGTCAGTACTATTGACGATGTTTCATCAGTGGTACTGTCCTTCGGAGAGTATGATATATCTCTTGCCCATGCGAAATCATCACCGATTACAGCAGCATTGCGAAGGTCAGTTCCTTCAAGAAGCGCTATTTCTTCATCTGGTGTTGCTGCAGCAACGGATGAAGATACAAACCATGCATTTCCATATGCATTAGTATTCACAACCGGCGGATATTCCGCTCCGAGGACTATGTATTTTCCGTTCAGCATCGATACCACCTTCAGTTCAGGAAGGTTCGCTTCTACTTCTGAAACAGTTGCTGCGTTCTCTACAACATCATAGATATCATAGATTTCAGGAGTGATATATTTCTCTATAAGATCCTGATATCGTTGCAGTTTAACAGGACTGTAACCTCCGATGGTCTTGTGGTGGTAGCTTGGTATAGAGCTGTTGAAGGTGTTGACACTGATATCCAGAACACGATAATCAAGCGATGGGTCTTCAAGAATTATCTCATCGACCGGACGCAGGTCGTATTGTGCCGTGAAATCCTTAGGAGTTACGAAATGATCTTTGTTAAGATAACGTTTTCCCACAGAAACAAGATCGATCCACACAAGGAATATCATTGCGAATGCAACAATGGTCATTCTGCCTTTTCTTACAAAAGATCCTTTCGGGCCGACAGCATCGTATTTAGGTGTGCGGAATGCCCAGAGAAGAAGAGCGAATACAACTGTTATCAGAACAAGAGATCGAAGTGCGTCCTTTGTAAGAAGCATCTGTCTGTCGGCAGCAAGGGTCTCAGCAAGCATTTCGCCGTACTGGGAGTCAGAAGCGGAAACGAAAGTACCTGCGATGCTTGGTATAAGCACGCAGAGAAGGCAGAATCCTGCTGTGATTCCGTATGAAATGTATCCGGCCTTCATGAATTCCTTCTTTTCATATTTTTCCTTCAGGATTCTGTCCAGAACATAGAATCCAAGCAGAGGGAGGGTAACCTGAAGTACGATCAATGCCATTGAAACCGTCCTGAACTTGTTGTAGAACGGTGCATAGTCGAACCAGAGTTTTGTAAACCACATGAAATGGCTTCCCCATGCAAGCAGGATGGCGATGACGGTAGCAATTACGATCCACCATTTCTCGCGTCCCTTGACAAGACATAGGCCGAGGACAAAGAGGAAGACGGAAATAGCTCCCATGTACATAGGACCGGCAGTGAACGGCTGCGGACCCCAGTACAGAGGCATGGCTTTGAGTGTCTGACGGAGATTCGGTTGTCCTGCCCTTTTCAGCAGTTTTCCTGTTTCCGAATCCATGTCCAAAGGACCTGCGGATGCACCACCGTTATAGTTGGGAATCAACAGGTTAGGCATTTCTTCTATTCCATATGACCATGCGGTTGCATAATCAAGGTCAAGACCTTCTGAATTGTGTCCGTTGCCGCTTCCGGAAAGTTCCGAACCTCCGCGCATGGTGTATGGAGTGTATTCGTATGTAGGTATGAGCTTATTTGCATTTGTAGCGATTCCTAAGCATCCTATTACCAGCAGAAGGGCTGATGCTGCAAAGAAATGGCCAAGTTTAGCTCTTTTGACTTTATCTATGCAGAGACTGATCAGCAAGGCGATTGCATAGACGAAGATGACGATTGCAAGATAATATGTTATCTGTACGTGGTTTGCCTTTATCTGCATGCTGAGGGCAAATCCGAACAGCGTTGCCCCCAAAACGGTTTTAGCAAGCCATCCTTTATCTTTCTGAGTGTTATTGAGTGACTTCAAAACCGCTCTATACGTGTATATCACACCTGCAAGTACCCAAGGGAAGTATGCGATTGCCTGCATTTTTGTGTTGTGACCCACCTGAATGATCTGCATGTTATATGAACAGAAGGCAACGGCAATGGCTCCGGCAACTGCGACGATTCCGTTCATACCCATCGAAAGCATGAGCAGAAAAGCTCCGACGAGTGTCAGGAAAAGGTACGATGCAGGCCTGCGTCCTGTCAGAAGAAAGTCGTAGATATAGTCTGTCCAGTCTCCATGGAATTCGTCGATGGTAGCAGTTGTAGGCATTCCTCCGAACATGGAGTTTGTCCATGCAGTTGGGTCTTCCGGATGCGCCTCGTTATGGGTCATGGCTTCGTTTGCCATACCTTTCCATGATGCTATATCGCTCTGGTTCACTATCTTACCGCTTAATACCTGTGGTACGAAGCCGTATGCTACCACTGCAAACAACAGGATGATGCCTGCATAAACCAGAATTTTCTTCAACAGTTCCTTATTCATTTTTCTATAATTTTATCAAACAGTTCCGCCATGCGGCGTGTGAGATTTCTTCTTGTGAATCGTGACAGGTCCGCTCCATCGACAGAGAGTTTTCCATCAAGGTGTTCTGACCAGCAGCGGTCTATGAATCTTTCTATCGAATCCTTGTCTTCCCAATCGAGAACGATACCGGTCTTTGTTGAGTTCAGTATCATCGACATGGCTCCGTCCGGTTGTCCGATACCAAGTACAGGTCTCCATGAAGCAAGATATTCAAACAGTTTACCAGGAAGAACAGCCTTGTATTCAGGTTCCTTTCTTAACGGAAGTATAAGAAGCGAAGCCTTTCTCTGTTCCTCTACGGCAATATTGTGCGGCTGATATCCCATGTCTATCATGTTGCCCTTAAGCCCCGCTGTCTCTATGGAACGGAAAATCTGCTCGTCAGTCTTTCCTACCAGCTTGATTTTGAGCTGCTTTCTGAATTCAGGGTCTTTTGCGCATTTTTCAGAAAGCACATCCCATAGGACGGTTGGATTTCCGTCTGCTGCAAAAAGACCGGTATGTGTGATCACAAAATCCTTTTCAGGTCCTCCGGCAGCAGCGTCGTCTTTTCCTTCAGGGAAATCACATTCGTCATATCCGTTTGTTATCAGTTCGACCGGAGTATCTGTGATTGCCTGGAATTCCTGCTGGACAAGAGGGGATACCGCCACTACTGCAGACGCTTCGTCCAGGACTTTCTTTTCCATCTTGTGATGCCACCTTTCTGTGGCCTTTGTCATAGACAAATGCTTGAAATAGAATATCTTGGTCCATGGGTCGCGGAAATCAGCAATCCATGGAAGACCTGTTTCATGCGAAAGTTTCATGCCTATCAGATGCATGGACTGCGGAGGTCCGGTGCTTACGATAAGGTCCACAGGATGTTCTTCCAGATATTTCTTCAGATATCTTACCGAAGGATTTATCCACATGCAACGCGGATCCGGGCGGAACAGATTTCCTCTTACCCACATTGCCGCTTTCTGTGCAATGGATTTATTCTGTGCATTTACGGGATTAACCTCGACTGCTTCCTTGCTGTGTCCGGAGCGTGTCAGAAACTTCTTATATAGTTCGTAAGGCTCTGTTATATGGGTCTTTACGATTTCTGTAGATTCCGGAATATCTGATTCCAGCGAATGATCTACTGCAAGCTGCTCCGGGTTTTCCGGGGTATATATAACGGGCTGCCATCCTTCCGAAGGCAGATATTTGGCGAACTTCACCCATCTCTGTACACCAGACCCTCCGGTAGGTGGCCAGTAATATGTAATTATAAGCACCCGTTTCATAATCCTACAAATATACGCGTTTTTATTTTTAAATAAAAAACGGTAATTTTGCCAAGATATATTCCGAAAAATATGGCAGAAAAAAAACAGAATGAAACACCGATGATGAAGCAGTACTTCTCCTTCAAGGCGGATTATCCTGAAGCGGTACTTCTTTTCAGATGCGGTGACTTCTACGAGACATACGGTGATGACGCACTTATCGCGAGCAAGGTTCTTGGAATCGTGCTTACAAAGCGTTCCAGCGCCATTCCCGGCGCACTTCCCATGGCCGGTTTCCCGTACCATTCCTTGGAGACATATCTGCCAAGACTTGTCCGTGCAGGATATAAGGTCGCTGTATGTGACCAGCTTGAAGATCCTAAGCTGACCAAGAATATCGTCAAAAGGGGAGTGACTGAGCTTGTCACCCCGGGTGTGGCTTTCCACGAACAGCTTCTCGAACAGAAGGAACATAACTATATTGCCGGTCTGACCTTCCATAAGGAAAGGTGTGGAGCAGCATTTCTGGATGTTTCAACAGGAACTTTTCAGGTGGCGGAAGGCTCTCTTGACTATATCGGAACACTTCTCAGTTCCTTTTCTCCAAAGGAGCTTCTCGTTCCAAGAGGCTATGAAAAGGGTGTCAAAGAACGTTATGGGGATCATTTTTACGTTTCTACACTTGAAGAATGGGCGTTCATATACGACAACTCCGTCGAGAAGCTCAAGCGTCAGCTGAGAGTAGATTCCCTGAAAGGTTTCGCAATCGACAGTTTCCCTCTCGGAATAACATCGGCTGGAGCTCTTCTGATTTATCTGGAACAGACCCAGCATTCAGGTCTGTCGAACATTTGTTCTGTTTCTCGTATAGACGAAGGTTCATTCGTATGGATGGACCGTTTCACATTCAGAAATCTTGAAATCTTCGCTTCTACGGCCGGTAAGGAAGGTACATCGCTTGTTGAGGTCATGGACAGGTGTTCTTCACCTATGGGAGCACGAATGCTAAGGACATGGCTTTCAATGCCTGTAATGGATTTGAACGAACTTGATGACAGACATTCTGTGGTGCAGTATTTTGTTGATAATCAGGATGATCTGAAATCGTTACAGTCGAAGATAGGTGAAATAGGTGATCTTGAAAGAATTATTTCGCGTGCTGCAGCAGGTAAGATCATGCCTCGCGAGGTCATGCAGCTTCGCAGAGGACTTGCCCAGACGGAACCTATCATGCAGTTATGTACAGGAAAAGGTACAGAGGCTCTTGATTCGATGATGAATTCTATCTCAGATTGTCGGGAACTTCTTGATTATCTTGGAAATACAATGCATCCTGAGACTGCCGCCGCTATCGGTAAGGGTGATGTCATAGCACCAGGTGTCTCAGCTGAACTTGATGATCTGAGGAATATTGCAAGGAACGGAAAGGATTATCTTCTCAAGATTCAGGAAAGGGAAACCGAACGAACAGAGATTCCTTCGCTTAAAATCGGTTATAATTCTGTTTTCGGCTATTACCTTGAAGTACGCAATACGCATAAGGATAAAGTACCTGCAGAGTGGGTGCGCAAGCAGACCCTTGTCAATGCAGAAAGGTATATTACTGAAGAGTTGAAGGAATACGAACAGAAGATTCTTGGTGCTGAAGAGCGTATATATGTACTTGAAACACAGATATATGCAGATCTTGTATCAAGAATTCAGTCTAATATTTCCGCAATCCAGAAGAATTGTCGCATACTTTCCCGTCTTGACGTGCTTTCGGGTTTTGCCGAACTCGCCACCTCGAACAGGTATTGTCGTCCGCAGATGAATGATGGAAAAGCCATCTCCATCACCAAGGGACGTCATCCGGTCATCGAGACAATGATGGCAGCTGGCGAAGAATTCGTACCTAATGACATTTTCCTTGACAATGAAACCCAGCAGGTGATTATCCTTACAGGTCCTAATATGGCCGGTAAGTCTGCTCTCCTCCGTCAGACAGCATTGATTGTCCTGATGGCTCAGGTCGGTTCCTTTGTTCCTGCGGAGTCTGCGGAAATAGGATATTGTGACAAGATATTCACGCGTGTAGGCGCATCAGACAATATTTCCCGTGGTGAGTCCACATTCATGGTAGAGATGCTCGAGACCTCGATGATTCTTCATAATCTATCATCCCGTTCCCTTGTCCTGCTTGACGAAATCGGCCGTGGAACATCAACTTATGACGGTATGTCCATAGCTCGTGCGATTGTAGAGTATGTCCATGAGTACGGGCAAGGCGCCAAGACGCTCTTTGCCACCCATTATCATGAGCTGAATGACCTCGAAGAAATATATGGCCGTGTCAGGAACTTTCATATCGCAGTGAAGGAAGTCGGCAAGAATGTCATATTCTTAAGGAAACTTAAAGAAGGTGGAGTTGCTCATAGCTTCGGTCTTCATGTGGCCCGTATGGCCGGAATGCCTAAACAGGTCCTCGAATCTGCAGAAAAGACACTTGCTGCACTTGAGTCCGGTCGTGCAGACAGTGCCGTTGTTGCCGATGTACGAAAAACTGCTCCGTCGAGGAAAATGGTCAAGCCTCATAATGTGAAGGAGGGTCGTGTTGAGAGCGACGGATCTCTCCAACTATCCTTCTTCCAGCTTGAAGATCCTCTTCTTTCTTCTCTCAAAGAAGACCTTGATTCTGTCGATCTGAACAACCTCACACCTCTTCAGGCTTTTGATGTTTTGAGGAGTATGAAGGAGAAAATGGGATTGAACTAAAGTTCTTTACAAATTATGATTTACAATTTGTGTAATTACGTAAATTGTATTACATTTGTAGAAAACTAACCATATAACAATGCCTAAATTATTTGATTACAGCAATATAGCTGAGGGAAGCAGCTTTATTGGCCGTGAAGACGAGTTGAAAAGGCTTTCTTCTGATTTCATTTTCCTTACAAATACAGTTGTTACTGCGCCGCAAGGTTGGGGAAAGTCATCCCTGATACATCGCGCCGCCCAAGATGCCCGGCAGAAGTCAAAGGGTCACAGATTCTGTTTTGTGGAGCTTTCCAATGTCCGCAATGAAGAAAGATTCTATGAACTTCTCGTCCAAGGTGTCCTGAAATCCGTATCCGGAACACAGACTGAAGTAGTCGAAAATGTTCGTAAATATTTTTCGGACGTTTCCCCAAAAGTTTCTTTTGATCCCTCCGGTTCGTTCTCTGTGAGTCTGGATTGGGAAGAGATCAGAAGAAATAAAGACGGACTTATCGACCTCCCTTTTGTGGTTGCAAGAGACAAAGGTGTGAAACTGGTTGTGTGTATTGATGATTTTCAGGCAGTAAACTGTTTTGCTGAACCCGAAGATCTTCTTGAAAGGCTGAAATCCAGATGGGCAAAGCATGAAAATGTCGCATATTGTATATCTACGACCCGTATCGCGATTGTAGAAAAGTTCATAAAGTCATCGCCAATGTTCTACAGATATGCTGATTTTCTGGATCTGAAGCAGCTGAGCAAGTCCTCCGTAGTCCGCTCATTACGAGACAGGTTCGCGGACAGCGCGAAGTATCTAGATGATGAGATGGCATCCCTTATTGTTGAAAAATCATGCGGTAATGCCTTTTACATGATTCAGCTTGCTCATCTTTCATGGCTTGCGACATCGGTCGTATGTTCCCGTGAGGTTGTAGAGGCCTCGTTTGAGGCAATCGTAGATCAGATGGGACTTGTGTTCAGGAATATGGCAGAGAATCTTACAGGCCAGCAGTTGTGTTATCTGCATGCCGTCATTGCCGGGGAGACTGTCATAAGTACATCAGAAGTCCTGCATCGTCACCATATTTCTTCTGCAACGTCCGCTTCCCGTTCAAAAGCTGCGCTTATGGAAAGAGGTGTCATTGTCAATATCGATGGAAAAATATGCATGGCAGACCCTTTATTTGCGTATTGGCTGAAAAACAGATATTTTAATTGATGTATGGATTACATCTAATGCAAAAACTTTGTACCTTTGCATGTTAACTCATGAAAAAGAATATGATTAAAAGATTATCAATGGTTTTTATGCTTGCGGCAGTGCTTGCAGGATGTGGAAAGGATGATGCGCCTCAGGTATCGAAAGTCGTAAAGAAAGTTGAGTGTCATATAGGTGGAAGCCTCGAATATAGTCTGGGATATTCATATGATTCGAAAGGACAGCTTACCGACATAATCGAATCTTCTTCCCTTTCCGACCATCATTCAAGGACTTTCTATTATTCTCCCGAATCTGTGACAATTCTTGGAAACAGGGGAGCGTGCATCATTAACATCAACAAGTCCGGAATTCCTGAAAAGATCGTTTCGGAGTCGGGTATCATCATGTGCTCATACGGATCGGACGGTTATCTGACACGTTTCGATGTCAATTCGGGAGACACAAACTACTCTCTTTCATCCCAGGCACAGAACGGCAATTTCGTCAAGCTCCAGGACTTTGAAGGAAAAGTCCTCAACATCACGTACACTCAGTATGAAAACAATTACAGCATTGACATAAATAATGTGCCTCATGTAAATAACATGTTCACTATGTTCAATACCCTTAAGGTTCCGGGAATGTATAGCAGGAATCTGATAAAGAGTATCGAAACAGATGGTGCTTCATATTATTTCACATATAATTTTGATTCATACGGAAGGGTTACAGACGTGATCCTGGTTTCTACCGCTTCTGAAAATTCTTTGACAGAACATTATAAACTAACATACTAAAACACTAATAATCATGGAATTACCTTTTGCCGAATCTTATAAGATCAAAATGGTAGAGCCTCTTCGTAAAAGCACACGCGAGGAGCGCGAACAGTGGATCAAGGAAGCTGACTACAACCTTTTCCAGCTTAAGTCTGACCAGGTTTACATCGACTGTCTTACTGACTCAGGTACAGGTGCGATGAGCGACCGCCAGTGGGCAGCAATGATGATGGGTGACGAAAGCTACGCAGGATCGTCTTCATTCTTCCAGCTCAAGGACACAATCACCAGACTTACAGGGTTCGAATATGTCATCCCTACTCATCAGGGACGCGCTGCCGAGAATGTTCTCTTCAGCCATCTTGTGACTGCCGGCGCAATCGTTCCCGGTAATTCTCACTTCGATACAACCAAGGGTCATATCGAGAGCCGTAAGGCATTTGCAGTTGACTGTACAGTAGATGAGGCGAAGGATACTCAGCTTGAGGTTCCTTTCAAGGGTAATGTCGATCCAAAGAAGCTTGAGAAGGTTCTTGCAGAGAATGCTGACAAGGTTCCTTTCATCATTGTTACAGTGACAAACAATACAGCTGGAGGACAGCCTGTATCAATGCAGAACCTTCGTGAGGTGCGTGCAATCGCTGACAAGTACGGCAAGCGCGTGATCTTCGACT
>JAEIGA010010922.1_pt1 | contig 13771 bp, 15 predicted proteins | sample 9270691 | NCBI WGS metagenome assembly JAEIGA01 (sample SAMN17057246, study PRJNA624740) | gut metagenome | biome: biome; isolation source: fecal sample | host: Bos grunniens | place: China: Xizang | collected 2019 | reverse complement strand
AGTTGAGATAATAGAGGGCGTCGATGCGGTTTATGAGTCAAGCGAGGGCAGAGTTTACGTTATAGGCGATGCTTTCGTCGGCGTAAAGGCAGGAGCTGTAACGAATGCTGACGCAAGCGCAGAAAATAAGGCGGTAGCCCTCGCGGCTGACACTGTAATTTCGGCATCTGTTCTTACAAAAATAACCGAGCTTCCCGAAGGACTTGACGCAAAGAAGTTCGTAGAGGCTTACGTTACCGCGACCGGTAATTACGTTATTACCGCAAAGGGTGCGGGATTTGGAATTAACGGCCACAAGTATTACAATCCGTCTGGAGAGTATATAACGGCTAAGATAGCTATCAGCGCGGACGGCAAGATAATAGATACTACGGTGGTTTCTCACAAGGAAACTCCGGATTACGGAGGAAACGCTCTTTCCAACAACGAATTTACAGACGGATTTGACGGTAAAACCAAGGATGATTATTCCTCCGTTTCCAACGTAAGCGGCGCGACCTTGACATCCAAGGGCTACAAGGACGCGATAAAGATAGCTTTCGAAAGCTTTGAAATTCTGACAGGAGGTAACTGATATGACAAATAATAAAAAGTTAATGATACTCCTGCGAGGAATTATCGAAGAAAACCCGGTTCTGATACTGATTCTCGGAACCTGTCCTACACTCGCTACGACCACGTCGATTATTTCGGCGTTCTCTATGGGTCTTGCGGCAACGGTGGTTCTCATTTGCTCGAACGTGGTTATATCCGCGCTCAGAAATATTATCCCCGACACCGTTCGTATCCCCTGCTATATAGTTATCATAGCGGCGTTCGTTACGATAGTACAGATGCTGCTTCAGGCTTATTTGCCGTCTATTTACGATATGCTTGGCGTTTATCTTGCGCTGATAGTCGTTAACTGTATCATTCTCGGCAGAGCAGAGATGTTCGCGAGAAAGAATACAGTTCTTGATTCGGCTCTCGACGGTCTTGGAATGGGCGTCGGCTTCCTCGTAGCTCTTCTCGCTATGGCAACCATACGCGAGGTTATCGGAAACGGCAGCTTCGCGGGATTTGAGATACCCTTCCTCGCTGATTTTAAGATACCGATTTTGACACAGGCTCCCGGAGGATTTCTTGCATACGGCATTGTTATCGCGCTTATGAATAAAATCACCGAAAAGCGCGGTGGCGTAAAGAGAAAGTCGTTCTCCTGCGAGGGCTGTCCCTCAAGCCATATATGTAATAAGACCTCTTGCAGTGAAATGCTTGAGCTTACTATGGTAGATACCGAAGACACTGATAAAAAGGAGGCAGAGGGCAATGGAGATTAAACAGCTTATACTCATTCTGATGGGCGGAATTCTCGTTAACAACTACGTTCTTCAGCAGTTTCTCGGAATATGTCCCTTCCTTGGTGTTTCAAAAAAGTTCAATCAGGCTTCGGGAATGGGAATTGCCGTAACCTTCGTTATGCTTTGCGCTACGGCGGTAACGCATCCTATTTACACCTACGCTCTCGTTCCGTTGAAGCTTGAATATTTACAGACGATAGTTTTCATTCTCGTTATAGCAGCTCTGGTACAGTTCGTTGAGATAGTGCTTAAAAAATTCATCCCCGCGCTTTATAACTCTCTCGGTGTTTATCTTCCTTTGATAACCACTAACTGCGCGGTGCTCGGTGTTACTATAAACAACATCACCGACGGATATAATTTCGTCGAGGCGATGGTTTCGTCGCTCGGCGTGGGACTTGGCTTCCTTTTGGCAATGATTTTGTTTGCGGGCGTGCGCTCGAGAATGGAAAATTGCCCGTCGCCAAAGCCCTTTAAGGGTATTCCCATCACTCTCGTTGCCGCATCTATAGTCGCGCTTGCGTTCTATGGATTTGCCGGCGTTGTAGAGAATCTTTTGGCATAGGAGGTAGACGATTTGCCTATTCTTATTCCTGTTTTACTCCTTGTCGGTATTGCTGTAATCTGTGCTGTTTTGCTCACGATTTCCAGTGTTTTCTTTGCCGTTAAGGAAGATGAAGTCGCTGTGGCGATACGCGAATGCTTGCCCGGCGCAAACTGCGGAGCCTGCGGATACAGCGGATGCGACAGCTACGCAAAGGCTTTAGCGAATAAAGAAACTACAGAAACTAATCTTTGTATTCCCGGCGGCGACTGCGTCGCAAAGGGCGTGGCCGCGGTTCTTGGCGTTGAGGCTAAGGACGTAGTAGAGAAGGTTGCGTACGTTGCCTGCAACGGCAGGTGCGGGGCCTTTGAGAAAAAATACGATTATCAGGGACTTAAAAACTGTGTAGCCGCCAACCTTTTCTTTGGCGGAGATAAAAGCTGCACCTCTGCCTGCCTCGGCTACGGCGACTGCGTTCGCGCTTGTCCTCAGGATGCTATAACGGTAGAGGACAGCGTGGCGCGCGTAGACCCGAGAAAGTGCGTAGGCTGCGGAATATGCGTGCGTGAGTGCCCGAACGGCATTATAAGGCTCATAAACGATACCACAAGAGTCGTGGTCGAATGCTCAAATCACGAAAAGGGAGCTATAACCCGCAAGAGCTGTCCTAACGGCTGCATCGGCTGTATGAAGTGCGAGAAAACCTGTAAGGCGGGCGCAATTAAGGTTATAGACAATCTCGCGACGATAGATTACTCGCTTTGTACCGGCTGCGGAGAGTGTGTTTCGGTTTGTCCCGTTCACTGTATCCACGAGGGTAACTTTATCTGCGGAGCGCATTTCTGATACTTACAAAAGCGCTCGTCGGTAATAAGCGCTGAAAAAGCACAAGGCGAAAAGTAAAAAACGCGCTTTCTTCATCGTAATGTGTCAAAATGTAAATACTGATTTGCATTTTCTGCCATTAAATGAGTTAAGCGCGCGAAATATCAAAATACGAAAGTGAAAAGATATGACAGGTCAAACGAGAGATAAGATAAAAAAATACCGCCCCGATATTATAGTTATCTCGGCAGTTATACTTATCTCTCTTTTGTCTTTTTTGATTGCCGCACTCACACGGAGCGAGGGCTCGGTTGCCGTAGTAGAGATAGACGGAGTGTACTCCGGAGAGTATTCGCTGTCGGTCGACGGAACCTTTCCCTTAAACGGCGGAACAAACGTTCTCGTCATCGAGGGTGGCGAGGCTTATCTTAATTATTCGAGCTGTCCCACTCACACCTGCGAGCAAAGAGGCAGGATACGCTACGTTGGCGAGCGGATAGACTGCCTGCCAAACCGCGTGTCGATAACGATAAAGGGTGAGGGCGGGGTTGATCTCGTTTCCTAGGAGAGCTGCTTTGAGAAACAATACTCTAAAATTAACTACTCTTGCGCTTACGGTTTCGTTTGCGATTATACTCTCGTATATAGAGTCCAGAATTCCGGCGCTTGTCGCGATTCCGGGTGTAAAGATAGGACTTGCGAATATAGCGGTTATATTTACTTTATATAAGCTTGGCATAAAGGAAGCCGCGGCGGTTTCTTTCGTGAGAGTTATAACGGTTTCGGTGCTTTTTGGAAGTCCTGTGAGCTTTATATACAGTGTATCGGGAGCGGCGGTTAGCCTCTTTTCCATGGTGCTTTTAAAGAAATTTACTCCTCTTTCCGAGATAGCTGTAAGCGTTGTCGGCGGAGTTATGCACAACATTGCTCAGACCGCGGCGGCATCGGTAATTCTCGGCACTAACGTGGTTATATACTATCTGCCTTATCTTCTTATTTCGGGCTCGGTCGCGGGTGTCGCGATAGGAGTGGTAAGCGCTGTTCTGATAAAGAAAATCAACCTTTCCCACCTAAGTAAGGGATAAAATCTTCAATCGGTAAACTATATTTAAATCTTAAGAGGCTGAAACGGATTATTTTTAGTTGACGCCTCTTTCTTTATTTATAATTTTTTATGAAAAGAATTAAATATATTGACAAAAAAATATAGTTGTGGTAGAATATATGCTAATAAAATAAATTCAAAATAAATATATGAAAAATAAAGAAAAGGAAATTCACATGGCTACTTACTTTAACGAACCATCACGCACATTCAGCGAGTATCTTCTTATTCCCGGCTACACTGACGAAAGATGCGTGCCGCAGAACGTTTCTCTCCGTACTCCTCTTGTCAGATACAGAAAGGGCAAGGAGGAATGCCCGATTATGATGAACATTCCTATGACGAGCGCTATAATGCAGTCGGTATCAGACGACAAAATGGCTATCGCGCTTGCGAAGGAGGGCGGCATTTCCTTTATTTACGGCTCTCAGTCGATAGAGAGCCAGGCGGCTATGGTAGCGAGAGTAAAGTCATACAAGGCGGGCTTTGTAGTAAGCGACTCGAACCTTACGCCAAACAGCACGCTCTCTGACGTTCTCGCTCTTGCTGAGGAGAACGGACACTCCACCATGGCGGTTACATCCGACGGCACGCCTCACGGCAAGCTTCTCGGTATAGTTACCGGCAGAGATTACAGGGTGAGCCGTATGTCAGGCGACGAGCTGGTCAAGGATTTTATGACGCCTATAGAGAAGCTCATTACAGCGCCTGAGGGTACGACTCTCAAAGCAGCCAATGATATAATATGGGAGCACAAGCTCAATTCGCTTCCTATAATAGATAAAAAGGGAAAGCTCAAATATTTCGTATTCCGTAAGGACTACTCGCAGCACAAGGAGAACCCTCAGGAGCTTCTTGATAAAAACAAGAGCTATATAGTCGGCGCGGGCATAAATACCCGTGACTATGCGGAGCGCGTACCCGCACTCGTAAAGGCGGGAGCAGACGTGCTTTGTATCGACTCCTCCGAGGGATATACCGTCTGGCAGAAAAAGACTCTCGAATTTATCAGAGCAAAATACGGCGATAAGGTAAAGGTGGGAGCAGGAAACGTTGTTGACCGTGATGGCTTCCGCTTCCTTGCGGAGTGCGGCGCGGACTTTATTAAAATCGGTATCGGCGGCGGTTCTATCTGTATCACCCGCGAAACCAAGGGTATAGGAAGAGGTCAAGCGAGCGCTGTTATCGAGGTTGCGGCGGCGCGTGACGAATACTATAAGGAAACGGGAATTTATATTCCCATTTGCTCCGACGGCGGTATCGTGCACGACTATCATATGACTCTCGCTCTCGCTATGGGCGCGGACTTTATGATGCTCGGCAGATATTTTGCGAGATTTGACGAATCCCCCACACCTAAGATTATGGTAAACGGACAGTACGTCAAGGAGTACTGGGGCGAGGGCTCTAACAGAGCAAAGAACTGGCAGAGATACGATCTCGGCGGAAAGACCAAGCTTTCCTTTGAGGAGGGCGTTGACTCGTACGTTACCTACGCGGGTCCTCTGCACGACAACGTAGAGAAGTCGCTCTATAAGGTTAAGTCCACGATGTGCAACTGCGGCGCTATTACTATCGAGGAGCTTCAGGAGAAGGCGAAGCTTACCCTTGTATCCTCGGTCAGCATAGTAGAGGGCGGATACCACGACGTTATGCTCCGCACGACCACCTCGGTTAAGTGATTTTTTAATTGATATTTATTTTCAGAGAACACCTGATTTGGCGGGATAATGAATAAAATTCGCCATAATTGACAATATACATTTACATTTTGTGTAAAAATAAGCTTTGGATAGGGAAATAATATGAGCAAGCTCTTTATACCTGAAAATTATAAAAGCTCTTATGACGTTTACAGGACGCAGAAGGCTATATCCTTTATAAAGCGTACGATGGAGGATAAGCTTGCACAGGCCCTCAACTTAAAGAGGGTTTCGGCGCCGCTTTTCGTTACCGAGAACTCGGGACTTAACGACAACTTAAACGGCACAGAGCGCCCCGTATCCTTTGACGTGCCCGCTGTAGGCGAGTGCGCCGAGGTCGTGCATTCTCTCGCGAAGTGGAAGAGAATGGCGCTTAAGGAGTATAATTTCTTCGTAGGCAACGGTCTTTATACCGATATGAATGCGATAAGGCGCGACGAGGAGCTTGATAATATTCACTCGATTTACGTTGACCAGTGGGACTGGGAGAAGGTGATAACGAGAGAGGACAGAACTCTTTCGTACCTTATCGAAACCGCCGAGGCGATAGTCAACGTTATATGCGACACGAACGAGGCTCTTTCACGCGAGTTCCCCGAGCATAAAACGAAAATATGCCGTAAGCTTTTCAGTATAACCTCAGAGGAGCTTCTCGAAATGTATCCGGACCTCACCGCGAAGGAGCGTGAGGACGCTATCACAAAAAAGCACGGCACGGTTCTTATTATGCAAATAGGCGGCAAGCTTAAGAATGGCGAGCCGCACGACGGCAGAGCTCCCGACTATGACGACTGGGAGCTGAACGGCGACATTCTCTTCTACAACGAGGTGCTCCGGCGCGCGTTCGAGATTTCCTCTATGGGCATCAGAGTTGACGAGGCGGCGCTTGACCGCCAGCTTAACGAGCGCGGCTGTAATAACAGGCGCACCCTGCCGTTCCATAAGATGCTTCTTTCGGGCGAGCTTCCGCTCACCGTGGGCGGCGGCATAGGTCAGTCGAGGCTTTGTATGCTTATGCTCGGATGTGCGCACATAGGTGAGGTGCAGTGCAGCATCTGGGATAAGGACACGGTTGAAGGCTGTCGCAAGGCGGGCATCAGACTCTTGTAAGCTTCAAATTAAGCTTGCAATCCCGGAACAAAAACCAACCGACAATAAAAACTAAAGAAAAATATAAAAGAAGCGGCTCTAAGCCTGATCCTCGTAGGATTTTGCATAGAGCCGCTTCTTTATTTAATTTTTTTAGCTGTAAAGAGGACTGATTTTATTAACGGGACGTGCGCCTTATTCCATTAACGGTAAAGACGCCTGATTTAACTAACAGTAAAAATGTCCATCTTTTTTAATGGTAAAGACGCCTGTCCTTGCCGACAAACATAAGAACGGCGGTGTCCCTGCCTACGAGGCGCGAGTATATTCTGCCCTCGTACTTTGAGGAAAGCTCCTCGGGGGAGAGATTCGTTGATATTATGGTAGCCTTGCCGTGATTCTGGCGCGTGTTCAGCAGATTATAGAGGCAGGATACAGTAAACTGGTTTGAGAACTCCGTGCCGAGGTCGTCAATAATCAGAAGGTCGCATTCGAGGTATTTTTCGCTCTTCTGCTCTGTCTGTACGTATCCCGACTTAAACTTATCCGCTTCGAAATCCGAGATTATATTGTGAATGCTGTCGTACAGCACGTCATAGCCCATAGGTATTATTTCGCGCGCTATCGCTGTTGATATATGTGTTTTTCCCGTGCCGGTTGTGCCGACGAGCAACAGATTCGCTCGCTTTTTCGGGAATTCCCTTACATACTGTCTTGCGCGGTCAAGGTTTGCCTTCATTCTCTCGCGCTCGGCGCTGCCCTCATCAAATGCCGAAAGGTCGAAGTTATCAAAGGATTGCTTGGTGATGAGGTCTCCGATACCCGAAGAGGCGATGGTAGCCTTGATAAGCTCTTCTTTAAGGCAGGAGCACATTTTAACTCCGTCTATATATCCTGTGTCAGAGCATTTTTTGCAGAAATATTTCACCTCGGTATAGTCCTCGGGATAGCCGAGGCTCTTCATTATTTTCCTGCGTTCCTTATTAAGCGCTTTGTTGCGCTCCTTAATCGGCGCGATGTCTCCTCCGGCGCAGGCTGTTTTGAAAATAAGAAGGCCCGTGCCCGAAAGCTCCTCGTCAATTTTCCTTATGGCCTCGGACTCCGCGCGCAGCTGCTCCTCTCTCGACTCTGCCGCGCTTATGGCGTCGAGTCTGCGTTTTTCTATTTCCGCCTTTACTTTCTGGTAGTTCTCGTAGCTGTACATAGCTTTCCTCTTTCTGTAAAGATGATTTAAGTATGTCAATGTATTTTTGGGGTTGTGTGCCTACCCGTGTCGCGTTTTTTGCCTGTTGTACCGTACTATATATGCGTTTTTCACTTAGGTTTTGCGAGTTATTTATCCTCGTCTGAATAGGAACGGTCGAGCGCCGCGAGGAACGCCTCGTTTGCGTCAAAGTTGCCGTATTTCGGTGTTGGCGGTGTTGTTTTTGATTTTTCTCTGCCGCCTCCCCTCGGAGCCTTCGCGGATGCGGATTGCGATCGCGCCTTATCCTTATCGTTGTAGGCTTTGCACTCCAGGGCGGTTTTGCAACCGGCCTCGTGCCACGCGCTCAGAATTTTGTCAATATAGGGCAGAGAAGTCTTACCCGTGTTGAGAACCGCGATATCAAACGCCTCGGATATTATCTCGGAAAAGTATCCAAATTCACGTGTCCAGCGTTCAAAATATTTCTTCTCGCTTTTTGTAACATTGCGGTTGTAAATACCGAAAAGGCGTCTCATTTCCCACTCGTCGCCTGCGGTTTTTTCCGCGTTTTCGATGTAAACCGAGAGACTTTCCGAGTCATCAAGTCCCAAGTCAACAAGCTCTATCGCCTTATCTCTGAGTCTGACCGAGGTAAGCTTAGAGCGAGAGGCAAGGTGCGCCGCGAGGGTTAATATGTATTCTGTGGAGAGGGAATACTGGGTATAAAGCGCGCTTATATTTTTGATTTCATGGGTCGCAAGAGATGATCGCCCCATAATCTTTGCGCATTCCGCAAGAAGAGCCTCGAGATTGTTGTCTCTGACGCTTTTTGCCACCTCAACCGAGCTTTCCTCGGAGATTTCACCGCGGGATATGCTCTCTTCAAACTCGTAAACTATGTTGCTTTCCTCGCCGGAGCTTATGACGCCCTCTGCCTCCCATAGTGCTACGGCAGATTTCGTGCGCGCGGCGGAGACGCCCGCAAGCTGTGCAAGCTCGCTCTCCGCTACGGGCGCGTTATTTAATTCGACAAGAGCGAGCAAAACCCGCAGCTCCTCGCGTGAGGCCTCTAAAAACGCCTCCTTTTTCGTTACGGAAAGAGGGGATATTCTGTATATTTTTTTGTCCATTTAATACACCGCCTTAGGTGGTTTTTCCTTTTCCTTTTCTTGCCCAGGATTAAGCCGGGGGCTAAAAACAGTACACGGTATGGGGTTAATCCGCCTCTTGCTCCTCGCTGTGCGCATTGTTTGCTTCCTTTATTTTATAACACAGCGTCATAAGCGAGTCGCCAAGGTGAATGTTTTCAACCGTGACAGACGAGTCGTCAAGCTTTAATTCCATATTTGCGAAATTCCAGATTCCCTTGACTCCTGCCGCCACCATGGTTCTCGCAACCTCATAGGCAGCTACCTTTGGCACTGTAAGTACGCCGATGGATACCTTTTCCTTTTTGCAGAAGTCATACAGCTCGTCCGTATGAAGGACCTTTATGCCGTATATTTCGGTGCCGACGAGATTTTCGTCTATATCAAAGAGAGCTACTCTGTTTACTCCGCGCCTTGTAAACATTTTCGTTGAGGCGAGAGCGCGTCCGAGATTTCCCGCGCCGACAATTACCGCGTTATATCCTTCGGATACACCGAGAAGCTCGCTGATTTTTGCGTAAAGATACTTAATGTTATAGCCGTAGCCCTGCTGACCGAAGCCGCCGAAGCAGTTCAGGTCCTGTCTTATCTGCGAGGCCGTGACATTCATAATTTTCGACAGTTCTGAGGAGGATATACGAAGCCTGCCCGAGTCCAAAAGGTCACCAAGATATCTGTGGTAACGGGGCAGTCTCTTTATAACCGCCAGCGGAACGGCATCCTTCACCTCCGCACGGCGCTCGTATGTGCCGTGAATTTTATCTATGCTTTCCATGTGTTAAAGCTCCTTTTCCTTGGAGTTTTTCTTTTACTTTATCGAATCCTGGGCGCTTGCGTTGAGTGAGGAGTCCGCACGCGCGCCGCTCATATATTCATAATAACCTGCGGCGGCTATCATAGCGGCGTTGTCGCCGCAAAGCGACACCGGCGGGGTAACCAGACGCACTCCGCGAGAGATGCAGACCTCGGTGAGCCTCGCCCTGAGGTGGGAGTTGGCGGCAACACCGCCGGAGAGCACCAAATCAAGGGATGGATATTTTGAGAGAGCGAGTGATATTTTCTTTGCAACCGCCTCGACCGCCTCGTAGGTGTACCTTGCGGCAAAGCGCGCCCTCGGGATATCTTTGCCCGCCTGCTCGTATTTGTGAAGAAGGTTTATAGCTGCCGTTTTGAGTCCGGAAAATGAGAAATCGAGAGAGTCGTCGGAGATGGCGGGCGAGGGAAGCGTGAGCTCCTTGTCGTGATAATCCGCGCACTTTTTGTAAAGAGAGTAGAAATTCTCCTCGCTGCCGGTGGCGGCAACAAAGCCCTCGCGGGACAGCTCGTCAAATCCGCGCCCCGCGGGATAGGGTATGCCGATAACTCTGCCGATTTTATCAAACGCCTCGCCTATCGCGTCGTCGCGTGTCGTGCCTATGATTTTGTAGCTTGTGTAGTCCTCTATGAGATAGATGGCGGTGTGTCCGCCGGATACAGTCAGGGCAAGAAACGGCGGCTTTGGAGCTTCAGAGTCCACGCCGAGAAGCGCTGCCGCAACGTGCCCCTTGATATGGTCAACCGCGACGAGCGGTATACCGTTTGCCACTGCCAAACCCTTTGCGAAATTTACTCCTACAAGGAGCGCTCCGATAAGTCCGGGGTTTGCCGTAACCGCTATAAGGTCTATATCCGAGAGGGAGAGCTTCGCCTCGGAGAGGGCCTCGTAGGTTATGCGCGAGATGGCTTCCGTGTGCGCTCTGCTCGCTATCTCGGGCACGACGCCACCGTATAGCCTGTGCGTCTCTATCTGAGAGGCTACGATATTTGATTTTATCGAAAAAGCGCCGTCTGTGCAGCTGACTACGGCAGCCGCCGTTTCGTCACAGGAGCTTTCAAAGGCGAGTATGTTCATTTTATTCTCCGCGCCTTGATAAAAAGGCTAGTTGTACAATTATGTATTATTTTGCTTGATTTTGTAAATAAAAGTGGTCAAATGTGCCCGAGAACCATCAAAATAGCGTCATCGTCGGGATTTTTATAGTAGTTCTTTCTCTTTCCTATTTCTCTGAAACCGTAGGCTTTATAGAGCGATATGGCGGCGGCGTTTTTAGAGCGAACCTCGAGAAAGGTGGTTTCAAGACCTCTCCCGCGCTCAGTTTTTATAGCGTAGGAGAGAAGCCTGTATCCGACTCCGCGCCCACGGTGCTCGGGGTGAGTAGCTATGCGGTATATTTCACCCTCGGGAGCTATAACTCTGCCGATAATATAGGCTATGACCTCACCGCCGTCGAGAGCCACAAAGCACATTCCGCCATCAGAGCAAATGTAGGAAAAAACATCCTTTTTACTAAACGGGTCGGGAAAGGACAGCGCCTCTATTTTTTCTATTCCGTCGGAGTCGGCGGGGACGGCGCGCCTGATTTCCATTAAAGGCCCTTTGCGAGCTCTTTAATAAACACCGCGAGCTCGTCCTTGGTTTCGGGATGCTGAAGACCCTTTACTATATTCGCCTTAAGAAGTCCGAATTTAGAGCCAAGGTCGTATCTGTCGCCCTCAAATTCAAGAGCGTATACGCCGCCGTCTCTTGCCATTTTCTTCATAGCGTCGGTGAGCTGATATTCACCGCCCGCGCCGGGCTCAAGAGCATCGATGATGTCAAAAATGTCGGGAGTGAGCAGAACTCTGCCAAGGATAGAGAGGTTAGAAAACTCCTCTCCGGGCTTCGGCTTTTCTATCATATCGGTGCAGAAGGTAACGTTGCTCTCACCCTTGACGGCATCGACCTTAAGCGAGGAGTACTTCGTAAGCTGTTCGGGTGTTACGGGCTTGACGCCGACTACCGATTTGCCGTATTTTTCATATACGTCAATCATCTGACGGCATACGGGAGTTTCGGAGAAGATTACGTCATCGCCGTAGAGAACCACGAACGGCTCATCCCCGACGAAGCTGCGAGCTCTGCCTACCGCGTGGCCAAGTCCCTTTGTTTCCTTTTGTCTGAGGAAATATACGTTTGCCATATCGGCGATTTCGTGAAGTCTTGCGGCTTCCTTGAGCTTTCCTTTTGCGGTGAGCGCGTTTTCGTACTCAATCGAGAGGTCAAAGAAACTCTCCATAGCATCCTTGTCGCGGTTGGTTATGATGAGAATATCTGTAATTCCGCTTTTTGCGGCTTCCTCAACAAGATAATAAACAGCAGGCAAATCAACGATGGGGAGCATTTCCTTCGGTACTGCGTGCGATATGGGGAGCATGCGAGTTCCGAGTCCGGCTGCGGGGATAATGGCTTTGGTGATTCTTTTCATTTTTTTCTCCTTGTCTTTCTTTTTGAAATGAATATAAAAGTTATATTAAACCCGATATAAACCAATAAAAACTAGTGTGAAAATCAGTATAAAAATCAAGTAAATGACAACAAAACGTTACAAATCACTGCTTTTCTGCATTATTTTGCTTAATTTTCTCGTCTGCTTCCTTGATTTCTTCAAGCTTTCTTGCGATCATCGCGCCATGCTCAATCGAGCCGTCCTTTGTAAAATGAAGCTCGGGTGTTATTCTGAGGTTGAGCGTTGTCGCGAGGTGGTGGCGCAAAATTCCCGTGCATTTTTTGAGTCCTATAAGAGCCTCGTCGGTATCGCCTATGCAGGAGAAATAAACCGTGGCGTATTTTAAGTCCGGGGCAACCTCTGCGCGAGTAATGCTGACAAAATTGTTTATGACCTTTGGCTCGCGCAGATTGCCCATTGCTATAGCGAGCTCCTGGCAAACGGCATCGTTAATTCTTCCGCGTCTGTATTTTCCCATTTTCTGTCCTTTCGTTTCCGCGCGGTATTCCGCGCGGCTTTAACATCTGTATTTTTAATGTAATTGTAAAGTGTGAGTGATGCGAAGCAAAATGCGACACCCGGTCGCCCCTTGTGGGGGAGTGCGTAGCTATAAGCTGTAGAGCAAACTAAATATATATGGTTTTGCCGTTTCCGCTGCTCTTTGAGAGCTTTATGCTTTCAGCAAGCACCCTTGCGCCTATAACGGCGGCATTTACGATTTTCGTGCCTGGAAGGCGCGACTCAAACTCGCCCGCAAGATGCGAAAAGTGGGTGCAGCCGAGGATAAGCGCGTCGGGGGAGTGGGAGCGTACTTTCTCGCATATATTATCTATTATTTCCGCCTCTCTTGGTAAAAGTCCTCCGTCGCGAGCGCCGCACTCGACAAGTCCCACGAGTATCTGAGCGGGGATTTCGGTGACGGTAGCTCTTCGGCAAAGCTCTGTTATCTCATCTCTGAATGCGTGAGATGCAGCGGTGTAATCGGTTGAAACGGTTACAATTCTATGACCGGCAGAGAGCGCCTCGTGCGCTGCAGGCAGAATTATCGGTACGGAAATCTCGCGCTCCTCTTTTGTCAGAGAGCTGTGAATGCTTGATGCCGTACAGCAGGCGATGAGAATTTTCTGCGCCCCTCGGTTTTTGAGAATTCTCAGATTGTTTTTTACGAGCTTTATTATGGTATTCCTGTCTTTTGTGCCGTAGGGCGCGTTTTTGCTGTCGGCAAGGTATATGATGTCCTCACCAGGCAAAAGTCGGCGTGCTTCGTTATAGGAAGCAAGCCCTCCGACACCGCTGTCAAAAATTCCAATCAAATGAGTCTAAACGCGTCTTTTATCATCAGATTAACCGCATCGGCGGCTGTTATACCGCTCTTTTCAAGTAGTGCCGGATAAAGACTTCCTACCGTGAAGCCGGGGATTGCGTTAATTTCATTGAACAGTATGCGCCCGTCGCGCGTAATACAGAAGTCGCATCTTCCGAGATGTCTTACGCCTATGTATTCAGCGAGAAGCTTCGTGTATCCT
>JAEIGA010010921.1_pt1 | contig 13772 bp, 7 predicted proteins | sample 9270691 | NCBI WGS metagenome assembly JAEIGA01 (sample SAMN17057246, study PRJNA624740) | gut metagenome | biome: biome; isolation source: fecal sample | host: Bos grunniens | place: China: Xizang | collected 2019 | reverse complement strand
TGGTTGATAATGAAGCTCTGCAAGTATTCTTCAGCAGTGTGCTTCTTGTCACCCTTGATGCCCAATGCCTTGATACGAGCCTGGCACTTCGGACAGTCATGCCAACGAGTCTTCGGACATTCGTCACCACCTACGTGGATGTATTCAGACGGGAAAAGTTCGATCACTTCACCCAACACGTCTTCGATGAACTTCAACACTTCGTCATTACCTGCGCAAAGCACGTCATCAGATACGCCCCATTGTGTCCAAACTTCGTACGGACCGCCTGTACAACCGAGTTCCGGATAAGCATGCAAAGCACCCTGCATGTGACCCGGCATGTCGATTTCAGGGATGATAATGATGTGTTGGTCGGCTGCATACGCAATGATTTCCTTGATTTCTTCCTGAGTATAGAAACCTTCGTGCGGTGTACCATCGTATTTACCTGAGTTACGACCGATTACAGTTTCCTTTCTCTTTGAAGCCTTTTCAGTCAACAACGGACGACACTTGATTTCGATTCTCCAACCCTGGTCGTCTGTCAAGTGCCAGTGGAAACGGTTGATGTTGTGCAAAGCCAACATGTCGATGAAACGCTTGATATCGCTCACCGGGAAGAAGTGACGAGATACGTCCAACATGGCACCACGATAAGAGAAGCGTGGAGCATCGTTGATTTCTACTGCCGGCAAAGCAACGTTGATGCCCTGACCAGCAGGAATAGACTTACGCAAAGTCTGGATACCATAGAATACACCTGCTTCAGAACCACCATTGATAACCACCTTGTCACCAGACACCTTCAACTGGTAACCTTCCGGTTGAGCTTCGTTCGGAGTAACCTGAAGAAGGATACCCTTACCTTCTGTACCGGCAACCACCTGCAAAGTATTACCTGTCAATTCCTTTACATAGTCTGCCAAGAACTGGGCATTCTTCTGCATCTTTTCATTGCCTTCCGGGTACATCACCTTAGTACCGTTAGCCAATGTGAACGCACCGTCCTGACCCATCACGATTTCCTGCGGGATAGGAATAATCTGATAATTCGCTTCTTTTACTTCAGAAGAGCAGGAAAAAAGCATACAACCTGCTGCAAACAAGCCTGCAAGGCCCATTAAGTTTTTCTTCATACTGCTAGTAGATTTAATTATTTAATGTTTTGATTTCGTTCTCTTATTTCACTACACCTGTCAAGTGTCTAATCTTCAATGCTACCGGTTCGCCCTTCTTGATTTCATCCGAAGTAATGACAATCTTCTTGGTCTGTCCTGGGAGGAGGTCGAAGAAGTTATCGCTGAAACGTGCACCCTGGAACGGGATTTCTACGAAGATGTCGCGAGCCAATTGCTTGCTCGAAAGAGTGACTTCGCACTTACCGTCCATCTGCTTCACCTTATAAGATACCTTCGCTACCGGCAATTCCTGATCCTTCGGGTAGTTGAAGTAGTAGATTTCTTCTGAAAGCACTTCGCCCTTCTGGCTCTTCAAGGTCATCAACAAAAGTGTATTTGTAGGATTAGCAGCCAAAGCTTCATAAGCTTCCTTATGGAATACTGCCGATGCATTGACAGGCACTTCACCATTCACAGTCTTCTTGCTCAACACCTTGCCATTGAAATCCATCACCTTGAGCTGAAGAGTAGCATTCTTGTAATCCTTCAATTCATCCGAAAGCGTATAGATGCAAAGCTGGTCACCTTCCTTGAACGCATTGAGTAATACCGGTGCAAATGCACGCTTGCCCTGATAATGCATAGCCTTCCAGTTGCCATAATAGTCGATACTTGACCAAGAAACCACCGGCCAGCTGTCGTTCAACTGCCAATACAACGAACCCATACAGTACGGACGGTTACGACGATGAGCCTCAATACCATGACGAATACCGAATCCCTGCAATACCAATCCCTTATATACTAATTCTTCAAAATCTTCCGGCACATCGTAATACAATGCCATAGTCTTCTTGATCAAAGCATTACCGATAGAAGCCTTCTGGTGTGCATTCATCACATCCGATTCGAGAGCATAGTCCTTCGGCTCAGCAAAAGTAGCGATGGTCTTCATTTCCGGGAATGCCTGGAAACCGTATTCACTCATGAAGCGTGGCAATTCCTTATCCAAACTTTCGAATGGCTTCTGTCCGTACCAAGTACCCCAGTTGTGGCTATCGGCAATCTTCCAGCTATGTGGACGACCCCAATTAGCTTCGTATGGAGAACCGTGCATATAGAAACGGTCTGCATCAAATTCCTTCACCATGGCCGGAAGCAACTGATGGAACAACTTGTTATAGCCCTCTCTCATTTCTTCCATGATAGCAGGGTTACTGTACTTGCGGTCCCAACCCCAATAGCGCATACCTTCGTAAATTTCGTTGTTACCACACCACATAGCCAAACATGCATGGCTACGGAGACGCTTGATGTTGTATTCCGCTTCTTCGCTTACACGACGGAGGAAAGTCGGGTCACTCGGATAAGTGGTACAAGCAAAGATGAAGTCCTGCCAAATCAAGATACCCATTTCGTCGGCTGCATCGTAGAAACGGCTATCTTCATAAATACCACCACCCCATACACGAATCATGTTATGGTTAGCATCCTTCACATCCTTCATCAACTGATAGTAACGTTCCTTGGTCACGTTCGGAAGCAAAGCATCATCCGGAATCAAGTTCGATCCCTTAGCAAACATCGGTTGGCCATTCACCACGAAGTAGAATGACTTACCATCCTTATCATCTTCCATCACCACCTTGATGGTACGCAAGCCCACACGCTTCTTTTCTGAAGCCACAACCTTACCGTCTACCTTCACGGCCATTTCAAAATCATAAAGTGCAGCTTCGCCCCAACCATTCGGCATCCACAAGTTCGGATTAGCAATTTCTACCGGCATGCTCACCTTGTTGCAACCCGGCTGGAGAGTCACATTCTTATGTTCAGTCACCTTAGCACCATCCTTATAAGAATAGGTTAAGATTACCTCGGCCTGCTGAGGTACCTGTGCCACACTCTTCACTTCGAGGATATTGTTTACCTTTGCCAACTCCTTGCTTACAGATACTTGATGAACAAAGTAATCTTCAATACGGGCAGCATCGTAGAGTTCCAATGTCACCGGACGCCAGATACCACTGGTGGCGAGACGGATACCCCAGTCCCATCCGTAGCTATACGGAGCCTTACGGCTATAGATACTTACACGAGTCTTGCTGTGGTCGTTGTCGGCCGGATATTCGAATCCATCGGTTTCCCATTGTGGCAAGCCCATCTTGATAGGCGAATGGAAATATACCTGCAAACGGTTTTCACCTTCGCGAAGCACATCCTTTACCGGAAGTTCATAGCCCACGAACATATTGTCTGTACGTTCCAGCAACGAACCATTCAAGTAGATATCGGCATATGTATCCAAACCTTCGAAGTTCAGCAAGGCAGCCTGACGAGACAATTGTTCCTTAGTCAGTGTAAAGGTTCTCTTGTATTGCCAGTCTTCCTTTTCCACCCACTGTACCTTTTCTTCGTTCATACCGAAGAACGGATTGATGAGCTTGTTGTTGTCAATCAAGTCCTGATGCACGGTACCTGGTACGGTAGCCGGCAACCACTCTCCTTTACCTACTTGGGAGAACTCCCAGCCTTTGTTCAGGCAGATTTTCTCCGGTTCCTTGTTTTCTGTTGCGTTCAGCAGCATAGGGAATGCCGCAAGCATCATCCATGTGTGTAATTTTTTCATATAGTCAATTTTATTTCATTATCATATTACTCTGTACGGAAAGTCGATGCAGGAAGACCTGCCCCATTCACCAGATTGGCTCTTGTAAACGGTTGCCATCCATAGCGCACTATTTTCGGATTCTTCACCTTGTCACTCCAAACCTTCACTTGGTTTCCTTCTACTACCGCCTTTGCCGGATAGAACATTTGGTCTTCGCCAGCCAACTCGAAAGTGAGCAAATCCTTGCCATCGGCAGCCTTCATGCCCTCTGCATAATCAAACGATACATAGGCAATACCCTTGTTAAAAGTCACGGACTTGTAGAGTGGACCGGAAGGAGTTACTGCATGACTATAGGTCTTGTTCAATGCCCAATAAGCCAAACGTTCGCCCACTTCCTGCTTGCGGGTAGGATGCACATCGAGCGAGTCGCCACGATCTGTACAAACAGCCATGCCCGTATTAGGAACTTCCTGCATCAATCTACGCTGGCTATCGCGGAACCATGGCCATGACGGACGGTTCAAGCTGGAGAGCTGTACGAAGTAAAATGGCATCTGCTCGTTGCTCCAATTCTTGCGCCAGCTCTGCACGAGGAGTTTAAAGAGCTTTTCGTGCGCATCCTTATTGTGGGCATTCGACTCTCCCTGATACCAGATGACACCTTTTATAGGATATTGCTGCAACGGAAGGATACCCGATTCGTACAAATAGCAAGGTTCGTACGGATGACGCTGGAACTTAGACGAAGACTTCTTCACGTTCAAGGCAGCACGTCCACGCACCCAATCCTGAATGAAGTCGTTCTTAGTCCAATTGCGGAGGATAGCAGGGAACTCGTATTCCAATGTACGACGGTCTACCCATGCTTCTGCCGGAGAGCCACCGATGGCGTTACAAATCAAGCCTACAGGCACCTTCAAACTATCCTGAAGCATCTTACCGAAGTAATAGGCAATGGCCGAGAACTGACCGGCTGTTTCCGGAGAGCACACCTGCCAAGAAGCATCGGTGAAGTATTGCAAATGGTTCAACGAATCGAGCACAGACGTCTCCCACTCTACGGCATTGGTACGCCAACGGGCCTTCATGTCGTACAGGCGGATTTGGTCATTGGTTGCTTGTGGAATGTCACGCTTGCCGGTAGCCGACCAACTGAGGTAGAATTCCATGTTCGACTGACCTGAGCAAAGCCATACCTCGCCAGCCAACACATTATTATATACTTGTTTTTCCTTGCCAGCCTCAATGCTAAGCGTGTAAGGTCCACCTGCCTTCAACGGGTCGATGACCACACTCCATTTACCATTCGATGCTGCCACAGCCTTCATTTTCTGTCCGGCAATCTTAACGGTCACCTTCTCGCCAGCATTGGCCTTACCCTGGATAGTAAGAGGCTGAGCATACTGAAGCACCATGTTGTCCGTATACATTTCGGACATCTGCAATCCACCGAAATCGCCGGTAATGCCTTCGTACACAGTCTTGGCCAAGATGGCTGCACCCTCGACATTCGGATGCACGGCATCTTCGAGGATATACGGATACGGATAGAGCGGTTCGTGGAAGTCAATCATCTGTACACCTTCGGCCTTGGCAATGCACTCGATGGCCAACTGGATTTCGGCATGCCAATCACGGGTACCAGACTCAAAACGATAATGTCTGTCCGACAATGGAGTCATACGTGCCAAAAGGAAGCGCACCTTCGGATTCACTTCACGGAAGGACTGCATCAAAGAGCGATAGTCGCCGATGAACTCATCGCGATAGTTCGGCCAGTTACGCGGGTCGGTATCGTTGATGCCCAAGTGAATCACTACAATGTCACCGGCAAAAGCCAAGGCATCCTTGTACTCCTGTTGCTGAGTATAAGGGCGATGTCCTTTGTTGAGCAAGGTAGCCCCCGGCTTACCGAAGTTGCCTACCTCATACTTGTCACCCAACATGCCCTGGAGCTTCACTGGATATGCATTCACTTCTCTATCGGCAACACCCGTACCATAGGTGATGCTATTCCCTACACAAGCTACCTTTATTTTGTCTTGTGCATAAACCGCACAAGACAAAATAATCGCTAACGAAAAAACTATATATTTCTTCATTACTTCAATTTCTTTTCCGGTGAATAAACCAAACCCTCTACTGCTTTCTGTCCGTCAGGAGTTACAAATACGGTCGTGAACATCCACTTCACAAGGCGCACTTCGTTGCTTCTGAACTTACCGATAGGGAGTTTCCAGAACACCTTGTTCCAACCCTTGTTGAGTTTCACCATCATCGGCGGACGAGCTACACAGTTCTCGTTGCCGAGAGCTATTTCATTGCTCTTGGTGGTGTGAGTAGCGGTCCATGTCGGAGGTGCGATTTCTTCATCGTTTATCCAGAGACGGCTTCCGCGATAGTCCCATGTGCCCTGCTTTGGAGGAAGGTCCATTTCAGAGCGGCTATAGTTCTGAGTTTCTGCCCACATGCCCACTTCCTGAGCCTTCGGCGAATACACCCAAGTATAAGCATAGGCGGTATGGTTTTCCTTCGGATCCTTGTAGAAGGTCGGGATACTGGTAGGCAAACCACCCCAAACGTGACGGAAATAGATACCGGCACCGATAGCCGACTTCACACCATATTCCTTACCTTCGTATTGGTACGAATCCTGCAATCCTTGTTCCGGTGGGAACACCTTGGCCATATCACCATCGTTCGGGAAGGCATCAGTAATGTTCCACTTCACGTTGGTCTGCTTCACATAGCCGAACGGATAACCCTGGAAATATTTATCCTTGTGGTGCAACATACGCTTTTCGAACTGGGCGAATGTCTTGAATGTCTCAGTCTGTTCGTTCCACATCATGGTTCCTTCGCCATCGAAATACTGGCTACCGCCACCCAACCAAGTGCGTTCGGCCAAGGCCAGCATGCTTGGATAGAAGTTATTTTCGAGCACCATGTTTTCTTCCGACGAGAGAAGACGGTCATGCCAAAGGGCGATGATGGCTCCCACCACATCGTCGGTCTGATGAGGCTGGTTGTACACATTACTATCGTAGAGTGCCACCAAGTCGGCAAAGGTATCGAAGTGGTTGGTATAGTGGAAACGACAGTCGATGTGCGGGATACCCGGAGTGACTTTTCCATGGAAACTCCACATCTGCACCATGTCGATTTCACCCGGTTGGTACTTCCAACCCGGATTCCACGAAATCACCTTCTTGCCTTTGGAGCGGACATAAGATACCATTTCCGGCACAAAAGTCTTATTGGAGAAACCCACCTCGTCTGTACCGATGTGCAAGTAAGGCACATCCGCAAAAGTTTCGCACACCTCGTCGATGAGGAGTTTCAGAATCTTGGTACCTTCAGGACTCTGCATGTCGTGACGGAAAGTACGGACAAAAGCCGCGCTATGTCCCGGCATGTCGATTTCGGGGATAAGAAGCATGTTGTGCTGCTTGCAGAAATCCACCAACTCCTTGGCTTGTTCGATGGTGTAATACTTACCGTGCAGACGGGTCATGTTCACGCTATCGTTCAGCATCGGGAAAATCTTGCTTTCCAATCGCCATGCTTGGTTCTCGGTGAGATGCCAGTGGAAGACATTGATTTTGTATCGGGAAAGGATTTCGATTTCTTTTTTCAGTTCGTCCATCGACAGGTAACTACGACCGATGTCGTGCATGAACCCACGGATTTTGAATGCCGGCCAGTCCACGATTTCGCAAGCCTCGTAGCGGCCTTTCTTTTCTTCCAGTTGGCGGAGGGTCTGCAAAGCCCAGAACACACCCTTTCGAGTGGTAGCCTCCACCTCAATTCCCTTGGAAGACACCTTCAGGCGATAAGCCTCTTCTTGATTCATCTTGGCTCCCTGTACTTCGGGCACGAGCTTCACTTCTATCTTTCGGGCAGACTTGTCTACAACGGTCCCGCCTGCTTGGGCTATGAACGCTTCCCACTCAGTTTGGAGCACAGGAGTAGAGAGTACAATCTTACCCATCTGGAAACTTCCCCCCAAGGTAGTTATCTGTTGTGGTTTAGGCAATAAATTTTCGCTAACGCGTGCCATGCCGACAACACAAACCATCAACATGGCCAGACATAAGATGAATTTCTTTTTCATAATATCCTTGTTTTTCATTAGTATTCCAATTAACTCGGTAAAAATAAATAAAAAAGCCCACATACCCAAATTTCAACCCCCTCTTTATAAAGAGGAAGCTATTTTTTGCCGTTTATCAAAACTTTTCCATGCATCGGTAACCCTACCGAAAGATTCACTATGACGAATCACGTCATTTTCCGTTAAATAATTCGGACAAACCGTTCAAGTGTAAAAATCCAGCATCACGTAGTTGCATTTTTTTCATCGCGATGTAGCAATTGCGGCATCGCGTAGTTGCAAAATTTTTATCGTGATGCTGTATAAAACCGATTACCGCCACATGCTTTTTTCGTCGCCCAGTTTAGTAAATCATTTATACAGAATACCACTATAGGGACAACCCTGACGAAGGGAGTCATATCCGAATGAAGGGAGCAACAAGACAAAGAAAGTCGGAATGAATTTCGTCATACACTCGAAGGGGATTTCACTCTATCCGCCAAAGGAAAAACGCATCGTTATTTGGCAAAAGACTCGCCGTTTTTTCCCAAACAATGTCCCAAAATATAGAAATTTTGCACACTTTTTGTAGAAATGCGCAGAAATATACCTATCTTTGCACCCGTTTTCAAAAAGTGCTCCTTGAGAAAAGGAGCAAGATCAGGTAAAAAGTTAAGGTAAAAAGAGTATGAAATTAAAGGAGAAGATAGTGCTGATTACCGGTGGAGCATCGGGAATCGGTCGGATCATGGGCGAAATGGCTCTCAAAAAAGGTGCATCGGCATTGGTGATCTGGGACATCAACCAAATGAATATCGACGCAACAATCAGTGAGCTGAAAACGTTAGGTAAAGCGGTAGGCTACCGTGTGGATGTATCAGACTATCAGAAGGTAACCGAATGTTATGCCAAAGTGAAGAACGAAGTAGGCGATGTGGACATCCTCATCAACTGTGCAGGCATCATCACCAGCAACAAGACGTTCGACCTCTGCTCGGCAGAAGAAATGGACCGAACCATCAAGGTTAACACATTGGCTCCCATGTATGTAGCTCGCCAAGTACTGCCCGACATGATTGCCCGCAACAGCGGACATATCTGCAACATTGCTTCGGCTGGAGGGATGCTTGCGAATCCGAAGATGAGTGTTTATGCAGCCAGCAAATGGGCAGCCATCGGATGGTCGGACTCGGTACGCATCGAGTTGCAGGAGATGAAGAGCCAAGTGCGCGTGACCACCATTGCGCCTTATTACATCACCACCGGCATGTTCGATGGAGTAAAGTCGAAGGTGTTCCCTCTGCTCAACCCGGAGAAAGTGGCAGAACGCATCATCGGTGCCATCGAAGGCAACAAAAAGATGCTGATGCTCATGAAATGGATTCCGCAGCCACACCACTTCATCCGTCTGTTGCAAGGCTTACTGCCGATGCGCACGTTCGACTGGCTCTTGGGCGAAGTATTGGGCATTTATCACACCATGGATAATTTTACAGGTAGAAAATAATGAAAATAGAAAACACCTCCAAGCAGGAAATCCAAACAATTATAGAGGCTCAAAGAGTGTTTTTCCGTAGCGGAGAAACATTGAGCCTAAAGTATCGACAGAGGGCGCTGTGTGCCTTGTCGAAAGCCTTGAAGCTATGGGAATCACGCATAGCCGAGGCGTTGTGGAAAGACCTTCACAAGAGCTACGAAGAAGCGTACATGACCGAGCTGAGCATCGTACTGGGCGAGATTGACAACCACCTGCACCACCTGAGCAGATGGACGGCCCCGAAGCGTGTGGGCACTCCGCTGAAGATGTTGCCATCACAAAGCAAGGTCGTAGCCGAGCCATTGGGCTGCTCACTCATCATAGCTCCGTGGAACTACCCGGTCCAACTACTCCTGAATCCGTTGGTGGGCGCCATTTCAGCCGGATGTACCGCCATACTGAAACCGTCGCCTTACGTGCCTCACACTTCAAAGGTGATGGAAGACATGATTAAGGAGACCTTCCGCCCTGAATACATTGCCGTGGTGCAAGGCAACCGCGAAGTGAACACTGCCTTGCTGGAAGAACGATACGACCTGATTTTCTTTACCGGCAGTCCGCAATTAGGACGCATGGTGATGCGTGCAGCATCCGAAAACTTGACTCCGGTGGTCTTGGAATTAGGCGGCAAGAGCCCTTGCATTGTGGATAAGGATGCAAACATCGGCATGGCCGCCAGACGCATCGCATGGGGAAAGAGCCTCAATGCCGGACAAACCTGCATCGCACCGGACTATCTCTTGGTACATTCCGACATCAAGGAGCAGCTAATCAGCGCCTTGAAGAAGGAGTTCACCCGCTTGCACGGTACAAACCCGAAGGAATCGAAGCACTTTGTCCGCATTGTGAACGAACGTGCATTCGACCGCCTTGTAGGGTACATTGAGGGTGCTAACGTGATAATGGGTGGAGAATACGATCGTTCGGAACGTTACATCGCACCGACTATCATCGACAACGTGGATGTAAACAGTCCGATTATGCAGGAAGAAATCTTCGGTCCTATCTTCCCTATCGTAACTTTCCAAAGCACCGACGAAGCAATCGATTTCGTAGTCAACAGAGAAAAGCCATTGGCATTGTACTACTTCAGCGAGAGCAAGCAGAACATCCGTCGCGTACTGAGATACACCTCATCGGGCGGTAGCTGCATCAACGATACCATCATGCACATTGCCAATGAGAATCTGCCTTTTGGTGGTGTAGGAGCTTCAGGCATGTCAGCCTATCACGGCAAGGAGTCATTCAACGTGTTCTCGCACCACCGTGCGGTAGTCACCACGACTACACGCCTTGATCTCCCTTTCCGATATATGCCGTACGCATTCTTCAAGTGGATTAAAGGATTGCTATAAATACAAAATACAAAAATGGCCAAATGCTTATCAACTATGCATTTGGCCATTATACTTTGTACACCCGATGAGAATCGAACTCATATCGTCGGAACCGGAATCCGGTATTCTATCCATTGAACTACGGGTGCATCCCTAAAAAAGCGTTGCAAAAGTACCCATAATCTTTGTATCTTCCTAACAAAATCAAAGAAAAATATTCCCAAAGGCCAAGATGCACCCCAAAACCATGGACAATCAAACAATATGCAAACAAAAACACGGATTTTATTAGCAATATTACAAAAATTACCTATATTTGCAACCAATTAAAATATAAAAGAAAGAGAGAATGAGCTATCTGATAAAACCCAAAGACTATAAAGCCCTACTCGATTTGAAGCAAACAGAGCTGGGCATCAAGCAAATAAAGGACTTTTTCCAACAGAACCTATCATCGGAACTTCGTCTGCGCCGTGTCACTGCACCCCTCTTCGTATTGAAGGGCATGGGTATCAACGACGACTTGAACGGGGTGGAACGTGCCGTATCCTTCCCAATCAAGGACTTGGGTGACGCACAAGCTGAAGTAGTACACTCGCTGGCCAAGTGGAAAAGACTCACATTGGCGGAATACAGCATCGAACCGGGTTATGGTATCTATACCGACATGAACGCTATCCGTGCCGATGAAGAGCTGGGCAACTTGCACTCCCTCTACGTAGACCAGTGGGACTGGGAACGCTCCATTACAGCTGAGCAACGCAACGTGGACTTCTTAAAGCAAATCGTAACCCGCATCTACTCGGCCATGCGTCGTACAGAATATATGGTATGCGAAATGTATCCACAAATCAAGCCGTTCTTGCCGCATGACATCCACTTCATCCACTCCGAAGAACTGATGCAGAAGTATCCGGACCTTACTCCAAAGGAACGCGAACATGCCATCACCAAGGAGTATGGAGCCGTGTTCATCATCGGTATCGGTTGTGAGCTGAGCAACGGACAGAAGCACGACAACCGCGCACCGGACTACGATGACTACAGTACTATTGACCCTGCAACCGGATTGGCTGGCCTCAACGGCGACTTGCTCGTGTGGGATGCTATCCTCGACCGCTCGGTGGAACTCTCGTCCATGGGTATCCGTGTGGACAAGGAAGCCCTTCTCCGCCAGCTCGCATTAAGCGGACAGGAACACCGCAAGGAACTGTACTTCCACAAGCGTTTGCTCGACGGCTCTCTACCACTCTGCATCGGTGGAGGTATCGGTCAGTCACGCCTCTGTATGCTCTACCTGCAGAAGGCACACATCGGCGAAATCCAAGCCAGCATTTGGCCGGAAGACATGCGTCGTGAATGTGCCGAATGGGGAATGACTTTGATTTGATAAAAACCTAATAAACACACGCACGTGTCATCCTGAACAATGCGAAGGATCTGATTGCAGCAATAATTGCACCCGCAGATTCTTCACTTCGTTCAGAATGACACGTGTTATTATTTGTCCATCCAAAAAAAATCTTCTATCTTTATACCCTTAAAAAAACGAAAGAACCATGAATGTACAGATAGAAGAAAGTTGGAAACAACAGCTGACCCCCGAATTCGAGAAGGATTATTTCGTCCGGCTGACGGACTTCGTGCGCCAAGAATACCGCACCACCACAATCTATCCACCGGGCAAACTCATCTTCAAAGCCTTCAACCTCTGCCCGTTCCATCAAGTCAAGGTGGTCATCATCGGACAAGATCCCTATCATGGTCCCGGACAAGCACACGGACTTTGTTTCTCCGTGAACGACGGAGTGCCCTTCCCACCTTCTCTTCAGAATATCTTCAAAGAAATCAAGAGCGACCTCGGCATAGAGATTCCCACTACGGGCAACCTCACCCGATGGGCTGAACAAGGAGTACTCATGCTGAACGCCACCCTCACCGTACGGGCACATCAGGCCGGTTCGCACCAGCGCAAGGGTTGGGAAGAATTTACCGATGCAGCTATCCGTGCCTTGGCCGAACAACGGGAACACCTCGTGTTTATCCTCTGGGGAGCCTATGCCCAGAAGAAAGGGGCATTCATCGACCGCAACAAGCACCTTGTGCTGGCATCCGCCCACCCATCACCGCTCTCGGCCTACAATGGTTTCTTCGGCAACAAACATTTCAGCCGTGCCAACAATTATTTAGTGGAACATGGGGAATCTCCCGTTAATTGGTAAGAACTATGAGTGACAGCAAATATATATCCATTCAAGGAGCTCGGGTGAATAACCTGAAGAACATCAGCGTAGACATCCCTCGTGGAAAGTTGGTGGTAGTGACCGGTTTGTCGGGCTCGGGCAAATCATCCCTCGCCTTCGACACGCTCTATGCCGAAGGACAACGACGCTATGTGGAAAGCCTCAGCAGCTATGCGCGCCAATTCTTGGGGCGCATGAGCAAACCTGAATGCGATTTCATCAAAGGCATACCGCCAGCCATTGCCATCGAGCAGAAGGTATCGAGCCGTAATCCCCGCTCCACCGTGGGCACATCGACCGAGATTTATGAATACCTGCGCCTGCTCTTTGCCCGGATCGGCAAAACCTACTCACCCGTGAGCGGACAATTGGTGAAGAAACACACCACCGAGGACATCGTGCAGTGCATGTTAGGCTTCCCCAAAGGAACCAAGTTCATGGTGCTCGCCCCCCTCACCCCACGCGAAGGACGCACACTGACCGAGCAATTGGACATCGACATGAAACAAGGCTTCGTACGTGTGGAAGTGAACCGCCAAGTGATGCGCATCGAAGATTATCTGATGCAGCTCCAAGCAGAAGGAGAAAGCAAGAAAGCGAATGTCTATCTGCTGATTGACCGCATGAGTGCCGACACCGACCAAGCCATCATCAGCAGACTGACCGACTCTGCCGAGACCGCAATGTACGAGGGCGACGGTACCTGCATGCTCCGCTTCCAATGCGAGGACGGAAGCACACAGCTTTTCACCTTCAGCACCAAGTTCGAGGCCGACGGCATTACCTTCGAGGAACCGAGCGACCAGATGTTCTCGTTCAATTCGCCCATCGGAGCCTGCCCCACT
>JAEIGA010010920.1_pt1 | contig 13772 bp, 6 predicted proteins | sample 9270691 | NCBI WGS metagenome assembly JAEIGA01 (sample SAMN17057246, study PRJNA624740) | gut metagenome | biome: biome; isolation source: fecal sample | host: Bos grunniens | place: China: Xizang | collected 2019 | reverse complement strand
AAGGACAATATCTCAAGGAAATATTTGCCGGATTTTAAACAGGCTTTGGATTTATAGGTGTTAAAATGAAAGTAGACTTAATTAAAAGATTGGCCATGGGTGCTTTTGTAGGATGCTTTATTGTATTGTTTATCATGACTTTGATGGCTTTGCAAAACGGCCCCCAAAATATTAGCTTTGATGGTGCCACAATAATTAATGCATTTATAGGATCAATTGTTGTTGGTTGGGGATTTTCCTTGACTGGAATTATTTATGAAAGGGACGACATTGCATTTCCACTTCAAATAGCCTTCCAAATGGGTATTGGGATGGCAATATTATTCATTGTAGCAATATATCTTCAATGGATGCCGATTGACCTTGGAATAGGCATTATCATAGAATGGATAATTATAGCATGCATATTTGCGGCCATTTCCTGGTGCGGCTTTTACATATATTATTATTTGGTTGCACGTGACCTGAATAATAAATTAAATATTAAAAAATAGTATTAAAGTAAATAGCTGAAGCTATTTACCTCTCTTTTTCATGTCTTTTATATCCTATTGCAAGCAATATGATTGCCAATGCAGGGATTAGGAAATATTTTTTAAAGTCAAAATTAATCTTTTTAGATGCTGATGGTGTCTCATTAAGTTCATATGCACTTTTATCTTTGCTGTCGCCAACAGGTGCTGAACTTGAATTTCCAACGATTATTGTATTCTGAGTTGCAATCGCAGGTTTGGAAACTGTTGAAGTTGCATTCACATTATTTTGACTAATGTTTGACATGACAATTTCATCAGGGGATTGATTTTCAGAGGCCTTTTGATTCTGATTATTTTCAGGTTTTTTAAATTGTTTCTTTAGGTTATCTAAAGAATTATTTTGGAAATAATCTTTGAGCAAATCTGAATATTTGTCTAACAAGTCAACATTCAATCTTTCAAATAAATCGGATTTGATTGTGTTGGATACTTTGCTTCTAGAGGTAACGTTATCCGGATCAATCACTGATGAATCATTAGGATTTTCATCTCCCCAATCGTTGTTGTCGAATTGGGTGTAGAGATTATAAGAATCCTTCCATTTGATGAATATTTCCTTGCCATAAGGGGATGTATTGTTTGTAATTAGGTTATTGTGGACATTAATTACAGTTTTTGTATTATACATTGGCTGCTGGATGTAAAATGACCCTCCAGTTTCGCCGCCGTTGTTATTTGCAATAATCGAATCCTGAAGATTGATGTTTCCGGATACCATCACAGCTCCACCATTGGTTCCGGCAGTATTGTTTAGGAAGATGCATCTTTCAATATTGGATTCGCCGGACCAACTGTAATATGCTCCACCCCATTCATCGGCATGGTTAAACATGAAAATACAATCTTGAACATCACCATATCCGTATACGCTAACCCTTATCGCTCCGCCATCACGATGGGCGGAATTATTAATAAAAACGCAATTGTAAATGTATGAATTAGCATAACAGGTTGTAATGGCCCCTCCATCATGGTCAGCATGGTTGTTCAGGAATAGTGAGTTATTAACCAACAGATAACCCCTGTTCTGTTTGGTTCCATAATTTGATATTCCCCCTGCATTCGTATCGTTTAATGCAGTATTGTTTATAAAAATGCAATTATCAACAACAACATTGCCCGTTTCTATTGAGACGGCTCCGCCAAAATTATCTGTTAATCCATTAATGAATGTGATGTTTTTGAAGGTAACATAAACATCAGGACTTCTAATTTGGAATATTCCGGATTTATGTTCGCCATCAATAATGATATCCCTCGGATTCCCATTTCCCTGGATAGTGAGATTTTTTGTAAGTTTGACATTGTTTAATTGATAAGTTCCAGGGTCTATCGTGATTTTTTCATTGTTTTTAGCGTTGATTATTCTACTTTCTAAATCGATAGGAGCATTGTTTAACATATCAACATTTGTTTCATCAATTGATAATGCTTCATATTCGGTCATTTCCAGATTCGTATGATTTTCATCAGCATTCACGGAATTAACTGAAATTAGAATAATCATTAGCAATAATGTAATCGTTATGCATTTGTTTATGTTTTCACCTCCTTTTTGTAATTCGAAGGAATAATTGTCATTTAAGCTTTTGTTTTTGATGATATATAATTATATTCTTAACATGCATTATATTAAAGCGATATGAAATATATTTCCAGTATATTAAAAACTATTTAAATTATTATTTTTTTAATATTTTCATTTTTTAATATTTATTTTATTCAATAAGTATTTTTAAATTATTTTTATTATTTTTTACACTTATTTAATTTGTTATTTATTCTAATATATAATTTAATTCTTTTTTATAAATCATCGATAAACGATAAGATTTATATTACAAGTCGTTACATAGATAATATCACTAATATAAAAATATTGTAATTCATTAGACGATTATTAATTTTGGTTTAATTCAATGGCTATTTTCATATTAGTATCAATTTTAAAAATTTATTAATGGAGAAATATCATGAATAACAAAAAGATTTTATTGTCTTTTCTTTTAGTTGTTTTAATTGCATTATCTCTCGGTTCAGTTTCTGCTGAAGATGCAACAGATGCTCTTGCAGTAGATGATACTGTTGATGTTGTTGCAGTAGACGAACCTATTCAACCGGCTAGTGACAGTGTTGAGGATGTGCAAAGTGCAGTTGATTCAGCTAATGAAGGAAATACTGTAGATTTAAGTAAATATGCAGAATATGATTTTACTAATAAGACTGTAACAATCAGCAACAATGGGGTTATTGTCGATGGTAAAGGCACCACAACAATTAAAGGTTACGGTGACGGTAATGGTATTTTTGCTATCAAAGCTCAAAACGTAACTATTCAAGGAATTAAATTCATCGACACTAATCCTAAAAATGACTTTAGATACAATGGTACCACTGCTGGTTGGGGTATTAGTGCTTCAGCAGCAAATGGTGGTTTAATCAAAGATTGTGAATTCACTGATTTCAACAGCGGTGTTGTTGTAATGCAAACCACTGGTTTTACAATTGAAGACAACAACTTCACTGGTGGATATTCAACTTTATTAGCTAACGATCCTACCGTAAACAAAGAACAAGGTTCCAAATCATTAAACATTTACAGACAATCTTCACAAGTGACTGTAAAAGGAAACAGCTTTATTGGACCTATTCTTGATGGTGTATCCATTGCACAAGGTAGTGGAGCTAACTATGTTTTAGACAACTACTTCGAAGGTAACTGTTACTCTATTTACTTCGGTGGAGCATCCACTGCAGGTTCCTTAATTGCTAACAACACTTTCGTAAATTGTGGTTTCTTTAAAGAAGGGTCTATTGATTGGAAAGGTTTACCTGTAATCAGTATCCAAAAAGCATCCGATGATATTGCTATTAAAGATAACACTTTTGAAGTTATTGATGGTAATGTCTTAATTGCAGCTGAAAAAGGTAATGAAGCACACGGTTTCCCAACTCCTATTGGTAACATTAACATTACCGGAAACACTGTAACCAAATATACTGAGGATGTTGACGCATCAACCGTAACTTTATTCAATGTTTTAATCAGAGATGCTACTTCATTAAATGTAACTTCACCTATCGATGTATCTAAAAATACTCTTGCTGCTGGAGTTAAAGGTATTTCAATCAATTTCGATGGAAACGAAATATTTTCAGCTTCTGAAGCTTTATTAAATGATACTTTAGATGCAGATCATGTATATGGTGCAAAAACTTTATACGATACCACTTTAACTGCAAGCGATATTAAAGTTTATGTTGGTAACAACGGTAAATTACAAGCTACCTTAAAAGATTCCAACGGCGTTGCATTAACCAATAAAAATGTTGCTATTATTATTGATGGCGTAATTAATAATGTAACTACTGATGAAAATGGTGTTGCTACTTTACCTGTCAAATATGCAAGTGCAACCACAAAATATGCAGCTATCGTATTTGCCGGTGAAGGTAATTTATACAAATCTTCCATTGCTACTGCTAAAATTACTGTAGTTAAAAAAGCTACTACTTTAACTGCAGCTAAAGTTAAAGTTACCGGTAAAGTTAAAAAAGTTATCAAAGTTAAAGTAACTTTAAAAACTGGTAAAACTGCAATTAAAGGTAAAAAAGTAACTATTAAAGTAAACGGTAAAACTTTCTCTGCTAAGACTAATGCTAAAGGTGTAGCTACTATCAGCGTAAAAGTTGCTAAAAAAGGAACTTTCAAAGCAGCTTTCAAATTTGCTGGCGACACCGCTTACAAAGCATCTTCATCTAAAACAGTTAAATTTACCGTAAAAAAATAGATAAGTAATTTTCCTATTACTTATTTTTTCTTCTTTTTTTTAATTTTAAAAATCTATAAATATAATTTTCAATATAAGAATTATTATGTTATTCAATTAAGTTTACAACGATAATTTTTAAATTTATTATAATAATTTATTTATAAAAATATTGTTTTAGATTCATTGAATTTTGTTAAATTGTATTTTTAGGTGGGGATATTATAAAAAAATCTAAATTTAACATGATATTATTATTAATATTGTTTTTTTCGATATTACTTATGAATACTGTCTATGCTGAAAATAATTTAACGGATAATTCAACATTATCAGATGATTTTAGTTCGATTCAATGTTTAATTGATAATGCAAATCCTGGAGATTCCATCCATTTGGAGAATAAAACCTATGAAGGCAATGGAAATTCTATCAGGATTGATAAGGATATAAACATTTATGGTGTCGATTCGGCTTCCACAATTTTGGATGCAAATTCAAAATCAAGTATTTTCAATATATCCAAAAAGATAACAGTTAATGTCCATGGAATTGCCTTTGTTAATGGAAAAACTACTGGAAATGGTGCGGCAATCGAAAGCGAGGGAATATTAACAATTAAAGATTCTAAATTTATTAATAATTCGGCAGATTATGGTGCCGTACGCGGATCTGCAGGCTCATCATTAACTGTTTACAATTCACTATTTGAAAATAATTACGGTGATGGTGGAGGAGCTGCAATTGACTCATTCCATTCCAATACTAAAATAATCAATTGTACCTTTCTCAATAACTATGGTCATGAAGGTGGAGCAATTTATAATAGATTCAGCGATATTCAATTAATTAATTCTATTTTCATTAATAATTCCGCAACAAGAGGCGGTGGAATTTACAATAATCGGGGATATCTGGTTATTAAGGACTCCAAATTTTATTCAAATACGGCATCCCATTTAGGCGGAGGAATAAAAAGTTGGGGATATTGTGAAATATATGGCTGTGATGTTAGAAACAACAAGGGCCAGTATGGTGGAGGAATGTATATCTCCGAATTCTCCATGACTGTAAAAAATACATTAATTATTAATAACACCGCAGAAGAAGGCGGAGGTTTAATAGCTGATTCCTTTGGCAGTTTAATCATATGTGATTCCATAATAAACAATAATTCTGCTAATTATGGCGGAGGGATTTCTGCAGATACAGGAAATGTCAATGCAAGTAATTGCGTTTTCACAGATAACGTTGCAAAGTATAAAGGAGGAGGAATTTCATCAGCATTAGGCACCATTGCAGGCGTTAAATTCTCTTGCAATCTAAAAGATGTTGTTTTAATCAATAACTCCGCCCAATATGGCGGTGGATTAAATCTGGTTAAACTTTATGATAGTAACTTTGAGAATGTTACTTTAATGGACAATTCCGCAACTGTAGGTGGCGCAATATATAATGCGGGCAATTTTACTTTTGACAAATTCACAATTTCATCAAATAGTGCCGATAACGGAGGAGCAATTTATAATAAGGGAACCTTAACATTAACTAATTCTAATGTAAATTCTAATTATGCTCCAAATGGCGGTGCAATATGTAATGATGCTAATTTAACTATAATTAAATCAAACTTAAAATCCAACTCAGCTTTTAATGGAATTATTTATAATGGCGCAAATGTTAAAATTGAAGATTCAATTATGGATAGTAATAATGCGGACAATTATGGTGGAGCAATATATAATTTAGGCGATCTATTTGTAAATAATGCTAAATTTAACTCAAACGAAGCTTCAATTGCTGGAGTAATATATAATATTGGTAAAAACTGTGAAATCAAAAACTCCTTATTCAATGATAATAAAGCTTCCAGAGGGGCAGTAATTTACACTGGAGCCGATTTAGCTATTTCAGATTCAATATTCCAAAAAAATGTTGTTTCTCATAGTTTGGGAATAATTAATGTTCATGCAGGTAAGGTAAGCATTTCGGATTCAATGTTTGATTCAAACACCGGATCTGATGAAGGAGGCGTTATTTTTAATATCGATGGGTCTATATTAATCAATAATTCCAGGTTCGTCTCAAATAAAGCTTTAAGCTATGGCGGTGCTATTGATAATTCAGGCCAATTAATAATCATGAACTCTTTATTTGATAAAAATCAGGCTTATGGCGCCGGCGCTATTGACAATGGTGGAAATTTAACAATAATCAAATCTAATTTCACCAACAATATTGCAACCAAAAACGGAGGAGCAATTGATAATAACAATTTATTGAACGTTTCAGGGTCTATTTTTGAAAACAATGTTGCTGGTGGTGAAGGCGGAGCAATTATTGCAAGAAATGATATTAATTTAACATATTCTTCTTTATTTAACAATAAAGCGGCTATCGGTGATGCCATTTATCTGAATAATCCAAATAGTAATTTGAATAATAACTGGTGGGGATCAAATAACCCTGACTTTGATAAGTTAGTCAATCAAAACCTTTCAGAGGAATTTAATTGGATTGTAGTTGATTTAAAAAATAAAGCGTCATTGATGCAATATGAGTTGGCCAAATTTGCCATTACAATTAATACAACCAATAATAATCTCGATTCTTTAGAAGAATTGCCTAATTTTAAAGTTACTTTATCAAATATAGGTGCCCTAATTGCCGTAAAGGGAGTTATTTCAAAATCAGTTCTGATTCCTGCAAAAACTTCCATAACTGCGAAGATTAACAACCAAAGCTTCACATTCAAAGCAGTTAAAAATCCATCAAAAATCACCAATAATAAGAATGTTGCTGTAGATTACAGCGGTAAAGTAACATTTAAAGTTCGAGTTATTGGAAATAATGGAAAATTTGCCGGTAAAAATGAAGTTGTTGTAATGAAGATGGCTGGAAAATCATATAAAGTTAAAACCGATAGTAAAGGATACGCATCTAAAACATTTTCTTTAACTCCAGGCAAGTATAAAATCACAACTTCCTATAAAGGATCAACTGTTAAAAATACAATAACCGTTAAAAAAGTCTTAACAGCTAAGAGTAAAACCGTGAAAAAATCTAAAAAGATTAAATATAGTGCCGTTTTGAAGACAAGCAAAGGAAAAGCGATAAAAAATAAGAAGGTTACATTTAAAATTAAAGGCAAAACCTACAGTGCCAAAACAAATAAGAATGGCATTGCTACTGTCAGCTTTAAGAATTTGAAGGTTGGAAAATATCCCGTTGTAGTTAAATACTTGAAATCACAAGTTAAAATAACTTTAAGAGTTAAAAAATAGATTGGGAGGATAATTTAGTTATCCTCACTTTTTGATTTTGATATAAACTGTTTTCTTAGATGCTTTGTATAATTTGTCTCCGGCAAATTTGATTGTAGCTTTGAATTTTCCTTTTTTTGTTATCTTAAGCTTAAATACAGCTTTTCCTTTTGAATTGGTCTTTGCAGTATATGTTTTTCCTTTTACTTTAAGAGTCACTTTTTTCTTTTTAAGAATTGTTTTTCCGGATTTTAATGCAATTGTGTATTTTTTAACTTTTTTTAGCTTAAATGTTTTAGTTTTTGCAGTTATTGCTGTTTTTTTCTTTATTACTTTTTTAGCCACTGTCTTTTCAACATTCTTGGAGGGAATAGTTGCTGGTTCCTGTTTTGCAATGCTATTATATGTTAATCTGGTCAATGTTTTATTGCTACATTCAATGTAAAGTTCAATTTCATAAGAGGAGGGATTATTATTGAATGTAATGTTTTCAAGTCTTACGTTTTTATTGGTTATGTAAATTGATTTTGCTTGTTCTGCTTCATTATGGTTAAATTCACTATTTAATATGGATGCATCATAGCAATCGGCAGAAATTGCACCGGCAGATTTGGTGGCTGAGTTTTCAGTGAAATTACAACAGTCTATAATTCCATCTCCTTTTAAGCATATCGCTCCTGCATATGCTCCCTTATTTTTTAGGAAGGTTGAATTTTTAACAGAGATTCTATTTTCGTTTGTAATCGCCCCGCCATATCCTATGGCAGTATTTTCTTCAAAAATGCAGTTTTCAGCAGATCCTTTTGAGAAGAAATAAAGTCCTCCACCGTCGGATGCAATATTTTTAGTGAATCTTGAATTTAATATCTCTGTTTCTTCACAGCAGAATACTCCTCCGCCCAGATATTTTGCAAAGTTATCGTCAAATTCACAGTTGTTTATTTGGCTGTTGCTTTGAAAATCAACTGCGCCTCCAAAATGAGCTGAATTATTTACAAATTTTGAATCCTTAACGGTAGAAATCTTCTCAAAATAAACCGCTCCGCCTATCTGTGGTGATTCACAATTTTTAAAAATAGAATTGCTGATCTGTCCGTTTAGTCCGGACCAGTATATTCCACCACCATTTGAGTTGGAATATCCATTGGCAATCACTATATTTTTTAGAATCACATTATTTGATTTGATATTAAAAATCCGGGCCTGATTACTCGCATCAATTGTATGGCCCTGACCATCAATAATCAAATCATCGATGTTAATAGTAATTCCATTAGTGTAAGATACATCTTTTTCGCAATTAAATGAATAATCCTTTGTCAAGTTCAATGTTTTTGTTTGTGTTGATGCATTAATTTCATCATTCAATGTCGAAAAATCATTTAGAGCGGTATTCAATACATCATCAGTTTTATTTTCTGAAATATCTCCCATTGAATAATCATCATTTATTTGTGTTGCATTAACACACGATAATGAAATCAAAAAGGTTAATACGATACTTAAGATTATAATTTTATTTTTAATGTTTAATCCCCCACAAGTTCATATGATTTGTTTATATTTCTATTTCTATATGTATTTTACTTCACTTCATTTCATAAAAAATTCATAATTTTCATTTTTATATATAAATAAACCGAAATACATTAAATATATCGATAGTATAATTATTAATATTGATGTTTCTAAATCAATTGTTATAAAATGAAATTGTGGGGAAAAGATGAAAAATAAAAAGATTTTTGTAAGTTTATCATTTTTACTTATTTTATTGCTGTGCATAAGTTCGGTTGCAGCTAATGAGGAGTATGGTGATAATTTAACTTCGGATTCATCTAGTATGAAACTTGAAAGCAGTGATGAATCTGATTTTAATGAATTAGCTATGGCAAATGACGATTTAACATTGTCCGCATCAAATACTGTTGTTGATGAAAATGGGGGCAATCACAACGAAATGAATGAGCATTCTATCCGAAATGCCATACAATCCGCCAGTGCGGGAGATACAATAATAGTCAATGGTCAAAATTATGAGCATGTTCACATTACTGTTGATAAGAAAGTCACAATCAAAAGCGAGGTTGGAACTGTTTTGAGTCCTTGTTCCAGTTCAGCAGAATCAGGATATCATGGAATATTCTATTTGACTTCAAAGGCTAGCGGCACCGTAATTGAAGGATTTAATTTCATTGGGGATGGTATGCTGTATGGTAATGGCGATTATGGCATTCTCATTAAAGGAGCTTCAAATGTAATAATTAGAAATTGCACATTCTCTGATATGGGCAGTGCAGATGCTATCAGATTGGAAAATGCGAATGGCGCAATAATTGATGGGGTAACAATCTCTGATGCAATATATGGAGTTAACATACGGGATTCCAATAATGCTGTTGTTAAAAATTCGGATATCAAGAACAATAAGATTGCAGCCATTTCAGTTGCGGGATCAAGCAAGAATGCAAACATCAAATTCAATAATCTGACCAATAATGGTGTCGGCGTCAATTTAACTTCTTCTAATTATGTTTATGTTTTAAGCAATTACATTGCTTATAATACTCATGGGGTTTATATAAATTGTAATGTTACCAGAATTGAAATCAAGGGAAACTTCTTCAATCAAAATAAAATGTATGAGATATTAAATGATTATAAGGTTAGAAACCTAGTCAATTCTGCTAAAAGGATCGGATATCCCGATTTGGAAATCATTGATAACAATTACATGGTTGGTCTTGAAGGAGCACAGGAAGAAAGGCCGGTTTTCCGAAACACCTTTGAATACAGAGGTGCAAATAAGGGAGATTATTCCTATGATTCCGCCAATGATGTCTACAAATATGTGGGTGACAATAAGGGAGAGTACATATCAAACAAGGGAGCTGTTTTCTTAAGATACGTATTTGAGATAAATAAAAATGTTAATTGTCCCGTAATTTTCTATAACTATGATAATGGCGTTCAATGGTCTTTGAGCGGAAATTATGAACTTCAGTTAAGTGAAATTAAACAGGTTAAAAAAGGAATCTATTCTATTTCAATTGTTGATGAAAACGGCAACATTGCAAAGGATTTAAGCTCCGTACCGGTAACATTTTACTTAAACAAGGTTACAAAACATGTAAAACCTGATGAGGGAGATATTTACAAGACTGTAATGATGGTAAATGGAACTGCAACAGTAAGATTTTATCAAGATGAATTTGCACAGTCAGGTAATGTCATAACTGCAGTTGTTCCAACAAATGGCGTTAATTTTGATGATAAGGTATCTAGAACTTTCACAGTGGATGATTCCGCCATTCCAGGAACACCTTCAAACACTACGGTGACAGCCTCTAATCTAAACACATACCCAAATTCAAATCAGCAGTTAATCGTAACCTTAAAGGATAGCAACGGAAATCCTGTAGTTGGCGAAACTGTAACCGTTAAGCTCAATTCTAAAACTTTTTCACCGGTAACTGACGCTGACGGTCGTGCAACAGTCAAAGTGTCAATTCCAAAGGAAGGCACATACACTGCAAATATTGTTTATCCTGGTGATGAAGTCGATTATGAAGGATGCAGCGTCCAAGCAAAAGTCATAGTCAAGAAACAAGCTACAAAAATAGTTTCAGCTAATTTGAACATGATTCCAAAAATGGCCGAATACTATTCAGTTACATTAAGGGATGCATCCGGCAAAGCTATTGCAAAACAGAAGATCACATTCAAGGTCAATGGAGTAAAATATACCAAAACAACCAACAGCAAAGGTGTTGCTAAGGTCAAATTGAAATTCTCCAAAAATAAAAAAACCTATAAAATCAATATTAAATTTGCAGGAACCAATAAATTTAAGGCTATTTCAAAAACAAATAAGATAGTCGTCAAATATTCTTCAAAAACTGCAAAACTGTCAACACCTACCGTAACAATCCCTCCAAAAACATCCAAAACATACACTGTAACTTTAAAGGATGGCAACGGAAAGGGCATCTCAAAACAGAAGATTTCTGTTAAAATCAATGGCAAAACTTACGCCAAGAAGACAAACTCCAAAGGCCAAGTTAAAATTAAAGTGAAATTTTCCGCTTTAAAAAATTATAAGGTAAGTGCAAGCTATAAGGGAAGTAAAATTTATAAAAAAGCATCCTCCAGCGGCAAAATTAAAGTTGCAAAAATAAAAACTAAACTCACAACCCCTGCAGTTTCAGCTCTTCCAAAAGAAGCAAAAACATACACTGTAACTTTAAAAACAAGCGCTGGAAAAGCATTATCTAAACAAAAAGTAACTCTTAAGTTCAATGGCAAAACATATACCAAAACCACAAACTCTAAAGGCAAAGTAAGTCTATCTGTAAATTTGGCTAATGAAAAGACATATTCCGTTGTAGCTAATTATAAGGGAAATGCAATTTATAAAGCATCTAAATCAACTGGAAAGATAATTGTTTCTAAACTAGACACTGTTATAGAAAGCTATAATAGGACATTTTCGGTCGATGCCCAAAAGGATTATCAGATTTCTCTAAAGGACGCTTCCGGAAATGCCTTAGCCAATAAAACATTAACCTATGAAATCAATGGTGAAATGTACTCTAAAGATACTGATGATAACGGTCGGATTAAATTAGATTTAGAAAATAACAGCATGTCTTCATTTGATATAAAAATTAGCTATTCTGGTGATGATAAATATAAGGGAACTTCAAATACTAATAAGATTACAGTTTTAAATCAATCTGGAATCATATTTGTTGATGAGGGTTTGCCAAATTCAGAAATCCAAAATATTTTAGATAATGCTCCTATTTGGTCCTATGTCGAATTTTTAGGAGATTACTACTTTGATATTTCATTAACAATCAATAATGGATTGAATATTTATTCTAGGAATGGAACTATTCTAAACGCTCCTTTGAATAATGCCGCTTTAAAAATAGTAACTGATGATGTATCCATCAGTAATTTTGTCATTTGTGGAAATTCAAGTGATGCTGTTGACATTGTAGGCGCCCATAATGTAAATTTAATTGCCAATTCCATCATTAATCATTTAGATGAGTCTAAGATTGAAAGCTATGTTGATGGAACCATTAATCTTCCGGGATATGGCGTTCGCATTTCAAATTCCTCTGACATATTGCTGTACGGAAATGAGGTCTCATTATTCGAAAGTGGTATTTTTGCGGAATATTCTTCTAATTTACTCATTGACAATAACACATTAAGGGAAAATAATTATGGTATCAAATATGGATTTGGGGTTGCAGACACTGAAATAGCCAATAATGAAATTTCCGAACAAACTGGTTTGTATATCATGACTGTTCCTGAAGGTCCGACAGGATATGGAATATTTTTAAACAATTCTGCGGTTAATGTAACAATTAGCCATAATCACATTGCCTGGAATCATTTAGGTATTTCAATTGATGCAAATCACTCAACTGGAATTGTAATTACCCAAAATACAATTACCGATAATGTTTTGGAAGGTATGAGATTTAATGCAGGATATGATTTGGCTATAAATGCTGTTGAACCTATTGTAACCGATAATGCAGTTTATAGAAATGCAAGAGGTCCGAGCATGATGATTTTAGGTGAGATGAGTGCAAATCCTGAAGGAATATATGGTCCTGGGCAATGGAATGAATCCTTGAGGCTAAAATTGGATCCAAACTGGTATGGTACAAATAATCTTGTAACCTGGGATTATGACACAGGTGTTGTAGGTTATGGAACAATGTGTCCTAGAATCAGCACAACAGCTATCAAATTCGATAATTTAACTTTTAATTCACCTGGAAATTACAGTGTGGTATTCTACAAGAATGGTGAAGTTGCATCAAATCTTCCGGAATTTGACATGTTTGCAACATTAAATAGGGGAACTGCGAATGAAGTTGAAGTAAACTTTAATGTGATAAATGGCGTAGGTTCATTTAAATTCAATGCAACAAATTATAATGTTGAAAATAACGTTATAGAAATATCTGTTGGTTCTTTACTTGACTCTACATACAGAACATTTAAAATCACTTCAACATATGATGTTCCTGCAAGTGAAATTCCAGCTTGAATAAATATGTTTTTTACATATTTATCCTTTTTTTATTTTTTCATATATCGTTGCTTAAAATAATCGTCTATTTTTTGTAATAGCTATTTTTAAATTAATTATAACTGTTTCTAAATCGATAGTT
>JAEIGA010010919.1_pt1 | contig 13772 bp, 12 predicted proteins | sample 9270691 | NCBI WGS metagenome assembly JAEIGA01 (sample SAMN17057246, study PRJNA624740) | gut metagenome | biome: biome; isolation source: fecal sample | host: Bos grunniens | place: China: Xizang | collected 2019 | reverse complement strand
GTTTGACGTGGATATAATAGAGTAAAAAAAGGCGGATAAAAAGTTGGAAAAAATCAAATTAGTCGTGGCGACGGGGAATACGCATAAACTCAAAGAAATCGCGGAAATTTTTACGCAATTTGAAGTAATTTCGCAAAAACAAGCAGGGTTTGCAGGCGACGTGGAAGAAACGGGCAAAACCTTTTTAGAAAACGCGTTGATTAAGGCAAGAGCGGCAAGTTTTGCGCTTGGCTGTATTGCCCTTGCAGACGATAGCGGACTTTGCGTGAACGCGCTTGACGGCGCGCCTGGCGTGTTTAGCGCGCGTTATGCCGGCGAACACGGAAACGATCAACAAAACCGCGCTTTGCTTTTAAAAAATTTGCAAGGAAAAAAGGATAGAAGCGCGTACTTTCAATGCGCCGTCGCACTCGTGTTTCCCGACGGTACGGAGCTTTGCGCAGAAGGGAAAACGCACGGTGAGATTTTAACAAAAGAAGTGGGGGACGGCGGGTTTGGCTACGACCCTGTTTTTCAAAGCGCAGACTTGCAAAAATCCTTCGGCGTGGCAACGGCGCAGGAAAAGAACTCCGTTTCTCACCGTTTTCGCGCTTTAACGAATTTACTTGCCACGCTCGAAAAATCGGGTAAAAGCCTTTAAAGGAGCGTTATGAAGAAGCTTATCGTAGTATCCGATACGCACGGAAATAAAAAGGGATTAGAACGCTTAGAACCGCTCGTTGCCGAAAACGATTACGTTTTGCATTTGGGGGACGGCGCGGGGGATATGCGGGAGATAAACGCAAAATATCCCGAAAAGGCGTACGTTTGCAAGGGGAATTGCGATTATTTTGCCGTGTATCCCGACTACGGCGTGTTGGAAATAGAATATTTGCGCGTATTGTATACGCACGGGCATAACTACGGCGTGAAGAGTAATTTGTATACGCTTGCGCGCGAGGCGAAAAAACAGGGCTGTCAAATCGCCCTGTACGGGCATACGCATACCGCCGATATCACCGAATTAGACGGAGTTCTACTAATCAATCCTGGTAGCTTAAAACGCCCCGTCGGGGAAGGGGGGAGCTATGCGTATATCGTTATAAATAAGGACAAATGCACACCCGTTCTCGTGGGGGAAAGCGTTTTTTAAAAATTAAAAAAAGCAACGGCGTTTCGCTTTACGGCGAAGCGTTTTTTGTTTGGGTAAATAAAAGTTTCCCTATTTTCGCAAAATATTAACAAATCTGCCTTTTTACCGCTTTTTTACAAAAGCAAGCGGTATATTACTCTTTTATTACAAAATATTGCGTGTTTTTTTACAATTTGGGCGTACAATATAGGCAACGAAATAAAAAAGGAGAACAAATTATGAAACTGAAAAAAATGACGGCGTTCTTGATAGCGCTCACAGCTTTTAACGCAACGACGGCTTTTACGTCTTGCGGGGAAATGAAAACGATTGAGATTGCGGGCTCTACGTCCGTACAACCGTTAATGGGCGCACTTGCGGATGCGTATATGGCAAAGCATAGCGGAGTGCAAGTAAAAGTCGAAGGTGGCGGGTCGTCGATTGGGATTTCCAACGCAAAAGAAGGAAAGGGTGATTTCGGTATGGCGTCCAAAGCCGTTTTTGAAGAAGGAGTGAAAACCGTAAAGATTTGCGACGACGGAATCGTCGTGGTAGTGAATAAGGCAAACCCGCTCAACGAAGTTTCGGGGATTGAGCTTTTTAATTTCTACGTTTCGGGAATAGCAATTTCTTCGGCAACCGTACCCGTTTCCAGAGAAGCAGGCTCGGGCACGCGCGACGCGTTTGAAGGACTCGTCAAGGACGAAAACGGAAAGAAGCTTGAAAAGGTATCCGATCGTGCGTCGGCGCAGGAGTTTTCTTCAACGGGGACTGCGATTACCTATATTGCGCAAAACGAAAACGCGCTCGGGTATATTTCGCTCGGTGCATACGACCCGCAAAAAGTGAAAAAACTGACGTTTGAAGGGGTTGAAGGGACGGCGGAGAATATTAAAAACGGGTCGTATCAGCTTGCTCGGCCGTTTAATATTTTGTATAACGCAACGAAAAATTTATCGCAAGAAGCAAAAGACTTTCTTGACTTTGTCTTATCCGACGAAGGACAGGCAATCGTTGCGGAAGAAGGGTATATTACGTTATAAAAGGTAAGAAACTATGACCAAATCAAAAAATAAAAGCGAAACGACGGCGAAAATTCTGTTTTTTATAGCGGCGGGATTTTCCGTCGTCGCCGTGCTGGCTATCGTATTGTTTATTTTTCTTTCGGCGTTTCCTGCGCTCAAAGAAATAGGCGTGTTAAAATTCTTGTTCGGCGCGAAATGGTTTCCAAAAGAAAACGCCTACGGTGTGTTGCCGATGATCGTAGCCACGTTGCTTATCACGCTGTTGGCGTTATTGATAGGCGGTACGTTCGGGGTATTTACGGCAATTTTTATCGTGTATTTTTGTCCTAAACGCTTGAAAGGGATATTTAATCAAATTATCGTCTTGCTTGCAGGGATACCGTCTATTATTTACGGTTTTTTCGGTATGATCGTGCTTTCGCCTATGCTCAAAGACCTGTTCGGCGTGGAAAGCGGAAACGGGTTGTTGGCAAGTTCGTTAATTTTGGGGCTGATGATCTTGCCTACCGTTGTATCTTTATCAAAAAATGCGCTTGAAAGCGTTCCCGCTTCCTATGTGGAAGGTTCGCTTGCCTTAGGCGCAACGAAAGAGCAAACGATTTTTAAAATTAACCTATCTGCTGCCAAAAAGGGGATTTTATCCGCGTTGACCTTAGGCGCGGGGCGCGCGATTGGCGAAACGATGGCAGTACTCGTCGTTTGCGGGAACTCGGTTGCTTTTCCCGACGGGCTTTTCTCGCCTATTAGACCTTTAACGGTAAATATCGTCAACGAAATGGGCTACGCAATGGGCTTGCATAGAAGCGCTTTGTTTGCGACGGGTTTGGTCTTGCTTATCTTTATTTTCTTTCTAAACGGCGTTCTTGCGCTTATAAAACGTGAAAGGAAAGAAAGGGAAAGGGGGAAACCTAAACGATTGACAGAAACTAAAACGGTTATCCGTAAACGTAGATATTTCGTAAAAGGAATGGCGCAAAAAAGCTTGTCGATTGTTTCGTGCATCGTTGCAGGAATTGTAGTGCTGGCTTTGGCGGTTTTGCTCGGCTATATACTCGCCAACGGGTTGCCTGAATTGAATTGGAATTTCTTGTTTGGTACGCCGACCTATAAAACGCCTACGCTACTCGGTGCGTTTACGTCTACGGGGTGGATTATTTTGTTGGCTCTTTTTATGGCTTTACCGCTTGGTGTAGGGGCTGCTATTTTCTTGGTCGAATATACTAAGCCAGGCGCAAAAGTTGTCAAGGTTTTAAGAATATTTATTGATACTCTTTCGGGGATTCCGTCTATCGTGTTCGGGTTGTTTGGTATGATTGCTTTTTGCGGAAGCGGAAAATCCTTGTTTGCCGGTGCGCTTACGCTATCTTTAATGATTTTGCCGACGATTATCCGTTCAGTCGAAGAAAGCTTATTGGCTGTGCAAAATTCCGTACGCGAAGGTTCTCTTGCGCTGGGCGCAACAAAAATCAGAACGATTTTTAAAGTGGTTTTGCCGTCGGCTTTGTCAGGCGTAATCACGGCAACGGTATTATCGGTAGGGCGTATCGTTTCGGAAAGCGCGGCGTTGATTTTTACGGCAGGTTCTCTTCCTATGATTCCAAACTCTCCTTTCTCGAGCGGTTCAACCTTTGCGGTGTTAATGTATAATTTCACGGCGGAAAATCCGAATTTACAAGCGGCTTACGCAACGGCAAGCGTACTTTTGATATTAGTGTTGTTAATCAATCTTACGGCGCATTTTTGCGAGCGGAAATGGAAGAAAAATAAATAAGGAAAAAACGTATGAAACAAATAGAAACTTTTCATTTTGAAAATAAAACGGCTGTGGAGATTAAGGATATGAACTTATTCTACGGCGACTTTCAAGCCTTAAAAAAAATCAATATGACGATTTTTCAAAAGGAAATTACGGCAATGATAGGTCCTTCAGGGTGCGGAAAGTCTACTCTTTTAAAATCCTTAAACAGAATGAACGATTTGGTTTCGGAGTGTAGAGTGGAAGGCGCGGTGTTGATCGGCGGACAAAATATCTACGATAAAAATACCAACCTTTCTATGCTCAGGAAAAACGTAGGTATGGTTTTTCAACGCCCTAACCCTTTTGCTATGAGCGTCTACGACAATATCGCTTACGGTCCGCGTACGTTTGGAATAAAAAAGAAAGCGGAACTTGACGAAATCGTAGAAAGTTCTTTAAAGGACGCGGCAATGTGGGATGAATTAAAGGATAGATTAAACAAATCGGCGTTGGGGCTTTCAGGCGGACAACAACAACGCCTTTGTATTGCCCGCGCGCTTGCCGTTGAACCGCAAATTTTATTGATGGACGAGCCGACGAGCGCACTTGACCCTATTTCAACGGGGAAAATAGAAGAACTTTGCGTGGAATTGAAAAAAGATATTACGGTGGTAATCGTCACGCATAATATGCAACAAGCTGCAAGAATATCCGATAAAACGGCGTTTTTCTTACTCGGTGAAATGATTGAAATGGGGGATACGGAAAAGATTTTCTCCGTGCCTGAAAATCAAAAGACGGAAGATTATATTACGGGACGGTTTGGTTAAAATGAGAAAAAATTATTTAAACGATTTAAAAGAATTAACACAGGAAATTATAAAAATGAGCGAGTTGGTAAAATCGTCTATTAAAAACACGGTAGATGCACTTAAAAAAGACGATTTGATTATGGCGCAGGAAGTAATCAACGGGGATAATACCATAGACGATTGCGAACGCTCTATCGAAAATCTTTGCTTAAAGCTCTTGCTTACGCAACAGCCCGTCGCTTCCGATATGCGTATGGTATCATCTGCGTTAAAAATGATAACCGATTTAGAAAGAATAGGAGATTTTTCCACCGATATTTCAGAAATCGTAATCAAGGGCGGGCGTACGCACACCAATTACAGTATCCCCTTTATCGAAAAAATGTGCGAAGCGGTAATCGATATGGTTGACGGTGCGGTGCGCTCTTTTGCTGAACGGGATATCCAGCTTGCAAAACGGGTATGCCTTGCCGACGATAAAGTGGACGAATTGTTTTTGAGTGCAAAAGATTTATTAGTGGAGCGTATTCGTAAAGAAGAAAGCTTTGCCGAACGCGCGTTGGATTTAATGATGGTGTCTAAATATTTAGAGCGTATAGGCGACCACGCTACGAATCTTGCCGAATGGGTAATCTTCTATTTAACGGGTGTGCATATTAACACCGAAAAGGGATTTTTGGCGTAAAACCTGCAAAAAAAAAGCAAATTTTTTAATTTTTTTCAATTTTTTACAATTTTTTTACACCAAGCGCATGACTTTCTTTTTAATCTATTATATAATAAAAGGGTAGATTTGTGAAAAACGAGTGAAGAAATTTATACGTAGGAGTAAAAATGCATATTTTCGAAACGATAGCGTTAGTGCTTGCAGGTTGCGGGGCGTTGTTGGTTGGGTTTAAACTGCTCAGCGACAACATGGAAAAGCTGTTTGGGAACAGCTTAAAGCGTTTGTTTAACAAAACGTCTGATAAAAAGCTCGTTGGCGTAGGAATGGGTGCGGGAACGACCGCCGTAATTCAAAGCTCGGGCGTGACGACGGTTATGGTCGTCGGGTTTGTAAACGCGGGGATTATGAGTTTGTATCAAGCCGCCACCGTTATTATGGGTGCGAATATCGGTACGACGATTACCGCGCAAATTGCCGCTTTAGGGGATTTGCCGATTAGCGAGTTCTTTATTTTAATGCTCGGTATCGGCGTGTTTATCGATTTGTTTTCAAAAAGCGATAAAGTGAAATGCGCAGGTATGGCGCTTGCGGGCTTAGGAATGATTTTCTTAGGGCTGGAAGTTATGTCTTCTACGATGAAGGTTTACGCAGATATTGAAAAATATCCGCAAGTTGCCGAATTTTTGTCCTCGCTTACCAACCCGTTCTTGCTTTTGCTGTTCGGGATTGTGTTCACGGCGTTGATGCAATCGTCGAGCGCGGTCACTTCGATTATTATTTCAATGGCTTCAGCAGGGCTGATTATCGGTCAAGTGGACGGGCAAATGACGAACGCTGTTTTATATATTATTCTCGGTTCGAATATCGGGTCGTGCGTGACGGCGTTGATTTCGTCTATCGGTACGAGTGTAAACGCAAGAAGGGCGAGTATTATTCACCTGCTGTTTAACGTAATCGGTTCGGTTTTGTTTATGATTATGCTGTTAATCTGGAAAGATTTCTATGCAACGACCTTCGTAAACTGGTTCGAAGCGGAAAGCACGCAAATCGCTATGTTCCATACTTTCTTTAACGTGATTTGTACATTATTATTCTTGCCGTTTACTAAGCTTTTGGTGAAGGCGGCTACGATTATCGTGCCCGATAAAAAGCAAGAAGAAAAACCGTCGGAAATTATTTATATGGATAAGCGTTTCTTGAATACGCCCGCCGTTGCGATTGAACAGCTGAAAAAAGAAGTATTCCGTATGGCGGACATGGCAATGGAAAGCTTACAAACGGCGTTCGACGGGTTTATCAATCGCGACTTAGACGCAGTAGACAAAGTTGCGGAAAACAACGAACATATTATGAATCTCGGTGAGCAAATTTCCGATTATCTCGTGAAGGTTTCGGCAAGTGGGATTTCTCTTTCCGATGAAAAACTCGTCAGCGCGTTGCATAATAACGTAGGCGACGTTGCCCGTGTGGCAGAGCTTGCGGATAACCTTACCAAATATACCAAGCGCGAAGTACGCGATAATTTGATTTTCTCGGAAGGCATTAACGAAAAAATCAGCAGTATGCACGATTTACTCCGTCAGCAATACGCAACGGTCAAACGCTTGCTTTTGGAAAACGACTACGCTTCGCTTGCGGAATCGGATACGATCGAAGATAAGGTTGACGAAATGCGTAAAGAGCTTGTATCCGAGCATATTTTGCGCCTTAGTCAAGGGAAGTGCCGTCCTGAAAACAACACGATTTTCATCAATCTCGTGTCGAACTTAGAGCGTATTGGCGACCACTTGAATTTTATCGCGCACAGCGTAGACGGTTCGCCCGTCAAATAAAGAAAAGGAAAGAATATGAAAGGGCTGATTTATCTTTTGGAAGACGACGAAAGTATTGCCGCGCTCGTGAAATTTTCTTTGGAGCGTGAACAAATCGTATGCCGTACTTTTCCGAGTGTAAAAGCGTTTAAAGACGGAATGGTGGCGGGTGCGCCCGATATCGCTTTGCTCGATATTATGCTTCCCGACGGGAGCGGATTAGACGTTTTGAAAGAGATGAAAAGCCGATATCCAAGCGTGTGCTGTATTATGCTCAGCGCACTTAGCAGCGAACACGATAAAGTGCTCGGCTTAGATTTAGGCGCGGACGATTATATCGCAAAGCCGTTCGGGGTAATGGAGCTTATCGCAAGGGTGAACGCCGCTTTGCGTAGGCGTAGCGGTAGCAATATTTTAAAGGTCGGGAATTTAGAGCTGAACGGGGAACAAATGACCGTTTCTTTAAACGGCAAACTGCTTGACCTGAATAAAAAAGAATTTGAACTTTTAAAATACTGTATGAAAAACGCCGATATAGTATTGCCGAGAGAAACCCTTTTAACAGAGATTTGGGGATACGTGGATACGGAAACGCGTACGCTGGATAATCACGTGGCAAGATTGAGAAAATTAGGGGTGGATAACTTCGAAACGGTATTCGGCGTAGGGTATAGATTTAAGAAACCGTAAAAGAAAACGGATAGGGCAGGTATGCGACTATCCGTTTTTTAACAAAGAAAAGGAGAGAAATATGCGCAAAAAAATCTTGTGGATTTCACAGTTGATTATAGCCGTCGTTTTGCTGATTTACGCTATGTTTTCCACGCAAATTTTTTATGAGAATTCTATTGCTACGCAAGTAAACGTTTTAAAGGCGAAAACGGAGCTTTTTTACGAAGACGATTATTCGCTCGACGAAATAGGCGCGAAAGCGTTTTCTAAGCGTTTAGACGGGGTACGGGTGAGTATCATCTCTGTTTCTGGAGAAGTGCTGGGGGATAGCGAAAAAAGTGGGTTAAATAATCACGGAAAGCGTGAGGAAGTGAAAGAAGCTTTCAAAAACGGAGAAGGAAGTGCGCTTCGGCACAGCGCAACGATCGGCGTGGAAACGCTGTATTATTGTAGAAAAATTACGCTAAACAATCAAGAAATTTTATTGAGAGTGTCAACTGCCGCACCGTCCGTTTGGGACTCGTTCGGAGACGTATTGCCTACGCTGGTATGGTTTTTGGCGTTGGATTTTTTCGTGTGCTTGCTGTTCACTTTTTTGGGAACGGGGTATATTTTGCAACCCGTACAAAAAATTGCAAAAGACGCCGCTTTGAATTTAAAGGTAGACACGAAATATCCCGAATTGAAACCCGTCGTGGATATTTTAAACAAGAGAAATGAAGAAGTGTCGCAAAAAATTCGCGAACTGTCCGAAGAAAAGGAGCTTGTAGAAAAAGCGCAACGCTCGAAAAACGATTTTATCGCAAACATCACGCACGAAATGAATACGCCTTTAACTTCTATTCGGGGGTATTCAGAGCTGTTGGCAAGCGGTGCGCTTGATAAAGAACACACCGAACAAGCCGCGCGGATTTTATTGCAACAAAGCGATAGGCTTTCGAAACTGATTGCGTGTATTATCAATTATAACGAGTTGGATAACGATACTTTGCCGAGCTATGAAGTAGACGCGTCTAAACTCGCTAAGGAAATTTTAGAAACGCTTGCGCCGAATATTTTAAAGCGGAATATTCGCCTTGTGGAAGAAATCGAAGAAGGGATTACGGTGAAATCCCGACACGAGCGGGTGAACGAAGTGTTTGGAAATCTTATTCGCAACGCCATTCGCTATAATAAAGAAGGCGGGGAATTGAAAATTTCTTTAAAACGGACGGAAAAGGGTGCAAAATTTACCGTTGCCGACACGGGAATAGGAATTGCGGAAGAGAATTTAGAGCGTGTGTTCGACAGGTTCTTTACGGTGGATAAATCGCACAACGGCGTACATGGCGGTTTTGGCTTGGGCTTGGCGACGGTGAAAAAGATTTGTAAGCGGTCAGGCTGGGTAATCGGCGTAGAAAGTACGTTAGGACAAGGCACGACGTTTACGGTAGATTTAAAAATATAACTTAAAAAACGAAAAAACGGCAAGTTTCAACTTGTCGTTTTTTTGGTACTCCCGACGAGAATCGAACTCATAATTGCCCCTTAGGAGGGGGCTGTTATATCCATTTAACTACGGAAGCGTATTATTAAATTTATGTATTATAAGCAAAAATTATATTCTGTATAAGAACGGTTTTTATTATACACCTTTTTTTGCAAAATTGCAATTATTTTCTTCCATAATCCTTATAAAATAGTTGCAAATCGAAAAATAAAATGATAAGATATTATTGTATCAGATTTATCGATAGAAAAAAATCTTAAAAATCATTCGTAATCATTTTAAAAGGAGTACATAGATATGACCTACGTAGAAAGAGTTCTTGACGATCTCAAAAAACGCAATCCCGGCGAAAAGGAATTTCACCAAGCGGCAACGGAAATTCTTTTAACGCTTGAACCCGTAATCAACGCGCATCCCGAATATGAAAAGAGTGCGCTTTTGGAACGTTTCACCGAGCCTGAACGCACGATTTTATTCCGTGTGGCTTGGGTAGACGATAACGGTAAAGTACAAGTCAATAAAGGCTATCGCGTGCAGTTTAACAGCGCAATCGGTCCTTATAAAGGCGGACTTCGTTTTCACCCGTCCGTAAATCTTTCCATTATTAAATTCTTAGGGTTAGAGCAAATACTCAAAAACAGCTTAACGGGGCTTCCTATCGGGGGAGGTAAAGGCGGTTCGGACTTTGACCCGAAAGGAAAATCCGATCGAGAAATTATGGCGTTCTGCCAAAGCTTTATGACGGAGCTTTACCGCCATATCGGCGCAGACACCGACGTACCCGCTGGGGATATCGGCGTGGGCGCGCGCGAAGTGGGTTATTTGTTCGGACAATATAAACGTATCCGCGACGAACACGTAGGCGTTTTGACGGGGCGCGGACTCTCCTACGGCGGTTCGCTCATCAGAAAAGAAGCGACGGGCTACGGTTTGATTTATATTACCGCCGAAGCAATGAAAGCGCGTGGCTACTCTTTTGCCGGCAAAACGACGTTAGTTTCGGGAAGTGGAAACGTAGCGATTTACGCTTGCGAAAAGGCGCAAGAACTTGGCGCAAAGGTCGTGGCAATGTGCGATTCTAACGGCTACGTTTACGACGAAAACGGCATTGATTTAGCCGTCGTAAAACAAATCAAGGAAGTGGAACGTGGACGTATTAAAGAATACGCAAACCGCGTGCAGGGCGCGAAATATTTCGAAGGTTGCAAAGGCATTTGGACGATTCCTTGCGACGTGGCGTTGCCTTGCGCTACGCAAAACGAAATCGACGAAGAAAGTGCAAAAGCTTTGATAGCGAACGGCGTACAATACGTAGCGGAAGGCGCGAATATGCCTTCTACGCTTGAAGCGATTAGCGCATTCCAAAACGCGAAAGGGGTCGTATTCTTACCCGCAAAAGCGGCGAACGCTGGTGGGGTTGCGACGTCGGCTTTGGAAATGGCGCAGTCTTCGGGTCGGTTATATTGGTCGTCGGAAGAAGTTGATGCGAAATTAAAAACGATTATGGTAAACATTTATCATAATATTGATAAAGCGGCGAAAAAATACGGTTTCGACGGCAATTACGTAATGGGCGCGAATATTGCGGGCTTTGAAAAGGTAGCCGAAGCAATGATGGCGCACGGCGTTGTATAAAAAATAATGACAAAGCGAAAGGGAACGCATTTCTTGGCGTTTCTTTTCTTTTTTAAGAAGATTTTCTAAATTTTATGAAAAACGCTTGCCTTTTTTTGCGTAGAGTGATACTATAATATCGTTATGAAAGATTTTGAAAGAATGACTCGAAAAGATTTAATCGTCTTTTGCTTAATGGGCGTTTTCGCGGGGGTAGTGATTGGTATCGGCGGCGGTGCGTTTTTATACGCTATCGCAAGCATAGAAAGCGGTTGGGGCAGACTCGTCGGCGGGTTTTTGTTCGCGCTGGGAATGTACGTGATTATTTCCTTCCATATGCGATTGTTTACGGGTATGATAGGCGAAATTCCCGTCATGGGCGTGAAAAATATGTGGCGATTGCCCGTGTGTTTGTTGTGTAATACGCTCGGCGTGTTTTTCTCGGCGTTTCTTCTTGAATATTCCCCGATTTCGGAAATCGTAGAACTGCGTGCGGCGGGATTGATTGAAAGCAAATTAAGCGCTGAAAACTGGGGCTGGAACGCTCTTTGCTCGGGAACGCTTTGCGGTATTTTAATCAATATTTCGGTGTGGTCGGCAAAGCAAGCCCCGAAGCGCGGGTTAAGCGCGTCGTTCGGCGTAATTTTACCGATTATCGTGTTCGCATTTTGCGGTTTTGACCATTCGGTGGCGAATATGCTGTATTTTTATTATCTCGGCGAATTTTCTTGGCGGGTAATCGGATACGCGCTATTAGCGGTTTTAGGCAACGTAATCGGCGGAGTAATGCTCCCGTTTATCGTGTTTTTCCGTGACTATCACCGCCCGAAACCCGATTTACAGCCCCCGACGAACGAATAACATTTGAACATGATACGATAAAACTCTCCCGTATAAGGAGAGTTTTTTTGCACCTGTAAATTTCCCGCACCGTCGTTGTGAACGAAGTGCGACAATCTCGCGGAACAAGTTTTAATCAAAAAACAAAGATTTTATAAAAATATAAAAAAATATAAAAAATTTATCGGTAAAGCCTTGATAAAATATTTCGTTTGTGTTATACTAAAAATGCCAAACTAATTGAATAATGGAAAATTGTAGGGATATTCGCTTTTTTGGGGGAGGGAATATTTTAGGCGTTTTTTGCGCACATTTATTCATATGAATTTGATAAAATGCAAATTCCACTTGAATGAATGTGTGGTTTATCCCTATTTCCATGAAGATTAGTTTGGCGACGAAAGGAGTTTGCGTTTTTGTGCGCTCACTTCGGTCGGCGCACTTTTTTTATTTTCAAGGAGTTCTTTTTATTATGAAAAAGAATACGGGATTAGTAAACGGGTTGGAAGATTTTTCGGGAAATTGCACGGCGGTTGGGATCAGCGATAGCGCCAAAATGGAACGGAACGATTGTGCCTTAGCGGGTGCGAGTTGCTTTGTTTTTGCCGACGGAATTATTTCAGGATTGACTGACGACGGGCAAAGATTATCCGCAATAGTAATTCCTTGTGAAATTGACGGGCAGAAAGTGGAAAATATCGGGAAAGAAGCTTTCGTGGAAAACGATAAGCTAACAAACGTAAAGATTGAAAATGGGGTGGCGACGATTGGCGATAGGGCGTTTGCTTGGTGCAGTAGTTTGGCGAATATCGTGCTACCCAACAGTTTGACGAATATTGGAAGCCAAGCCTTTGCAAGATGCAGTGCGTTAAAAAACGTTGAAATTCCAAGTAGTGTGACGGATATTGGGATTAGAGCGTTTTCAAGGTGTAGTAGATTGACGGGTATAGACATACCGAATGGCGTGACGAGCATTGGCGACAGCGCATTCGGTGGTTGCGATAATTTAATGACGGTGAAAATTCCAAGTAGCGTGACGACTATCGGGGAGAATGCGTTTGCGACAAAAAAATCGTTTGCGTTGAGTGTTCGAAGCGTATACATAACGGATTTAAAAGCTTGGTGTAAAATTTCATTTAAGGGCGCGTATGCAAATCCTTTATATCCTATAGGGAAATTATACTTAAATAACGCTTTGGTGAAAGAGCTCGTTATCCCCGAAGGGGTTGAGCATATTACAGATTATGCGTTTAGCGGTTGTAGTAGTTTGACGAGCGTGACGATACCCAGCGAAGTGGTGAGTATTGGAAATAGAGCGTTTGCAAATTGTAATAGCTTAACAAGCGTGAATATTCCTAACGGGGTTGTAAGCATAGGGGATAGAGCGTTTGCCAACTGCAGTAGGTTGGCAAGTTTAACTATCGGAAATACCGTTTCGAACATAGGCGAATATGCGTTTTATTCTTGTTTTTATTTGACGAGCGTGGTAATTCCCGACAGTGTGATAACTATTGGGGATAGTGCGTTTAGCGATTGTAATTATTTAACGAGTGTGGCAATTGGAAACGGTGTGAAACGGATAGGAAATTGGGCGTTTTATGCTTGCAGTTATTTAACGAGTTTAACGATTGGGAGCTCTGTGACGAGTATTGGTTTGCAGGCGTTTTATGCTTGTAGTAGTTTAACGAGTATTATCATTCCGAAAAGCGTAAAGAATATTGAAAAAGATGCGTTTAATGAATGTAAAAGCTTAACCTATATTACTTTTAACGGCACGAAAGCGGAATGGAATAAAATCGGAAAGATTTGGTCATGGAATAGTGGCGTTCCTGCGACGAAAGTTATTTGTACGGACGGAGAAGTTGCGTTGTAAGTTAAAAAATAGCATAAGGAAAGGCTCTTGGGAATAAGGGCTTTTCTTTTTTAGATTGCCACGCCTGTTCCGCGCGTCATTGTGAAGGAGTGGTAGCGACTGCGACAATCTAAAAAAGAG
>JAEIGA010010918.1_pt1 | contig 13773 bp, 12 predicted proteins | sample 9270691 | NCBI WGS metagenome assembly JAEIGA01 (sample SAMN17057246, study PRJNA624740) | gut metagenome | biome: biome; isolation source: fecal sample | host: Bos grunniens | place: China: Xizang | collected 2019 | reverse complement strand
CTTTCCAGTTGCAATACCCCTGCGAGTGTTGTCAGTAATCGAAAAATACTTAACTTTGTCATGTCAAGAGGTGTAACGTCCTTGACATTACATATTTGTGAAAGTGTTTTTCGCAAGTCCTTATCAGAAAATGTGGAAGTTTTCAAAGCTAAAGGACGATACGGAACAACACTCACTTTCGTATAGATACTTGTGGTTGGGACATTCTATGGCTCCGATATCCCATATCTATCCGAGTGTGGGGTATTGTGTCGTTTATTTTAGCTTGGGTCTTTCCACAACCTTCTGATAGATAAACGAAAGTCAGCTCCACACTTTCTTTGTATATGACCCTTAAACAGTCTGTTGGAGTTGCAGATACTTGTTGAATAACGCTAATTCTATAAGTATGAAAAAATCTATCTACAATTTCAGTAGAGTGCTGGGTGCATTTCTGCTGTGTGCAGGACTAGTTCTTGTCGGCTGCACAGATGATCCGCTTGGGGATAATCAAAAGACTGATCAGGGTGGAAATGAAGACAAAGGCCCCGCGACCTTGACTCTCGATAAGACAACTGCAGCTACAGCGACTTTTACAGGCCATCTTAATGTTGCTGCCTCTGATTTATCTTTCTCACAGGTGACTGTTTTCTATTCAGATGCAGAGACCTTCAATATGAATGCAGCAGAAAGCGTTTCTGCTACATCATTCGACAATCAGCAGAACTTTACCATCACCTTGACAAATCTGAAATACGGCGCCAAGTACAACTACTGCATGGTATCGGAAATCAAATCAGAAAAGACCTATGGTGATGTTCTTGATTTTACCACTGGTGATGTAACCCTTTCAGAGTTATCAGTAGTTCCGAGCAGTTTCAAGGCAGAAGTCAGCGGATCTGTCACAGGTTTGTCTGAGGAGGATAAGGAGTATATAAAGGTTGGTGTCCTTTATTCTTCTGAATCTGGAAAGGTAGAGAATGGTGAAGGAAAGAAGGTTGAGGCAACTGAGATATCTGCAGATGGTGAATTCTCAATACTGTTATCTGATCTTACCATTGAAACTAAATATTACTATTGCGGATATGTATACCAAGGTGGTTCTTATACATATGGAACTCCTGCAGAGTTTACAACTTTGAAGCATCCATACGAGCTTTCTTACGACTTGAATATGGCATCTGCAACAGATTTGTCGTCTTCTGGTTCAGCCAACTGCTACATTGTTTCGGAGTCAGGCCTTTATAAATTCAAGGCTGTAAAGGGAAACAGCAACGAGTCAGTGGGCAGTGTCGCTTCTGCTTCTCTTCTTTGGGAAACATTTGGCACTGATACTACTCCAGAATGCCTTGACCTTATTAGTGGATTCTGCTACAAGGACGGTTACATTGCCTTCCATACCGCAGATACCTTCAAGGAGGGCAATGCTGTCATCGCCGCAAAGGATGCTGATGGCAATATTCTCTGGTCATGGCATATATGGCTTACCGACCAGCCTCAGGGACAGGTTTATTACAATAACGCCGGCACAATGATGGACCGCAATCTCGGTGCTACGTCTGCAACTCCTGGTGATGTGGGTGCACTTGGCCTGCTCTATCAGTGGGGCCGTAAGGATCCATTCCTTAGTGGGGACTCAATTTCGTCACGAACACAAGCAAAATCGACCATCACTTGGCCTTCTGCAGTTTCATCAAATTCAAGTAATGGTACAATAGCCTACGCTACTGCAAACCCAACTACTTTCATAAAGTATAACAGTAGTAATTTCGATTGGTATTACACTGGTTCTTCATCAACTGATAATACTCGTTGGACCACATCAGAAAGCAATAAATCTATCTATGACCCATGTCCAGCCGGTTGGCGTGTTCCTGACGGTGGAAGCAATGGCGTATGGTCAAAAGCTTTAGGTTCAAGTGATGAATTCATTGGCTATCCATATGATGACGCGAATAAAGGCATGGACTTCTCTGGCAAGTTCGGTTCGGCCTCTACCATCTGGTACCCTGCTTCGGGTTGGCGCTATAACAACGACGGCAGTCTCGACGATGTCGGTTACTACGGTTACTGTTGGTCTGCATCTCCGTGTGGCTACAACGCGTACGCCCTGAGTTTCAACTACGGTGGCCGCGTCGATCCGTCGGACTACGGTCTCAATCGCGCGTACGGTCAGTCTGTTCGTTGTCTCCAAGTCATCGACTAAGTCGCTGAGCCTTAGCGAAGAATAATTCTTAACTAGCGTGTTCTGAGAAGCCCTGCGTGGCGGGATTGTCAGAACATGCGTTTTGATGCATTATCCTCGCGCCCGGCGCGCGAGAGTTTTATATGACGCCATCCTGCTCCAAATATTCAATGAATTTCAGGAGCCTGCAGTAATATGCATAAAAGTTCGATAATTTAAGGTTGTAGTCTACAAAAAGCCGGAAAGTGTTGGCTTACAATACTTTCCGGCTTTTTGTTTTGTGTATATAACCTTTGTTAATAAGCAAATTATTATTATCTTTGTATGTTTTACGTGATGTTTAATTAACTAAAAAGATAAGATATGAAAAAGGTAATCGCAACACCGGACGCTCCTAAGGCAGTAGGTCCATATTCTCAGGCAATTGAGGTTAACGGAACACTCTATATTTCAGGACAGATTCCTGTAAATCCTGTTGATGGAAAGGTTCAGGAGGATATCGTAGCTGCGGCTCATCAGTCGCTCAAGAATATTGGAGCTATCCTCAAGGAAGCAGGAATGGATTATGATAATGTAGTCAAGACTACTGTCCTTCTTGCTGATATCGCTGATTTCAAGGCTGTCAATGAGGTGTATGCTGAGTACTTTACCGGTGACAAGCCTGCCAGAGCGTGCTATCAGGCAGCTGCCCTTCCTCTTGGCGTGAAGGTGGAGATTGAGGCTATCGCTGTCAAATAATGAGCAGAAAATCTCTTATACTTTGTCTTTCTGTTCTTGCCGTCCTCTTTATAGGGGTCGGTGTGGCTGTGGCTGTCCTGTATTCTGGAGTTGACTCCGGTAAGATCGACAAGAAGACAACCAAGGTTGCTTCTCAGGGCAGGTATAACCTTCTTTCTGCAATTCCTTCTGATGCTGTCCTTGTGGCGTGTCTCTCAAAAGAAGGACTGCTTGAATCAAAGGTTGCTGTGTCCATGCATTATTCCGGAAAGCTTCTCCCATTGTATGTCTATGATGCCGGAAAGTCTTCTGAAACTCCTTCAGAGGATGCATTGAGGCTTGTAGAATATCTTGAAAACAAGGGACTTGTCGCACGATATGCTGTAGGGCCATGTTCTATGGTCGTGGCTTCGGAATCTGAGACATTGGTTCAGTCGGCACTTCGTCATCTTGATAAATCGATGTCTGTCATGGATGCTCCCGGATTTGTCGAGGCTTCGGACATCGTTTCCGGTGATGATGTGCTGTTTGTATCCAATGTACATGCATCGTATCTGATGCCGGCGGTATTCACAAGGAAATATTCTTCGAATTCTTCTTTTGTATCACGTCTGTCAGATTGGACAGCATTTGACCTTTCATATTCAGACAGGACTTTCTCTTTGGATGGCTCGGTAGTTTATGATGGGAGTGCTGCAGAATTCATGACTGTTCTGGAAAAGTCAGCGCCGTCAGTTTCAGCCCTTTCAGGCATTCTGCCTTCCTATACGATTTCGGCTGCGTCTCTTCCATTGGGAGATGTCAATAGCTATGTGACTGCATATAAGGCATTTCTGGATTCGCGTCAGGCTCTTCAGAAATATAATGCGGCTCAGAAGTCTCTGGGAGACAAGACTGGAACGGTTCCATATGACTTCATGGTGTCATCAGGTGTAAAAGAGGTGGCTACGGCTTCCTTTATGGCAGGTGGAAAACTTGAGAAATTGAATCTTCTCAGGACTGGTAAGGATATTCCGGAGTCTGTTCTCGCTGTGATGGAGGGTGTTTCGAAGAAGGATTATGTACCTGCTGTCTTCGCCTGGCCGTTTGCCGGCTTTGCAGCGTCTGTGTTTGGAAATATGTTCGCATTGGAGGATGAGACATGTTTCACATGGATGAACGGATGGATAGTATCAGGAAGCAGAAAGGCCGTTGAAGAATATGTGAGCGGAAGGACACTGGAATATACTTTGGCTCAATATATGGCAGACGCTTCGCAGTCTGATATGCTTGCGGCAGCGAAGTCTTCGTTTGTGGCTTACATGTCATGGACGGAAGATTATAAGGTACTGGATAACTCGTTCAAGACAGGATTCCTTGAACTCATAGCTCCGCTTTATTCAGATGTTGAGTATTGTCCTATGGTAATTTCGGTTGTTCCTGGAAAGAATAGTCCGTCTGTATCTGTGGACATGAAGAAGCTCCAGCTGCAAAAGACAAAGGCTCCGGCATTTGAACGTGATACGACTGTGGTTGTTCCAAAGGGACCGTTTGAAGTGAAGAACTCTGGTTCCGGTAAGATGAACCGGTTCTATCAGAATTCCCATCTTTCGCTCTGTCTCAGCGAGGAGGGTAAGGATCTTTGGGGTGTGCCTTTCAAGGAACCTATCTGCGGAACAGCTCACAATGTGGACTATTATGCCAATGGCAAGCTCCAGATCATCTTCGGAGCAGGCAGCAGTATATATGTGATTGACAGGCTTGGACGCTATGTTTCGGGTTTCCCTGTCGATCTGAAGAAGGAAATACTTCTCGGACCGGATGTGTACGATTTCAATGGTTCGAAGAAATATAATATTATGGTCCTGCATAAGGACAATACTGTAGAGATGTATAACCTGAAGGGACAGAAACCTTCATCTTGGAAAGGAATCAAAGCTTCTGAGACCATCAAGGCCTTGCCAGAGAGGATTACTGTGGGTGGAAGTTCATTCTGGGTGGTAAGGACATCGATACAGACTCTGATCTATCCGTTCTATGGAGGTGATCCATTGACAACATTCGCTGGAGATCAGATGATAAGACCGGACGGCGATGTAAAGATTGTTGACGGTACTACGGTTGAGGTTTCATGTTATGACGGCAAGAACAGGACCGTGAAACTTAAATAATGATAATGTACTTTAACTTGAAATTATATGGAATTCACATCAGTTAACAAGATTTTTGAGGAGTCGTTCAAGAAGAATTGGCTTCGCCCTGCGATATCCAACTATCAGGGCGAGACTCTGCACTTCCGTGACCTTGCGAGACGTATAGAAAAACTGCATATCATGTTTGAAGAGTGCGGCCTTGAGAGAGGAGATAAGGTTGCCATCTGTTCAAGAAACCAGGCTAACTGGGCTGTGGTCTTTCTTGCAACAATGACATACGGAGCAGTTCCTGTTCCGCTTCTCCATGAGTTCAAGTCTGCTAATATCCATCATCTCGTGAACCATTCAGAGGCAAGAATCCTCTTCGTGGATGATGTTATCTGGGAAGGTCTTTCAGAGAGCGAAATGCCTGATCTTCAGGCAATAATACAGGTGAATACCTTTAAGATACTTCATGCTGTGAGTCAGCATATATATGATGCCAAGGTGCATCTGAACGAGCTTTTCGGAAGGAAATATCCGGAGGCGTTCGAACCAGATATGCTGAACTATTATGAAGATTCTGCAGATGAACTTGCTGTCATCAACTATACATCAGGAACATCAGGATTTTCAAAGGGAGTGATGATTCCTTATCGTGCGATATTCTCCAATATCGAGTTCGGACGTAAGGTGCTTCCTCAGCTCTGTAATACTTCACGAGTAGTGTCAATGCTTCCTTGCGCCCACATGTACGGACTTATGTTCGAGGTCCTTTATGAACTTTCTGTGGGTTGTCATGTACATTTCCTTTCAAGACTTCCGAGTCCGAAGATCATCATGAATGCTCTGGCAGAGGTAAAGCCAAGCGTTGTGATTGCAGTACCTCTCGTCATCGAGAAGATCTACAAGACCAAGGTGAAGCCTGTGCTTGAGAAGGAGGGTATCAAGTTCCTGATGAAACTTCCTCTGCTCGATCAGGTTGTACTCAAGAAGGTGAAGACCGAGCTCATCAATGCATTCGGTGGAGAGTTCTATGAAGTCATCATCGGTGGTGCAGCTTTCAACAAGGAGGTTGAGGCATTCTTTAAGAGGATGGAATTCCCGTTCACAGTGGGATACGGTATGACAGAGTGTGCACCAATCATTACATATGATGACTGGAAGGAGGAAAAGCTCTATTCATGCGGAAAGGCAGCTCCTAATATGGAGGTAAGGATTGCATCAGCTAATCCAGCTGAGGTTCCGGGCGAGATTCAGGTAAAGGGTGCAAATGTGTTCCTCGGATATTTCAAGAACGAAGACGCTACGGCCGAGGTGTTTACTGAAGACGGATGGTTCCGTACAGGTGATATGGGAGTCCTCGATGAAGACGGTTCTCTCTTCATCAAGGGTCGTACAAAATGTATGATTCTCGGTCCTAGCGGACAGAATATATATCCGGAAGAGGTGGAAACAGCTCTCAACAGCCAGCCATATGTAGTTGACTCTCTCGTTATTGAGGATGACGGTGGACTTACAGCTCTTATTTATCCGGACTATGCTCAGGGTGCGAAGGATGGAATGAATCAGGAGGCTTTTGTAAAATATATGGAAGGTCAGCTTCCGGAGTTCAATAAGGAACTTCCGAACTATGCAAAACTCAAGAAAATCGAGGTGATGTCGGAAGATTTTGAAAGAACCCCTAAGAAGAGTATCAAGAGATATCTTTATCAGCGTTAATATGGAAAAATTTGACAGTCGTTATATTGAGATGGCGGGAGTATGGGCAAGGAACTCATACTGTAAGCGTCGTCAGGTCGGTGCCCTTATTGTAAAGGACAGAATGATAATTTCAGACGGATATAACGGCACTCCGTCAGGTTTTGAGAACATCTGTGAGGATGAGAATGGCTTTACTAAGCCGTATGTCCTTCATGCTGAGGCTAATGCCATTTCTAAGGTGGCGCAGTCTGGCAACAGCAGCAAGGATGCCACTTTGTATGTGACTGCGTCTCCATGTATGGAGTGTGCGAAGCTTATAATTCAGGCTGGCATCAAGCGAGTAGTATATCGCGATTCCTATCGCTTGACGGATGGTATAGATCTTTTGAAACGTGCCGGCATTGAAGTTGAGCAGGTTGACTGAGTAAAGAGAGGGATCTTTAACAGAATATATGAGGAAAATAGATAATACTGTATGGGTTGCACTCCTGGGAGTTGTCCTGGGAGTGCTTCTTACCTTGGTTTCCGGTAAGGTGTATGAGAGAAAGGAGTTTGATGGAGACTATAACAGATGGCGCAAACTGAACCTTATCCTTCAGGAGGTGCAGAAGAATTATGTGGATACGATTGATATGGAGGGTATGACAGATGCAGCTGTGGTTGCAGCATTGGCTGAACTTGACCCCCATTCAGTATATCTGCCTCCTGTCGAGTTGGAGGAGTCTGAGTCTGAGCTTGCAGGCAACTTCGAGGGTATCGGTATAACATTCAATGTGCCTAACGATACAGCAGTAGTTCTCAATCCTCTGACTGGCGGCCCGTCTGAGAAGGCAGGTCTTATGCAGGGAGACCGTATAGTTAAGGTAGATGACAAGGTAGTGGCCGGTGTCAAGATGGCTCAGGACAGTATGATAAGGCTGATGAAAGGTCCGAAAGGAACAAAGGTGAAGATTACTGTCAATCGTGGCGGTACACTCATCCCTTTTGAAATCGTTCGTGACAAGATTCCTGTGAATTGCGTGGATGCTGCATTTATGATTGACGAAAGGACAGGTTATATCAAGCTTTCTAAATTCACAAGGACCACTTACAAGGAAGTCTCTCAGGCTACAGAAAAACTTCTGTCGCAAGGCATGAAGCGACTTCTGTTCGACCTTAGGGATAATACAGGAGGTTATTTCGATCAAGCTCTCCTTCTTTCAAATGAGTTCCTTCAGAGAGGTGAGGGTATCGTATATATGGAAGGTATGAATCGCGCACGTCAGGATTATGATGCTGATGGACGAGGATCACTGAAAGATATTGAAATATCTGTACTTATCAATGAGGGCACGGCTTCTTCCAGCGAGATATTCTCCGGAGCAATCCAGGACAATGACAGGGGAGTCATCGTGGGACGCCGTTCTTTCGGAAAGGGACTTGTCCAGGAACCGATAAACTTTACAGATGGTTCGGGTATAAGACTTACTGTTGCCCGTTTCCATACTCCTTCTGGACGTTGTATCCAGAAACCTTATGACAAGGACTATGAGTACGATATCTACGAGCGTTATCTTCATGGAGAGATGACATCAGCTGACAGCATGAAGGTGGATACGACTGCTCTTTATTATACTACAAGAGGTCGCAGAGTCTATGGTGGTGGAGGAATCATGCCTGACGTGTTTGTTCCATTGGATACTACCAAGGCAACAAAGTTCTATGTGGATTGTAATCGTAAGTCGACTCAGGTACGTTTTGCTCAGTCTATGTTTGACAAGTATCGCAACTCTCTGGCTCACATAGAGGACTTCAGTCAGCTTGAAAGATATCTTGATCAGATAGATATTGCAGCACAGTTCGTTGAGTATGCAGAGCGTGTAGATGGTGTAAAGCTTAAGAATAAGGCGGAATGGGAAGAATCAAGTCCATACATGATGCCTCAGATAAAGGCTCTTGTAGGACGTTTTTCAAAGCTTGGAGACGAGGCGTTCTACCGTTTCTATATTCCTATAGATGATACCATACAGGCAGCTCTCTCCAACTCCAGCAAAGTTTTCTAGTTAGAGTTAATTACAGTTGACAATAATCCCGAATGTGGCTCGCTTCGCAGAGGCATAGGTATATGCTCCGCTCGCGCACATCCGGGATTATTGTTTATTTCCTTCGGGTAATACTGACTGCTGATAGACAGATTATCCCCCGATAGAGAGGAAAGCATATCCCTAAATTTTTAGCTTTCCGACTATCGGGGGATAATCTGTTTTTAATAGTATTATTCTACTGGGCGATGAAGCGGTAGACGATTTCTCCGGTCTGGTTGGCTGGAGCTTCAGAAGAAGCGCTGAAGCGGGAGAGTCTTGCAGCGCGCACTGCAAAGCTGCGGAGGCAATTGTCGGTGGATGAAATCTCCTCCATGACTTTAGCCCTTACAACTCGTCCTGAGTTATCTACCGTGATTATGACAGTAACATCTCCTGCTCCATAACATCTGTATGCAGGGATAGGAAGGTGACTTGCCTTACGGCCGTCCAGACTGTATGAAAGGACTGACGGACCGCTGTACTCTTTTTGCTTTGATTCATCTGCCTTCTTCTGATGCTGCATCTCTACTGTTTCACTGGAAGCATCTTCTTCGATGGCATCTTTTTGACCATTTTTAAGGTCATTTGCAAGCCTTTCGGCATCCTTGTAAAGTTGCTCTGCATCTGTGCCTCTGTCGTCTCTTAATTGGGCGTTGGATGCATCGGTTACCATATTTCTGACCTGTGAAGAAGCACTCTGAGCAGCTGCAATAAGTTCATCGAGCTTTTTGCTTATGTCTTCCTTGAAGATCTCCTCCCTCTCTCTTCGTTCTATTTCTTCCTGTTTAGAGAAATCAAGAACAAAGCTTTCTTCTCGACGAAGAGTGGAATCTATCTGGTACAGCAACAAGACAATAATCACCGTGAGATGGAATATCACGGTGATATAAAGTCCTGCGCGGTCTTCCTTATTCCTGAAGATCCTCTGGAAGATGTCTTTTATATTCTTCACTTCGTTCAGAATTACAAAATACTATTTCTTGCCGTTGGCCAATGATTTTTCGATTGTAGCTGAAATGACATCAACTGCCACTTTGTTATGTCCACCCTGAGGGATTATGATATCAGCATAGCGCTTGCTTGGTTCTATGAACTGCAGGTACATAGGCTTTACAGTCTGCGAGTATCTTTCGATAACCCATTCCACTGTCTTTCCTCTTTCCACGATATCACGGGCCATTACTCTCATGAGACGGTCATCATCGTCAGCATCGACGAAAATCTTTATGTCCATAAGCTTACGCAGCTCGGGTCTGTAAAGATGAGGATACCTTCTACAATGATGACATCTGCAGGCTTTACCCTCACTGTCTCATTCTTGGAACGTCCGCAAGTGATGTATGAATAAACAGGCTGTTCAACTTCCTTACCTTCACGAAGATCCTTAAGCTGAGCCCTCAAAAGTTCAAAATCGATTGAATCTGGATGGTCGAAATTGTGTACCCTCTTTTGCTCTTCAGTGTAATGGCTCAAATCCTTGTAATATGAATCCTGAGGGATTACCACTACATTCTCTTTGAGCTGATCTGTGATGGCCTTTACAACTGTTGTCTTACCTGATCCGGATCCTCCGGCTATTCCTATAATCAGCATAATTGTGTTACTTTTTATTTTATAATGTCATCCCTGGTCAAGCCGGGGATGACATTATATTAATATTCAGCGTTCTTTGGAGTACGAGGGAATGGAATCACGTCGCGGATGTTGCTCATACCTGTCACGAACAAGAGGAGACGCTCAAATCCGAGACCGAAACCGCTGTGAGGTGCTGAACCGAAACGGCGGGTATCAAGATACCACTCAAGTCCCTTTCTGCTCATGCCAGTCTCGTCAATACGTGCCTCGAGCTTCTGGAGTGAAGCCTCACGCTCTGAACCTCCGATGATCTCACCGATCTTAGGGAAGAGAACGTCCATTGCACGTACAGTCTTTCCATCCTCATTCTGCTTCATATAGAAAGCTTTGATGTCCTTAGGATAATCTGTAAGGATAACCGGCTTCTGGAAATGCTTCTCCACGAGATATCTTTCATGCTCACTCTGGAGGTCTGTACCCCAGCTTACAGGATACTCCCACTCAACGCCTGCAGCCTCAAGAATCTTGATACCCTCTGTGTAAGTAAGTCTTACAAACTCAGTGTCTGCAACGCTCTCAAGACGAGCAATGAGTTCATTGTCAAATCTGTCGTTGAGGAACTGAATGTCATCACGGCAGTTGTCAAGAGCATACTTCACGAGGTACTTGATGAACTCCTCGGCGAGATTCATATTGTCCTGGATGTCATAGAATGCCATCTCCGGCTCAATCATCCAGAACTCTGCCAAGTGGCGTGGAGTATTTGAATTCTCAGCACGGAATGTAGGACCGAAGGTGTAGATCTCTCCAAGAGCGAGAGCACCAAGCTCACCCTCAAGCTGACCGCTCACGGTAAGGCTTGTCTCCTTTCCGAAGAAATCCTTAGTATAATCTATACCACCCTTCTTGTTGCGTGGAAGATTCTCCATGTCGAGGGTTGTCACACGGAACATCTGACCAGCACCTTCGCAGTCTGATGCTGTGATGAGCGGTGTATGCATATATACGAATCCCTTGTCATGGAAGAACTGGTGGATAGCAAAAGCCATCTGGTTGCGGATACGGTAAACAGCACCGAAAGTGTTGGTCCTAGGACGGAGGTGTGCTACTGTTCTCAAGAACTCGAATGAAGTATCCTTCTTCTGAAGAGGGTAGCGTACTGGATCGCATTCTCCGTACACCTCAATCTCAGTAGCCTGGATTTCGGTAGCTTGGCCGCCACCTACAGACTCAACGAGCATACCCTTTACTGCGATACATGCTCCGGTGGTAACCTTTGCAAGTACTGCTTCATTATCTTCAGTCTTGTCAACTACAATCTGTATGTTATTGATAGTAGAACCGTCATTAAGAGCGATGAACGCTACATTCTTGTTTCCTCTCTTGGTCCTTACCCAACCTTTGGCAAGAACCTCCTTTCCTGCCTCACTTTTGAGCAGGTCCTTCACTTTGGTTCTGATTACTTTTTCCATTATATCTTATTGATTAAACAAACTTTGCAAAGATAGTTGTTTTGTGGTTATTTGCAGAGGATTTTGTTCTTAAAATCGGTATTGTCGATACGACCTGAGAATTTCTCTGCACCCTTTCCGATAGCATATACAGGAACTGCACCACCTGTGTGGTCACCTGTAGTCCAACCGATGAGACCAACCTTGTTGAGCTCAGCATTTGCTGCAGCGTCGAGGTTGTTGCTCTGACCATTCTCGTTCCATGAATCCTCGTATGCCTTCCAGTTTACATTATATCTGTGACCGAGTGCAATACCACCTGTCTCATGGTCTGCTGTTACAACGATAAGAGTCTCGTCTGGATGTGCAAGATAGAACTGATAAGCCTTCTCGATAGCCTTATCCATATCGATTACGCCCATTACTGTTGGCATTACTTTGTTTGAGTGTCCGCCCCAGTCAATCTCACCACCTTCGATTGCCATGAAGAAAGGCTCCTTGTCTCCGAAGAGATCGAGAGCACCCTGAACCATTTCAGCGAGTGTTGCGTCACCCTCAGGCTTGTTGCCTGTAGTATCGTAGTTCTTAGGCTCAGTGTCCTTGTTGTAGATCTGACCGAATACAATCTTGTCATTGTTGGCGATAGCCTCAGCAAGTTCTTCCTTGCCCCATACTACATTGTATCCGTTCTCCTCAAGATACTCAGAGATGTTTCTCTCTGGCTTCCATCTATTGCCAGCGAAACTCATCATACCTGCTCCAGCGAAATATTCGAATCCGCTCTCAGGAATTTCCTTGAGAATATCATAGTTAGCATGTCTGCTTCTGTTATGTCCATAGAATGATGCTGGTGTAGCGTGGTTTACCGGTACATTAGAAATTACTGCCACCTTGTATCCAAGTTCGTTTTTGAGAGCTGCTGCTACACTTTCGAGTGGTTTCTCTTCCGGATCAACTCCAAGCCAGCTGTTGTTTGTCTTTTCTCCGCATGCGATAGCTGTACCTGCAGCAGAAGAGTCTGTCACCGGGCTGTTTGCCGAATGGTTAGTAGCTGTACCGAATACTGGGAAGGTAGTAAAGAGAAGCTGTTCTCCACCCATTTTACCTGCCTTGTAAGAAAGATATGACTCTGTTACATCTACATGTGATGTTCCCATACCATCTCCGATAAAGAGGAATACATACTTTGCTGGTGCGTCTTCATTAGCGCATCCAGAGAAGATAAGGAGTGCGAATATTGCACTGATTATCGATACGATTCTTGAGTTTCTCATGTTATTAATTACTTACGTGCTTAAAATTTAACTAACCCACAAATTTATTCATTTTCCATAAATATGTTCATATTTATATGACAAAAAAAAGCAGTTCCGTTTAAAGAACTGCTTTTTTTAACAAATATCGAGTTTTATTTCTCGGCTGGTTTTCTTGCTGTGTACATGATCTTAAGTGCAGAACATTTACGAAGTTCCTGCTTAACATCTGTAACGATACCCATACGTGTGTTCTCGTCAGCCTTGATGGCAACTGTCATGAATGACCTGTCTGCCTCTGAGAGTGCGTCACGCTCTGCAGCGATGAAGTCACGGATCTCATCAACAGTCTTGAATGAGTCATTGAGCTGGATACGTGAGTCGTTACCGTACTGAGCCTGGAGCGAGCGGATTGGAGCACCGATGTTGATGTACGATGTCAAATCCTTTCTTTCAAGCTTAGCGATTTCTGATGCCTCAGGGAGTCTTACGACTACCTTGCTCTCAGTCTCACGCATTGTAGTTGTCACCATAAAGAAGAACAACAGCATGAACACGATGTCGGAAAGTGATCCAGATGGTGGATTTGGCACTGTCCTTTTTTCTTTCTGTTTAAACTTTGACATATTGCTATTCTCCTTTATTTCTTAGAAACATCCTTAGGCTCTGCCTCAGAGATGTTCTGAGGAACTGCCTTTCTCACAACTTCCTGCTCCTCCTCGTTACACTTTGCAT
>JAEIGA010010917.1_pt1 | contig 13774 bp, 10 predicted proteins | sample 9270691 | NCBI WGS metagenome assembly JAEIGA01 (sample SAMN17057246, study PRJNA624740) | gut metagenome | biome: biome; isolation source: fecal sample | host: Bos grunniens | place: China: Xizang | collected 2019 | reverse complement strand
ATTGTATTGGAAGAAAAAAGGAAAACTTGGTGGTGGCTACTATTATTGACAGTGTAAAAAGATTTTTTCGCAAAGGTGGCGTATTGAAGTGGCTTATTGCGATTAACGTTGCTCTTTTCCTGATTATCAGCTTGTTTGGGGTATTTACCAAGTTGACGGGTATAGACATCTTTCCAATCGGTTATTTCTTGTCGTTGCCTTCGAAGATAGCTGTGTTTTTGTATCGTCCGTGGACAATCGCGACATATATGTTTACACAGTATAATTTCTTGCATATACTGTTCAATATGTTGTGTCTTTACTGGTTCGGACAAGTTTTGTTGTTGACACTTAGCGATAGGCATTTGTTGTGGCTTTATATAGTCGGAGGCGTGTTTGGCGGAGTGTTTTATTTGTTGATATATAATTTGTTGCCGACATTTTCCGGTGTTGCAGCCACATTATGCGGATCGTCAGCTTCAGTTTTGGCTATAATGTCGGCTGCGGCATTGCGTTCGCCCGACTATGAGATGAATTTGCTGCTGATAGGTGCAGTGAAATTGAAATGGATTGCTGTTGTGGCAATTGTGATGGCAGTAATAGGAATTGGTGGCAATAATTCCGGTGGTGAAATTGCGCATTTAGGTGGGTTGTTTGCCGGAATGTTGTTTGGTGTGACGCTTCGAAGTGGCAAAGATATAACAAAATTCAGCATCGGCTTTTTCAATAAGAAAAACAATGTCGCAAAGACTCGGAAAATAAATGCTTCAAGGACAGCAACTGCGATGACAAATCATAGAGATGATATGGCTCGCCTTGATGAGTTGTTGGATAAAATCAAGCAGTCGGGTTATAAATCATTGACACGTAAGGAGCGTGACGAATTGGAGGCTCTTTCCAAACGTTTGCAAAAATGATGACTTTATTGTCAAGGCTCTTTAGGATTCCGTTTTATATTGTCGGAATAATAATAATTGTGCTTTCTATTGTGTCGGCATACGGAGGACAATACATTGATCCTAACATAACGGCTTATCCGTCGATACTTAAACTTGCATTTCCAATATTTGCTGTTCTGCTGCTTGGCGTATGTGTCATTTCGCTGATTTTTAAAATTAGATTTATGGTCATTATGTCGATAGTGGCGATAGCAGTGTGTTGGCCAGCCATAAAATCGATATGTCCGCTGAATATGCCGGTAACTGAGGAGCCGCGCGATGGTTTTTCGTTGCTGGATTACAACGTCTATTACGGCATAGACCGCGAATGTGACAGTTTGGATTATAGTCGTTCGATGAGTTATGTGATCAATTCAGACGCAGACATTGTTTGCTTGCAAGAGCAATATGCGTTAGAGACAAAAGTAAACGATAAATTCACAAAGGCTCAGATTGATAGTCTGCGCATGATTTATCCATATATTGTCGAAGGAAACTCCATAGATGTGATGATGCTGTCGAAATATCCTGTTGAGCGTCTGCCGGTAGAAATACCGAAAGGATTGCAGTATTTCTTTTATGATGCGTATAAGGTGACTCTCGGAGAAAGGAGTGTGACGATAGTGAATTTGCATTTGTCGTCATACGATCTTGATGTAGAAGAGCGAGATGTCGTGGAAGATATGCGCACGTTGGAGGAGGTGAAGCAAGGAGCCAAGGAATTTAAGTCATCGTTGATCGCAAAGCTGAGCAAGGCATTTAGGATGAGGGCAAAGGCTGCCGAGACGATTCGAAACTATATCGACGGCATAGAAGGAGAAGTGGTGGTCTGTGGCGATTTTAATGATGTGGTCGATTCGTGGGCGTATAAGGTGATAGCAGGAGATGATATGAAAGATGCCTATCTTGAAGCGGGATGTGGTCCGTTAGCAACGTATAACGCACATAATTTGTATTTTAATATTGACCATATACTCTATCGAGGTAAGTTAAAAGCCGTTAATTTTGGAAAAGGTAATCTAAAAAGTAGTGACCATTATCCGATTTTTGCTAATTTTGCATTTTATTAGCGAATAAAGTGTAATTTAGAAACATAATATATAACATAAACTAATAATAATCAGACATGAAACACAAATTTCTAACTTTTGCGGCAGCGGCAATGATGCTTACTCCGCAATTAGCGACAGATGTGGTGGCTCAAGAGTCAAATCCATTTCTAAAGCCTTATACGGCAAAGTATGAAATTCCTCCATTTGAGGAAATCAAAACCGAACACTTTATCCCTGCTTTGAAGGTGGGTATCGAAGAGCAAAACAAGAATCTTGAAGCTATCGTCAACAATTCTGAGGCTCCAACATTCGACAACACAATCATGCCTCTCGAAAACCTCTCTCCAATCTTGGATCGCGTAGTGGCAGTTTACTATCACTATGACAACGCTATGAGTTCTCCTGAGCATGCGGCTATCGCTGACGAAATCGTGCCTATGATCAACGATGCAAGCAACCAAGTGATGCTCAACGATGCTTTGTTCCAACGCATCAAAAGCGTATATGACGGCCTCGCAAAGTCTAAGCTTGACAAGGTTCAAAAGCGTGTCGTTGAAAAATACTACCGTCGTTTCGCTGAGCAAGGTGCTGCTCTCTCTGCTGAAAAGAAGGAAGAATTGGTAAAGGTTAACAACGAGTTGTCAAAACTCTTTATCCAATACAACCGCAACCTTCTTAAGGCAACAAACGATTTCTTCATCGTAGTTTATAATGAAGCTGACCTTGCCGGTCTCCCTGCTTCTTCTATCGGCACAGCTGCTGACGAAGCAAAGGCTCGCAACCTCGACGGTCTCTGGGTGTTCACACTCCATGCTCCAAGCCGTCTCCCTGTGCTTCAATATGCCGACAACCGCGGTCTTCGTGAAGCAATGTACAAGGGCTACACTACACTCGCTACTACAGGCGAAACAAGCAATATCCCGGTCATCGAGCAAATCGTCGCTCTTCGCGCTCAAAAAGCTGCCATCATGGGCTTCGACAACTTCGCTCAAATGATGACTTCTCGCGTTATGGCACGCACTCCTGAAGCTGCTGAAGACCTCATGATGCAAGTATTCACTCCTGCAACTAAGCGTTCAGCTGAGGAAGTGAAGGATATGCAAGCATACGTTGACGCTCGCAACGGCGGCTTCAAAATCGCTCCTTGGGACTACTACTACTATGCAGAAAAAGTGAAGAAAGAAAAATTCAACTTCGACGAAGCTGATGTGCGTCCTTACTTCGAACTCAACAATGTTGTAAACGGTATGTTCTATGTGGCTGAACGTCTTTTCGGTATCAAGTTTATCGAAATGCCTGATGCTCCTAAATACATGGAAGAAGTGACTGTTTACGACGTAGTAGATGCTAAAGGTGAGCACGTTGCTGTTTTCATGACAGACTTCTTCCCACGCGCTTCTAAGCGTCAAGGTGCATGGATGGAACAAATGCAATCAGCAGGTCTTTACGCTGACGGCATGAAGCGTCCTATCGTTTACAATGTCTGCAACTTCACTCGTCCTACTGCCGACACTCCGGCACTTCTTACTCTCGACGAAGTAGAAACAGCATTCCACGAATTCGGCCACGCTCTTCAAGGTATGCTCACTCAAGCTAAGTACAAATCTCTTGCAGGTACAAACGTTGACCGTGACTATGTAGAACTTTGCTCACAAATCCTCGAACACTGGGCTACTGAGCCGGAAGTTCTCCAACAATATGCTAAACACTATAAGACAGGTGAAGTTATCCCACAAGACCTTATCGACAAGCTTAACGCAAGCGGTACATTCAACCAAGGTTTCGTGTCAACTGAACTTGCAGGTGCATCAATCCTCGACCTCAAGTGGGGCCGTCACGATGGCAAGAACGTTGACGTTATGGGCTTCGAAAAGAAAGTAGCTGACGAAATCGGTATGCCTGATGAAATCACATTCCGTTATCGCAGCCCTTACTTCAAGCACATCTTCGGCGATGATGGTTACGCTTCAGGCTACTACACTTACATCTGGGCTCAAGTGCTCGAAGCTGATGCTTGGGAATTGTTCATGCAAAAGGGTATCTTCGACAAGAAGACTGCTGCCAACTTCAAGAAGTACATCATGGAATCAGGTGACACTGAAGACCCAACAGTACTCTTCGAAAAATTCCGTGGTCACAAGCCTGACGCTGCTGCATTGCTCCGTCTTCGTGGCTTCGCTGAGTAATCACTCATAATTCCACAATATCCAAAGCGCTCCGAGATTATCCCTCGGAGCGTTTTGCTTTTTAGAGGTGAATGTTTAATGGGCAAAGGGCTAACATGCCTAAAAGGGCGAAAAGGTCCTAAAGGCAAAGGGGAGTGTTTAGTGTTTAATGTTTAATGTGGGTGGCAGGAGGGTGGTGATGCAATAAATAAGAGGATTTTGCGTTAAGATAAATGTATGGTTGAAAAAGTGTGTCATATACTTCGAAACGATTTGATGTCAAGGCTGTCGGTAGTCTTGATGTTTGTCGTATGTTGTGGCGTGGCTGCGTTGGCTCGTCCACAAGACAAAATGCTCAATCGTCCGTATGCCGATCAGAAGCCTTTGCATTTGGGCTTTTCTGTCGGGATGCACATGCAAGACTTGAAGTTTACGCATAACGGATTAATGACAGAGGACGGTGAGACATGGTTTGCCGAAGTGCCGAGCTATAGTCCCGGATTTTGTGTCAATGTGTTGGGCGACTGGCGCTTACATAAGCATTTTAACCTTCGTTTCTCGCCGGGTATGTATTTCGGGAATAAGGTCGTCAAGATGCTTGACACGACAAAAGGAGGAGAGGCACAACAGAATGTCAAGACAGCATACGTAGTCGCACCGTTAGATTTGAAAATTTCGGGAGAGCGTTACTTGAATAGCCGTCCGTATGTTACGCTTGGCGTAATGGGATCGCTCGACGTCAGTAAGAAACGAAGTGATTATTTGCAGTTTAATGCGTTGGATGCCTATTTGACGATCGGCATGGGTTGCGATTTTTATCTGCCATTTTTCAAGTTAAATCCGGAGATAAAATTTTGTTTCGGATTGACCGATATTTTGAAGCATGATCGCCCGGACTTGGTCGATGATCCGCAGAAATTGAAGATGACGGAGTCTTTGACTAAGGTGAAGTCAAACATGATAGTACTTACATTTTATTTTGAGTGATGAAGAGGATGTTTCGTAATATAGTAGTGTTGGCGGCAATGATGCTGATGTTTGTCTTTGATATGCAAGGACAGGTAGATGCACAGTTGAGTCAATATTGGGCTATACCGACTTATTACAATGCCGGGGCAAGTGGTTCGAGCGACTATCTTCGTATCAATGGGGGTGCTCGTCTGCAGTGGCTTGGCATAGAGAATGCGCCTCAATCGTTTTTAGGTCAGGTGGATATGCCCTTAAATCTTTTTGGTAAGCGTATCGGTGTGGGAGCCGGCTTGCAGTCGGAAACGATGGGTTTGTTTTCAAACTTGAACATTAATGCACAATTCTCATATAAGATAAAGCTTTTGAAAGGCGAATTGAGTATTGGAGCGCAAGTGGGCTATTTTGAGCAGAAATTCAAAGGCTCGGAGGTGGAAGTTCCCGACGACGACGATTATCACGACAGTAGTGATCAAGCGATTCCGACGCAGGATTTAAAGGGAGGCACAGTGGATGTCTCAGCCGGTATTTTTTATACTCACAAGTATTTTTGGGTCGGCGTTTCGGGCTTACATCTTCTTCAACCGACAGTGAAGATGGGTCTTGAAGGCTCTGAAAGCACAGCGTCGCAGGAGTATGAGACAGTGGTGCCGCGCACGCTATATTTTATGGGAGGAAGCAATATTCCGTTAAAAAATACGTTATTTGAATTACAACCGTCATTGATGGTAAAGACCGACTTCAGTGTCTTTTCTGCAGAAATAACTACACGCGCACGTTACAATAAGTTCTTATCGTTCGGTGTAGGGTATCGATGGAAAGAAGCTGTCATGATAATGGCAGGAGCCGAGTATAAGAATTTCTTTGTCGGTTATGCCTACGATTATCCGTTGTCGGCGATAGCCAGAGCGAGCAGTGGCAGCCATGAGTTGCTTGTCGGTTATAAAATGAAGATAGACCTATCAGGAAAGAATAAAAACAAGCATAGATCCATTAGGATTATGTAAAACAGATATATGATGAATTTTAAATATTTGCAAAGTAAGTTTAAGATGTTGACAGTGGCAATGATAGCAGTCGTTGCGTCGTCAGCGTTTGTGTCCTGTATGTCAACACGAGGCAGCAGTTCAGGAGGAGAAGTTACAGGCGTAGGAGGCTATGCATACGCAGAGCCGGCACCATACGGAATGGTATTGGTCGATCGAGGTGCTTACAAGATGGGACCGGCTGAAAATGATAGCGTATGGGGAATAAAAGCCGACCAGCGCGGTGTCTCTGTAGATGCTTTTTGGATGGATGAGACAGAAGTCACAAATTCAAAATATAAGCAATTTGTCTTTTGGGTGCGCGATTCGATTATTCGTGAACGTTTAGCCGACCCTGCATACGGAGGCAATGAAGAATTTAAAATCGAAGAGGATAACGAGGGTAATCCTGTCAAACCATATTTGAATTGGAATAAAGCAATTCCATGGCGCAATGCCAATGAAGATGAGATGCGTGCCATAGAGAGTGTGTATCGCACCAACCCTATCACAGGCCGTCGCGAGCTTGACCCGACACAACTCAATTATCGCTATGAAATCTTCAATCACACAGCAGCGGCTAAGCGCAAAAATCGTCTTGACCCTGAGCGTCGTGAGTATAACACCGATATTCCGGTGTCTGATGAATTGCCGATGATTTCAAAAGATACAGCATATTTTGATGAAGAAGGACGTATCGTCAGAGAGACTGTTTCTCGTCGATTGACAGGCGACTACGACTTCCTAAACACATATATTGTAAACGTATATCCTGACACAACAGCGTGGATCAACGACTTTGATAATGCCTACAATGAGCCATACACTCGCATGTATTTCTCTCATGCCGGCTACAACGATTACCCGGTGGTGGGTGTAAGTTGGGAACAAGCCAATGCGTTTGCCAATTGGCGTACTGACTATCTTCGACGCTCGTTGGGCAAGGAAGGTGTCATGATTGAACCATATCGTTTGCCGACAGAAGCCGAATGGGAATTTGCAGCCCGAGCAGGCAATAGTGAAAGTCAATATCCATGGAGTGAGACTCTCCCAATGGATGAACGCGGTTGTTTCTATGCAAACTTTAAGCCAATGGAGGGCGATTACATCAGAGACGGACACTTGATTACTTCGCCTGTGGGTACATTCAATGCCAATGATTTCGGATTGTATGACATGGCTGGTAACGTTAGTGAATGGACCTCAACAGCTTACACAGAAAGTATTAACAAGTTGACAGCCGATATGAATCCGGAGTATCGCTACGATGCGGCAAAAGAAGACCCATATAAGATGAAACGCAAGATAGTGCGTGGAGGCTCATGGAAAGACATCGCGCATAATGTCAGAAGCGACATCAGAATGTGGGAATATCAGAACGAACAACGTAGCTACATAGGATTTCGTTGCGTACGCTCACAAATCGGATTTGCAAAAGGAACAAAAAAGAGATAATAACACTATAAAACAGACCATAAATAAAAACTCGCAATAGATAATGGGAAAGATAAAAAAATATAAAAACAGCATTGAACGCTTCTTAAGTGGCGAAAAAGGGCAGAGATTTTTCAACTTTGCCTATAGTTTCGGTGCAGCGATTGTAATTTTGGGTGCATTGTTCAAGATTCTTCACCTTCCGATGGGTAACGCATTATTGTGTATCGGTATGGGTACTGAAGTCTTGATGTTCCTTCTCACTGCTTTCGACCGTCCACCGAAGGAATACCATTGGGAAGATGTCTTTCCGGTGCTCGAATCAAAGAACCCTGAGGATCGTCCTGAGTTTGCAGGTGGCGGTGGTGGCGGCGTCATCATTAATGGTGGCGGTGGTGTCATCGGTGGCGGCGTAATAGGCGATGGCTCTGTCGATGGTTTTGTCGGCGAAGCAGCTGAAGGCGTCGTAGTTAACGGTGGCGGTGGTGTCATCGGTGGTGGCGTAATAGGCGGAGGTGTCATTGGTGGCGGTGTTATCGTCAGCGGAGAGCAAGCTCGCCAGTCAGCCGGTATTCCTGATGCAGTAAATCTTTCGGAAGAAGACACTCAGTCGTTGCGCGACAGTATCTCAAAAATGGCTGCGGCAAGCGAGCAACTTTCTCAGATGGCAGAATTGACAAATGCTACCCAAGAGTATCTTTCTCAGATGGCAGGCATCGCAGAGCAAATGCAACAACTCAAGGAGACAACAATGGCGCTCAACCAAGTAAGCAATGTATTGCTCCAATCATATCAGGTAATTACAGAAAATAGCGAAAATATCACACGTAGCTCGACAGGATATGTCGATCAGATGGAAAACTTAAATCGCAATATCGGAGGATTGAATACAATCTATGAAATCCAGCTAAAAGGCATTTCATCGCAACTCGAGTCAATCGATCGCGTAAATCGTGGTTTGAAAGACATTCGCGATATGTATGAAAAGTCGGCAAACGAAAGTTCACGCTATTGTGAAGAGACAGAAAAGATGGCTCGCTACATGAAGCAACTCAATCAAGTGTATGAAAAGATGATCACAGCGATGACTATCAATATGCACAACCCGATGATGGGTGGAAATATGCAGCCGCCGATTAACCCATTTACACAAAATTCTGAAGAAAACGCATAACGACCATGGCAGGAGGTAGTGGAAAAATGTCGCCTCGTCAGAGGATGATCAACTTGATGTACATCGTTTTGACCGCGATGCTTGCACTCAATGTGTCGAGCGACGTGCTCAACGGGTTCAGTCAGGTGCAGGAGGCATTGCAGCGTACTGCCGGGAATATCTCGGCTCGTAATGAGGTGCAATTTCAGTATTTACAAAGTTTGTATGAAAAGAACCCTACAAAGACAGGCCCATGGTATGAAAAAGGAGTCGATGTCAGAAAGCAATCCAATGATCTATATGCTTTGATTGACTCGTTGAAACTTGAAATTGTTAGAAATGCCGACGGAAAGGATGGCGACGTCAACAATATCATAAATAAAGACAACCTTGAAGCGTCATCTGTGGTTATGCTCAACCCTACGACTCGCAAGGGTAAAATGCTTCGCGAGAAGGTCGATGCCTATAGAACGTTTATTATGAACGTTATCCCGGACTCGGCTAAGCGTCAGGCTGTCGCTCAAATGCTCTCTACTACAGTGAAGCATAAGCTCGGCACAGTGGGAAAGACGCTTTGGGAAGATGTGAAGTTTGACAATGTCCCTGTCGTGGCGGCTGTGACTATTCTTACTCAGCTACAGAATGACTTGCGTCAGGCTGAATCGGAAGCGCTCTCAAGTTTGATTACCAATGTCGATATCGGCGACGTCAGAGTCAACGAACTTAACGCATACGTTATCCCTAATTCCAATATGATTATGCGTGGTGGCAAGTATTCAGCCAATATCGTGCTTGCTGCAATCGATACGACTCAGCGTCCGACGATTTATGTCGGTGGCACTAAGGTCGAAAACGGTCTGTATGAGTTTGTGCCGACAAGTGTCGGAGCCTTCGACTATAGTGGTTATATCGAAGTGCCAAAGGGTGATGGCACAATCGATCGTCGTGAGTTTACGTCTCACTACACTGTCATTGAGCCAATGGCGACAATATCAGCGACGATGATGAATGTGCTCTATGCAGGTATCGACAACCCTATCAGTATTTCGGTGCCGGGTGTGGCTATGAATGAGATTACAGCGACGATGTCAAATGGTACGTTGACACGCAACGGCGACCTCTGGGTGGCTCGTCCTAACAAGATAGGCGACGATGCCGTTATCACAGTGTCGGCGGCGACAGCCAACGGTACGCAGCAGATGGGCGCAATGACATTCCGTGTGCGTAAATTGCCTGACCCATCACCATTCATCGCAATAAAAGACGCAAGTGGCAACACAGTCAACTATAAAGGTACACCAAAACGCATCTCCAAGGGTTCGCTTATGGCTGCCACAGGTCTCGGCGCAGCTCTCGATGACGACTTGCTCAACATCAGTTATTCTGTAGTGTCGTTTACGACTGTGTTTTTCGACAGCATGGGAAATGCAATGCCTGAAGTGTCGGAAGGTGCGAAGTTCTCATCGCGTCAGATGGAGCAATTCAAACGTTTGAAGCCGGGCAAGAGTTTCTTTATTACCAATGTCAAGGCCAAAGGTCCTGATGGCATCACACGCGATATTTCGCCAATGGAAGTAGCCCTAAATTAATAATATAGCTAATCAGATAATAATAAGATATGAAGACTTATCGTTCACTTTTAGTAATAGTCGCAGCGCTTATGGTGTCGCTCTCATCAGTGGCACAGTCGGAAGTCGGCGTGCGCAAACGTGGTGAAAGAGGAAAGAAAAAGACAGAGGAAAATGCAGCGACTCAGGTGACTGAACGTATGCAGTCGTTCTACGAACAAAAAGAGCCTCACGATGCCGACTTGGCGTGGATGAGAGAAATTTATCGTCAGATTGATTTGACAAAGCCCGATAATGCGGCATTGTATTTCCCTGAAGATGTAATCGACGGACAAGAAAACTTGTTTCGCTTGATGTTGCGCCTTGTGGTCGATGGCGAAATCCCGGCATACGAGTATCTTGACGGTCGTGAAATATTCACAGACAAATACAAAATCAATGTGCGTGATATGCTCGATAGGTTTGGTATCTACTACACAGAGGGCAAGGGTTCGACCGAGAAAAATCCGAAGTTTGTCATTGAAGAAGCAGATGTGCCGACAACTCAGGTGCTAAACTACTATGTCATAGAAAAGTGGGAGTTTGACCGTCGCAGCAATGAAATGAAGATGCGTGTTGTGGCTATCTGTCCGGTGCTCAATCGCTCAAGCGACTTTGGTGGCGATGCTCGCTATCCGATGTTCTGGGTGAAGTTTGACGCATTGCGCCCTTATCTTGCTCAGCAATATGTCTTCATCTCTGACGACAATAACCTTCCTCAGTACAGCCTCGACGACTATTTCAATATGGAAATGTATAAGGGTGATATTTACAAGACCAAAAATCTTCGCAATCTTTCGTTGGTGCAAATGTTCCCCGACCCTGACGATTTGAAACGTGCACAAGACAGTATTGACAACCGTCTCCGTAATTTCGATAAGAATTTATGGGTGCCGACTCGCGAAGAGTATCTTGCTCAAAAGGAAAGAGAAGACTCTTTGAAAGAAGCTGCTAAAAATAATGATACAGTAAAAATTGCTAATCGCGATGAGGTAGTCGTAGTCGAAGATGAGACTGTGGCTGAAAAACCAAAGAAAGAAAAGAAAGAGGAGTCGAAAGCGAGAAATAAACGTTCTGAAAAGAAAAAGAAGTCAAGCGGACCGAAAGTAAGCACTAAGACGAGCAATCCGTCGGCAGCAAAATCGGTGAGACGACGCAAGAAATAATTATCGACGTAAAGGCATGGGCGACCATGCCTTTATTATTATATCACAAATCACTGCAAAGCAATTTGTTGAGGCTCTTTTACGGAAGTTGCATTTAACGATGCCGACTAAAGAAATCGGTCGATGAGTGAGGCAGCGCCGCGACCGCCTATTGATGTGTAGAGATAGACGAGTGGCATCAGCAAGCGCATGCGAAAGTCGGCTTTGCTATGCTGCATCACTTGAGTATATAGAGGGTTGGCGAGTTCGGCATGGCCCTCTTTTTTGTAGTGTGCGGCTAAGATTATCCGTCGGTAGTCAATGAGTCGGAGTAATGACTTTTTCTGCTTATGTGATGAATTGGTGATGACTTTTTCTGCTTTATCAAGGGCAACCTCCCATTTTCCTGCTTTTGAAGAAAAATCAAGTCCTGTTATGGAAGATTCTTGCATGAAAATATCGACCAAAGTCTTTCCAAGCGATACTACGCAAGGTTCGTTTAGCAACAGACGGATGCCTGTTTCCCAATCGTTCCATGTCATCACATTGTCGTCCCAAGCACCACATTTTTTGAAGAATGAAGTGCGAACAGCATAGCCTTGAGTGCGTAAAGTGGCGTGGTAGATATGGTTGCGAAGTATGTCGCCATTGCGAAAATGAAATAACCTTGTTTTGCCGTTGATGAAATGATAGAGCGCATTGCAACATACGATGTCGGCCTTCGGATTTTCAGTGAAGGCTTCAACATAGTCAGCGATTGCAGTCGGTCGCATAGTGTCGTCGCTATCGAAAAAAGCCAATAGATTGGAATCGACATAATGCAAGCCTTTGTTGCGAGCAGCGGCAGCGCCCGGTAAAGACTCTGTGACGACTGTCACTGTGAAGTCATCGGTTTCGTTAGCATTCTTCCATTGATTAAGTATTTCCAAAGAGTTGTCAGAAGAATTGTTATCGACCAAGATAAGATGTATAGGGCGATATGTTTGTTTAGCGATACTGTCGAGGGTTGTGGCGACGATAGCAGCGCGATTATAGACAGGGATAACTATGGAAAACGTTTTATTCATCAAAGGATTTTTAATTTGCCGTAAAATTACGTAAATTATGGCAATTTTTACTATTTTTGCAATATGAAATTTTTATTCGTAGGTGATTATTCGAATTTTCATGTCTCGCTTGCAACGGAATTGAAACGTTTGGGGCATGAGGCGACGATAGTGTCGTCCGGCTCACGATGTATGGATACGCAGCGTGACATCAACCTTGTCAGAGAGCCGGGTTTTGTCGGAGGCATGAAGTATATGTATCGCTTATTTTCGGTGATGCCGAAAATGCGAGGCTATGATGTGGTGCAACTCATCAATCCGAATTTTTTCGAGTTGCGACCGGGCAAAATCAGATATTTTTTCAACGAGCTGCGTCGTCATAATCGAAGTGTCTTTTTGTCGTTGGCAGGTAGTGATCCATATTATGTCAGGATGTGTTGTCGGTCTGAAGAATTGAGATATTCAGAATATCGTTTGGGAAAAGAACCGGCACCTTTTGCACAACAAAATCCTACGAATGAATTGGAGTGGCAGACTGTAGAGATGCTCAATCATTGCGAGGATATTTATAACGGAGTAGATGGCGCTGTCTCTTGTCTGTATGAATATGATGTGGCAGGCAGATGCTATCTGAAAGATAAATTGAGCTACATCGGAATTCCAATCGATTTGGAATCAGTAGGATATATGCCGGCTCCGCTTGGCGAAAAAATAAATATTTTTGTCGGAATAAAGAGCGAATATAAGGCTTTTAAGGGCACAGACCGATTGCTTGCGGCAGCTCAACGCATAGAAGCTGAGATACCTGATAGATGTAGAGTAGAGGTCGTGGAAAATCTCCCGTATAAGGAATATATGCGACGCCTTGAAGATGCTGATATTGTGCTTGACCAACTTTATTCATACACGCCTGCGACCAATGCGCTTGGAGCAATGGCGATGGGTAAGGTGGTGGTTTCAGGTGCCGAACCGGAATTTTATGACTTCATCGGTGAGCACGAACTGCGTACGGTGGTGAATGTGACACCCGATGATGAGGCTATATATCAAACGATTAAAGAGTTAGTGCTTGATAGAGAGCGTCTTAAAATGCTTTCGGCTCATGGTCGAGAGTTTGTAGAGAAGCATAACTCGTCGAAGGTGGTTGTGCAAAGATATTTGAAACATGTAGAGCAAATACTGAAGTGATATGGTGAAGTTGCAAGTTTTGATATGTACCATCGGAGCAGAGGGAATACGTCGAGTCGTCGAGTCGTCGCATCCT
>JAEIGA010010916.1_pt1 | contig 13774 bp, 11 predicted proteins | sample 9270691 | NCBI WGS metagenome assembly JAEIGA01 (sample SAMN17057246, study PRJNA624740) | gut metagenome | biome: biome; isolation source: fecal sample | host: Bos grunniens | place: China: Xizang | collected 2019 | reverse complement strand
GGTTCATCAAACATATCATCATAATCAGAAGAAAAATTTTCTTTGCATGATGATTTTGAACAATTTTTCATAGTGTGTAGAGCCATATTGCCTCCAATCTTTTTTAAATAGTTTTTTGAAAACTCCCTCGGGCCCTAAAGGGAGTTTCTATCAAGAAAATAATTATAAAAAATCTAAATCGGCAATAGAAAATTTGGATTTAGATTCTTTTGGGATATTCAGATTTTTTTTGAAAATAAATCTTCTTCTATCCTTAAAAGTTGGTTATATTTTGCAACCCTTTCGCTTCTGCAAGGTGCTCCTGTTTTTATTTGTCCTGCATTAAGGGCAACTGCAAAATCTGCAATAAATGTGTCTTCGGTTTCTCCAGAACGATGGGAAATTATGGTTTTGTAGCCGTGTTTTTTTGCCAATTCTATTGTTGCTAAGGTTTCTGAAATCGTACCAATTTGGTTTAGCTTAATTAAAATTGCATTACCGGCTTTTAATTCTATGCCTTTTTTTAATCGACTAGAATTTGTAACAAATAAGTCATCCCCCACCAGTTGTATTTTTCGACCTAGCTCTTGGGTAAGTTGCTGCCAACCAAGCCAATCTTCTTCGTCTAAAGGGTCTTCGATGGAAATTATGGGAAATTTTTCCACAAGGTCTTTCCAATAGTGAATCAGTTGTTTTGTTGTATAAGTTGATTTTGACTTTGGTAAGAAATATTTTCCCTGAACGTCTGTTTTCCATTCACTGGCAGCGGCGTCTAAGGCAAGTAAAAAATCTGGAGAATTTTTATTGGTGGAAAATCCTGCCTGATTAATTGCTTTTAGGATGAGTTCCAAGGTTTCCTCTGTTGATTCTAAATCTGGAGCAAAGCCTCCTTCGTCTCCAACTCCTGTGGCAAGATTTTTACTTTTTAGAAGTTTTGCTAACTCATGGTATACTTCAATGCTCCATCGCAATCCTTCTGAAAAAGTTTTTGCACCCACTGGCATTATCATAAATTCTTGAATGTCTAAATTGTTGGAAGCATGGGCTCCACCATTTAATATGTTCATCATAGGTAGGGGCATTGTGTTTCCAACGATGCCTCCAAGAAATTGATAAAGGGGGAGTTTTAGAGAATTTGCTGCGGCTTTGCAAGTGGCAAGGGAAAGGGCTAATATGGCGTTTGCTCCAAGTTTCTCTTTGTTTTTTGTACCGTCTAAGGATAAAAGCTTTTTATCAATATTTTCTATGTGAAATGGATTCATGCCTATAAGGTGGTTTCCAATTTCTTTATTAATATTTTCAACAGCTTTTAAAACTCCTAAACCACCATAGCGATTAGTATCTTTGTCTCGAAGTTCTAGGGCTTCAAATTTTCCTGTGGAAGCACCGCTTGGAACGGAAGCTCTTCCCATTGTGCCATCAGAAAGGAAAACCTCTGCTTCAACGGTGGGGTTGCCCCTTGAATCAATGATTTCCCTGCCTATTACTTTTGAGATTGTTACCTTAGTTTCCATAATTTGGTGCCACATATTCTCGTTTTGCTAATTCGTTATCTAAAAGATACAAACCACTTGAATCTGAGCCGAAAAGCTCCATTTTTGAAATTAAGGTTTGAGCAGAGGTTTCTTCTTCTCCCTGTTCTTCTATGAACCAATCAAGAAATTGCATTGTGCGATAATCTTTTAGGCTTTCTGCTTCGTTATAAATCTTATTGATGGAATCGGTAACGACTTCTTCTTGATTAAGACTTTCCTTTAGTGGTTCCATAAAATTTTCAAAGTTGATTTCTGGAGTAGTAATATTTCCAAAAATTACAGTTTCACCGTTATCTTGCAAATATTGATAAATTAACATTCCATGGTCTAATTCCTCTTTTGATTGAATTTTGAACCAAGACGCAAAACCTAGTAACCCATTTGATTCGTAAAAATTTGCGAAATGCAAATAAGAATAGGCCGAATAAAATTCCTTTGTGATTTGTTCATTTAGTAATGAAGCAACTTTTTTGTTTAACATAAACACCTCCGAAAAATGTTGTTTAGTTTTTAAGATTTTTATATCGATACATCGATACGTTTTACATCAAAGTAAGAGAATTTCTTAAAAGTCGGCAAGAAAAAAATTAAAAATAGACGTTGAAGTTTTAGAAGATTATTATTAAGTTTAGAAAAGAAACTTGATTTGGGGAAAAAACTGAGCCCTTGATTTTTGTTTTCCTGGATTTTGCAAATTTTGTGAAATCTAAATTTAAAAATCAATTTTTGAGGAAAAGACTATGAAGAAAAAATTATTGTTTTTAATTTTTACATTGTGCTTTGCTGTAATTTTTGCAAGTTGTAAAAATGGATTTGTTTTTGTGAAGGGAACATCTTTTACAGGTAAAATCGCTGATAGTGAAATTTTTATTGAGGGAAGAACTGTAAAAATCAATAATTTCTTTATTTGCAATCATGAAGTAACCCAAGCTGAATACACAAAGATTATGGGAATTAATCCTAGCTATTTTTCCAAAAATCCCGCTATAAATGAAAGGCAGGGAAATCGTCCTGTGGAATGTGTAAGTTTTTATGATGCAATAGTTTATTGCAATAAACGAAGTCTTGCAGAAGGATTAAATCCTTGTTACAAAATAAATGGTTCTTATTATCCTGCTGATTGGGGCATAGTACCAATTGTTTTTAATGAAGGTTGGAATTCTGTAACCTGTGATTTTTCGGCAAATGGATATAGACTTCCTACAGAAATTGAATGGGAATATGCTGCTCGTGGTGGGGAAAAATACATTGGTGATGGAGATCGGCAGTATTTGTATGCTGGTGGCAATGATTTAGAAGAAGTTGCTTGGTTTGAAGAAAATTCCAATGGAAAAACCCACGAAGTTATGGAGAAAGATTCAAATCAACTTGATATTTATGATATGAGCGGAAATGTGGAAGAATGGTGCTGGGATTGGTTTTCTGAAGTATCCAAAACAACCCCAGAAACTGGAGAACCATTGAAAAATGGAACAAGTAGAACAACGAGAAATGGAAACTGGGGTAAATCTGCCTTTAGTAATAGAGTGAGTTCTAGAAGTAATGAAAATCCAGCCTTCCGAAGTTATGGTCTTGGATTTAGAGTTGTAAGAACTGCGAAATAAAAAAAATTATATGTCATTTTCAAAAATCTTTGACATATTTAGATAAAAATATTTAGAAAGATTCTAAAACATTATATAATGAATACATGCAAGATGAATCTCTTTCTAAAAATCAGTTTAATAAAATGATAAATACACCAATCCCAAAGTTGATTGGTTCTTTAGCAATTCCAACAGTGATTTCTATGTTGGTAACCTCTGTTTATAATATGGCAGATACCTATTTTGTATCTCAAATAAACACAGAAGCCAGTGCAGCAGTTGGAATTGTTTTTCCTATAATGACGATTATTCAAGCCCTTGGTTTTACCTTGGGAATGGGAGCTGGTTCTTTAATTTCAAGAAAACTTGGAGAAAAGGACAATAATGCTGCAAATCAAACGGCTTCGGTAGCATTTTTCACATCTTTTATAGTTGGTCTTCTTATCACAATTTTGGGAAATGTTTTTTCTACTTCATTTATGAAAATTGTTGGGGCTTCTGAAAGTGTTTTGCCCTACGCAAGGTCTTATGGAAAATACATTTTTTACGGCGCTCCTTTTATGTGTGCCTCCTTTGTGCTAAATAATATTTTGCGGTCGGAAGGGAAAGCTTTTTTTTCAATGATTGCCCTAACAACAGGTGGTATATTAAATATCATTTTGGATCCAATTTTTATTTTCTTGTTAAAAATGGGAATAAGCGGTGCAGCCATAGCAACTCTTATTAGTCAGACTATAAGTTTTTTTATTTTACTAAGTTGGTTTTTAAGAAGAAAAGCAATCTGTTTAATAAGTCTAAGGCTAATTTCAAATCAAATTACAACGTTAAAAAATGTTGTAATAACAGGATTGCCTTCTTTGTCTCGGCAAGGTTTGGCTAGTGTTGCCACAATTTTGTTAAATCGGGCATGTGCATCTTATGGTGATGGGGCAGTGGCAGCCATGGCCATTGTTACAAAAATCGTAATGTTTATAGCTTCAATAATGATTGGAATTGGTCAAGGATTCACTCCTGTGGCAGGATATAATTATGGTGCAAAACGCTATGATAGAGTAAAAAAGGCATATTGGTTTACAGTTTTTTCTAGTATGACAATTCTTGGTATTTTTGCTTTCTTTGGTGTGATTTTTGCAAAGGAAATAATCACCTTTTTCCGAAATGATTTAGAAGTTATGAAAGTTGGAACCGTGGCTTTACGTTGGCAAATTGCAGTTTTGCCACTTCATTCTCTAATTGTAACTACAAATATGTTGCTACAAGCCACAGGAAATATTCCCCAAGCCACATTTTTGTCCTGCAACAGACAAGGAATTTATTTTATTCCTTTGATTTTAATATTGCCATTCTTTTGTGGCATTTTTGGAATAGAAATTTCTCAGGCTTGTGCAGATTTATTAACTGTAATAACAAGTTTGCCATTTTTAATTTGGTTTATGAAAAAAATTGATAAGCTAGAAAAATCATAAAATTTAATAAATCGTATAAAATATAAAGGGCTGCTAAAAATAATTATTTACAGCCCTTAGATAAGTGATAAAAGGAAAAATTCCTTAAGCACCGTTATTTTGCGTCATAAACTTCTGCATCAACAGCTTCTTGTTCAACCCAAACCAGTTTGTTTACGTCAATTCCAAGGCCTGAAGCCAAGGCCAAATATTCAAGTTTTACATCCTCTGGAACGGAAGTGGTACGGCTTAAAATCCACATATAGTTTTTGTCTTTTCCTACTACTAGTGCAGTTTGATAATTATCATCCACAGCGATTACGTTATAACCTGTATAAAATGGTCCAAAGAAAGAAACTTTTAATGCACCCACAGTTGGATCATCAATAAATTTTGCCTTGCCAACAGATTCTTTCCATTTTCCCTTCACATAATCATAACCACGATTTAAGACCTTTATTGATCCGTCATCATTTAGGCTATAAACCGCTGTAACATTGCTCATATCTTTTTCGTGCTTAAAATCAAGACGAGCAATTTCATACCATTTTCCAAGATAACTAAAAACATCAAATTCCAAAACTGGAATAGCATTTTTAGGTGCAGTTTCACAGCTTAGGCTAGAGCCCATTAAAACTGTAAAAACCATCAATAGAACAAAAACTTTTTTTTGAGATTTCATATCTCCCTCCGATTCGGGTTTCCCCTTTATAAAATTTGCCAAATCAAATTGGCATAATCAAAATATATAAAGAGAATAAACAAGAAGAAAGTTATTTTTTGTTAGAATCGTGTAAGATATTTAAGGTATAAAAAACATAAATAATATATATTTTTCCAATAATAATAGCGTTAAAAAATCAAATCGAAAATTGATATTTTCTCATTGATTTTTTCATGGAGGTAAATATGGCAGAAAAAATTGAATGGAATGACGATTATCTTTTAGATATCCCAGAAATTGATAACCAACATAAAAAACTAGTTTCTTTGGCTAACGAACTTTACGACATTACAACAGGTACAGAGGAAGCCTATAAACTTGATATGTCAAAGGTGTTAAAAAAACTTACAGATTATACAGTTTATCACTTTTCTAGCGAAGAAGAATTTATGAAACGCTACGGCTATCCAGGTGTTGATTTACACAAAACAGCCCACGATGGATTTATTAACGAAGTAAATAATCAAATAAAACTTTTAGATGATGGCAAAATTGAATCCGCTGCAAGATTTTATACTTTTGTACTAAATTGGGTTTTAACCCATATTGCAAAGGCCGACAAAATTTGGGCAAATCTAATAAAAGATAAGATTAAGTAAAACATCAACCTTGTATCAAAAAGAAAAATCGAATCTACAGAATACAAAAAAGGCGGCAATCCAAGTTTTTAATGAAGTTTTCCTCATAAAAGTGGATGCCGCCATTTATCAAAAAAAATAAAATTACAAGTGCATATCAGTTTTTAGCCAATCAAGGGCGTCTTCAACAGTTGGGAAGTGACCTTCCATTACACCTGTTTGACTCATTTTTGTGTTTGTTTTAGCTTGAGCCTTTAACATAATAGAAGAGCCTTCTGCAAAACCAAAAGCTTTACAACCTGCATCTACAAAAGCCTTTGTCATTTCAATTAAAACTCCAGTTTCCGCAGGGCTAACAGGTTCCATTTGTGTACAATCAGCAACGTATGCCCAACCAATATTTTTCCAAGCAGAAACCTTAGACAAAACAGTTGACATAAGCCATTTTAAATCATCAACATTTGTTTTTCCCTTTCCCGCAGAAACAATAACCCTACGACCAGCAATAACTTCAATTTCTTGTGAACCATGAATGTCTTTCATAAATAACTCCAAAAATTAATTAGGTTTATAAATAAAGTGTAGTCGGTGAAAATTTTAACGTCAAATAATTTTTACAAGTCGTAAAAAAATAAGAGTCTATAATAAAATTCTCTTAGGAGTTGGGGCCATTTTTGAATTGTCTAAAGCCAATTCAAAAACCGGGCTTTCCGCCATTCCGCGTCAAAGCGCTCCATTTCTTCGAAACGCCTTCGGCGTGGCTACAATCCCTTGTCCAATTTTTTTTACTAATATATAACATATTTTGAAAAAATGATAAGAAAGGATTGCTGAAAATATTGATGGGTTAATTTAAAACATAGTTTATCAAAATAAGGTTCAACATTCCTCAACCACTTTTATTCAAAGCGGATTTTTGATATAATAAAAATATGTACGTTACATGTTTAGATTTAGAAGGGGTTTTAGTCCCAGAAATTTGGATTGCATTTGCAGAAGAAACTGGAATCGAAGAATTGCGTCTTACAACTCGTGATATTCCAGATTATGATGTTTTGATGAATAAAAGAATTGGCATTTTAAAAGACCATGGTCTTGGATTAAAGGCTATTCAAGAAACTATTGCAAAAATCGATCCATTACCAGGTGCAAAAGAATTTTTAACAGAGCTTAGAAAAACTTGCCAAGTGATTATCTTGTCAGATACTTTCACACAATTTGCAGCTCCACTTATGGAAAAACTTGGGCTTCCAACAATTTTCTGTAACGAGCTTGTTGTAGGGGAAGACGGAATGATTACAGGCTTTAAAATGCGCCAAGACAACGGTAAATATCATGCAATAAAGGCTTTGCAATCAATTGGATTTAAGACAATTGCTTCTGGAGATTCTTTTAACGATTTAGCAATGATTAAACAAGCTGAAAAAGGCTTTTTATTCAGAGCTCCTGAACACATCATCAATGATAATAGTGATGTTAAGGCTTTTACAGAATATTCAGAGCTTTTAGCTGCTGTAAAAGAACAAATTGCACAAGACAACTAATTATTGCCTAGAAAAGCAAAAAGCCACGTTTCAAAATTGAAGCGTGGCTTTTTTGTTGTTATTAAATATTTTTATTTAGCCTTCTAATTGGGCTAAAGTCATTTGTGCAATTTTATCTTCTGGGTCAAATTCCAAAACTGCGGTAAAATAGCCACGGGCAGAGGCAATATCACCTTCTTTTAACGCAACAAATCCAAGGTTAGACATAATTTTTGTGTTTTCTGGTTCTAGTTGGAAAGCATCTAGTAAAGTTTTCTTTGACCCAGCTAAATCTCCAAGTTCCATTTTACAAATTGCCAACTCATTTAAAGTATCACAATTATCGCCGCCTAGTTTTATTGTTTCTTCAAAGGCTTTTTCTGCATCTTCGTATCTTCCAATACGGCGCAATGCCCAACCTAGCAAAAACCAAGCATTCCAAATAGTGGGATTTTTCTCTAGGAATTCTCTAATTTTTTCTAATCCCTTTTCTTCTTCTCCACTGGAAACAAGTTGATAGGCAGATTTAAAAAGTTCATCATCTAGGTTACGATTTGAAATATCTCTTACAATTTCTGCAGCCCGTTGTTTTTTGTAAATGCCATTTTCACCTAAATCTTCATCTTTCATATCCACAACGTATGCAAGATAAATTTCAAAACATTCTTTACCTCTAGCAAAGTCCTTTTTCTTTAAGTAGAAAAAACCAGCATTAAAATATGCATCTGGCACTGGATTATCAGAATCCATAACTTGTTTATAATAATATTCTGCATCGCTATCATAAGCGTCGGCGTCTTCAAAAAGTCCAGATTTTCTGTAGGAATCGGCTCTTTGGTCAAAAAATAAAGCAGTATTCAAAACAATTGCCATATCTTCTGGATCAAGACCACGTAGGGCATCAAAAATTTCTTCTGCAATATCAAAATCTTCGTTACGGGCTTTTAGAATTGCTGCCTCTGATAATTCAGTTTTGATATTTGGTTTTGCCTTAGTCATGATACTACGATAATAATTCAAGTTTGGATTTGATTTATCATAGGCAAGGACTGTCAAAATTCCTGCCAAAATCATTTCTTCGGTGAGAGTTGTAATATCAAAATTTTCTGTGCTTTCAGTTCCCACTGGTAATTGCACAGGAAGGGGAATTGTAGTGTCGATGTGCATTGCTTCTTTTGAAATAGAAAAATTTTCTGGCAATGTAATAAAAAGTATAGATTTTAGAGGATTGCTTGGATTCATATTACGTCCTTAAAGTAAAAATAGTAAAACAGAGAAAAACAGTCTAGTTTTCTGAAGTTGTATCTGCACTTGAGGCTGGACTTGCCACAGGCTGATTTTGAGCTGGTTGCTGAGGTTTTTCACCTGTTTGAGAAGCCACAACATCAAGTTGCTTTTTACGAATAGCTGTTAAATATGAATTGACATGAAGTTTGTAAGACATTGGAACAGCAGTTTCTAAAAATTTAATAGATACCGCTGCCAAATCTTTTCTGCCTTCTATGGATTCTGCTTTTACAATTTGACCTTGAACACCAATAGTTTCCCTTGGTTCGTTAAAGTCAAGGCGAATTATAGCCGCTTTGTTTAGTAAAAATTGGGCCAAACCTTTTAAAACAAGTTTTGCACCAGAAAAGGATAAGTCACGAATAATACAGTGTCTTGGAACATTGTCAATGTAAACCAAAGTTTCTTCTTTTAAAAGACCAAGTCTTCTTTTTGATTCTTCATTGATGATAATTCTTTCTTCCTTTCGGCGAGAAGAGTTGAAGTTGGCTTCGATAACGCGACCAATGTTTTCAATTAAATCATCTGGTGGACGTTGTGTAAAACTTAGAGTAATGATAGCCAAATCATTGGATGTCATATATGGTTGAACGTTTGCAACTCTACAATTAACAAAGAAACTAACAGGTGGCTGTCCAGGTGGAACAAAAGAAAATCTCAAACTAAGAGCAGCAGCTTCTTTAGAAATTTGAGCATAAGCTCCACCTTTTGTACCAATAATGATACGAGCCATTTGAAGAGAAGTTGAATTTATAATACAAGGCCACTGAGAACCTGCACATTTGATATATACTTGACGAGGATCTAAGTTTAGTGCACTTATGAATTCCTTTGTGAATGTAACTTCAGTGTCTCTATAAATATCGTAATATTTTGCTATTTGCTGACTGGTCATTAAACCCATAGGCTATATGATAAAATATTTATAGGCCTTCGTCAATTCATTGGGTCAACAATTGAAAGATTTATTGCTGTTTTTCGTAAACTTTTGTAGGATAATACATTTCTCTTTGCAATACAAAGAGATGTGGAACCACCACCGTCCATTTGAATTGCATCGTCAACTTTCAATTTTAAGAGAATATCTCCACATTCTGCAAAGGAAAGTCCATCACTTTTGCAATAGAATTCCCCTTCAACTACAAGGATATACATAATGTTGTCTTTTGAAGAAATTCCAATGGCTGTTCTAGAATCTTTTATATTTTGATATGTTCCAAAGGGTTTTCCATCTTTGATGATTGTATAAAATCCACCCATGGCAACTTTTGTATTTTCTGGTTTTATATCAAATTGATTTTGTACGACTTCTATTTTATTGGTGTTATGAATTACAAGGGCAGCATAGGATTTTTCTGGAGGAGAAAGCAAAACTTCATCTTGGATAATAATTCCAACAGGCTCTAAGGTTTTTTTGTCAAAAGGGGTGCCGTTAATTGCTATGGTGGAATTATTGATGTATGCAAAATGGGAAATAAAGGTTTTAGTTGGAAGAACAGAAAACTGAATTTCAGGAGTTACTATTATTGATACAATATGAAAGTCAATTTTTTCTCCTGTAAAACTCATATAAAAAGTGTTTTCAGAGCTTTGCCAATAATTTTTCATGGAAATATCTTTGTTTAGAACTTCAGAAAAACTTTTTTCTAAAAATTTTTTGTTTTCTAGAGATAAAAAAGATTTCTGGCTTTTATTGACGGTGGCACAACCAGTGAAAATAAAAAGGGCTAAAAATAAGAGACATTGGAAAATTCGACTTTTTGAATTTCTCATAACTTAGTATATCATATTTTTATATTTGCGTTTAGGTCTTTAAACAAAAAAACGCCGAATCAAGACTAGAGGAGACACCTTGATTCGGCGAAAAGGGTAAGAGGTTTTGGGATTCTCTATAAAATCAATTTAATAAAACTATAGGGAAACGGAAACTTTTATTTCTTTAATTTCTCCATTTCTTTTAAAAAGTTTTCTAGTTTCTTCTTTTGTTAAGGAAGTTCCCTTTCTTTCTGCTGTTCCAGTAGATGAAAGAACTGAAATACTTTCTTTTCCTTTTTCTACAAGGTTATATTCCACAGGAACACCGCACCAAGTGAATTTTAGATAGGATTTTTCACCATCTTTGATAAATTCAGAAGGTTTTAGAATTGTTGGAGCAAAGGTTGCTGTGGAATCTTCTAAAATTACACCAAGTTCACCAAAACGTGTTAAAATTTCTTCTTTAACTTGGCCTGTCATACCAGGTTGTTTTGCACCCTGATTTTTAGGTGTGTGAGAATATGGGTCTTGTGGGAAAGCTCCGTAAAGTTCTGGAGTTTTGTTAAAACCGATTCCCTTTCTAACATCATAGTAGGCTTCTGTAAGACTTGCGGTTAATTCTTTGTTTTCACCTTTTGCAGCTTCTAGAGCAGCTTCTTGGATAGCAAGTAAAAGTTTTGAAACCATGTGCCAGTAAATTGAGCCAAGACCTTCGTAAGCAAAGAAAGTTCCAGAGCGACCTGTGAAGTTTTGGTGATTGAAAGTGGCTTCATATAATTCTAAAAGAGCTTTTATATCTTCTTTTGCAGGTTTTTCTTCTAGAGACTCAATGTATTCTTCCAAAACACGGGCATTTCTAAAATCAGCATTAAAGTGATAGAAGCCTCTTGAATCAAGTTTTAAGAAATCTGAACCTACTTTGTTTGCCAATTCCTTTACAGCGATTGTGCTGTGGATTGTATTTTTTGCTCTAAAAGTTGGTAAATCCTTGTCTGGATACAACAAATATGAATATTGTCTTGCTTCGAAAAGTTTGCTTGATTTTAATGCCTTTGTTAAAGCTAAAACTTCTTCTCCAGAAAGAAGGCCTGATGAAAGAACAGCAACTTGTCCTTCCAACATTTCTGTTAAATATGAGATTTCCATTGAGGAATCTGTAATTTTCATAGTGTTGTAAGCGTGATACAATCCGTCTTTTCGTTTGTTTTCTTTGATTGTAACTTCAACAGCTTTTTGCATTGATTTTAGGATTGCAACTAAATCTTCTTTTGCGATTTCAGCATTTTCGCCTTTGTAGCCATTTTCGTAGAAAGATTTTCGTTCTTCTTCAAAAATTAGCCCAGTTTCTTTTGCAAAATCAAAGCGTAGGGCTGCATCTTTTGCTGTTTTTTCTGCATCATATTTTGCAAAAACTTTTCCAAGATTTGTAAAACAAAAAGCAATTTCTACAGGCATTGTAAAAGAACTTTGGTTTGCTGATTCATAGATTAAAATCAATTCTTTTAAGAATCTTTGTAAATAACAAGTTGTTACAACAGAAAGCCCGTATCCTGCAAGGGCGTTGTTTGCGTCGTTCCATTCTGGCCGTTGGGTATTTAGCCAAATACCTCCACCTGGAACAAGGTTTGCAATTTTTGCTATTAAGATTTGAAGCATTTTTGCTGTGATGGAAACTAAATATGGATTTCCATCCTTGTCTGCAATTAGTTTTCCATCGGTGCCGTAGGCTTTTGTTTTTTCCAAAAGTTCAGAATTGAGTTTGTAATCAAAAGTGATTGTGTTTCGTGGATCTTTTAAGATTGCGTCATAATCTGCAATTCTGTAAGGAACATTTGAAGATGCGTAAATTGCTTCGTTTAATCCATCTAAAAATTCTTGTTTTTTAGTTTTTAGGCAAAATTCAAGAAGTTTTTCAAAATAAATTACTTGGTGATCTCCCCAATATCCAATTTGTGCCCAAGGATTATCTGGTTCTGGAACTTCCCAGTCGATTCCTTGACGAGTAATTCTGTATGGATTAAAACCGTCGATGGTCATGGCATTTAAGAATTTTCCGCACATATTTTCGATGTATTCTGGATATGACCAAACAAGAGCTTCCCAGTTTTGGAAAATATCACGCCAGTTTCCTTCATAGTTTAGAACTTGGCTTCCGTCTGGATTTTGGATTTTGATAGCAAATCTGTTCCAAGGGCGACTTGGGTCTCCGTGACGACGTGAGAAAGTAAGCGGCATATATTCTAGGAAAAGACGTTTTGCTTGTGGGCAGCCTTCACTTGTGAAAATTGCGTCTTTTAGTGTGGAGTAATCCACAAGTCCGCTAATTCCCTTTGATTGTAGAAGAGAAGCAAGTTTTTTTGCGCCTTCTTTGTTTCTAACAGCTGTAGATTTAATAAAATCTTCAACATCAATTTTTCCGCCGTTGGCAAAAATTCCACCACGCATAATATTAAACAATACGTTGGCACTGTGGTGAATTGTTGTGGATTTTTCAGCTGTTTCTTGAATACCGTCAGCTTCTGCGATTCGACTCATAATTGCCTTTGTGCCCTCTTCAATATCAAATTCTAGTTCTTTTGTTAGAGATTCTCTGTCTGCAAGTTTTGCTGTTAAATCTGCAACTTTGCAAGAATCAAGATATGTATCAAAAACTTGATACCAAGTTTCACTGGCGTTTCCAGTTAGACTGATATTTTTTTCGATAAAACAGGCTGGACGTTTTCCTCTAGAAATTGTGGCAGCTTTTTCATCAAGATCTAAAATCGGTGTGTCCTTTGTGTTGAACCAACAAGTATTTGCGTATAATCCTTCGTTTGGTTCAGCTTTATCTGTAACGATAGAAGAAACAGTGAAAATTGCTAGATTTGATTCTGGGTCTAGTTCAGTTTTTTTGTAAGCGTCTAGCAAAACGCTGTTGTTGTTTTGGAAATCAGCTGTAACACAAGCTGGAAGAATATTTTTACAGCCATCTAAAACTGAAAGTTCTACTGGAGATGATGAAAGATTTTCTATAGTAGCTTTTCTTACCAATCCAAATTTTGCAGAAGAGGTCCAGCAATAGCGGAAAGCTAGATTTATTTTTTTGTTGATTTCTTCAAAAATGATTTTTGTTCCAGAAACATTTTTATATAGATTTCTTTCAAAATCCTTTGGATTTATAAGGGAAGAATCAATTTCTTCAAAAGGTTTCCAAAATTCGGTTGAAGAAGAAGTTTTTACAGTTATTTCTGTATGTGGACCTGTATAGCTTTTTGCATCTTTTACTTTGTCTGCTGTGTAATAAGGAAAAATTGCGTGATCACAATCGATACGACCAGCTGTTAGTCCACCTTTTGACCAACAAAAATTCCAAATGTCCGAAG
>JAEIGA010010915.1_pt1 | contig 13774 bp, 11 predicted proteins | sample 9270691 | NCBI WGS metagenome assembly JAEIGA01 (sample SAMN17057246, study PRJNA624740) | gut metagenome | biome: biome; isolation source: fecal sample | host: Bos grunniens | place: China: Xizang | collected 2019 | reverse complement strand
TTTGCACGGTTTGGAAAAGGCCATAAACAAAAAAGAAAGTAGTTCTCAATATCTCGCTGATTTGAAAAAAATCCGTGAGGCGTACGTCCAAGACGTTAAAGAGAACTACTCTACCAATAGTATAGCACAAAATTCCGAAAAGTCAACAGAAACAACTGAAAAAGATCTGAAAAACGAAAAGAAAGTTCAGATGTCACTGGCCGAGGCAGCAAATCAGCAGGCGTCGGGGGATATTGACGAGCTAATGCGCTCGGCGGGGATCGAGGGTGATGCGGCTGAGATCCGGGAGGATCTTGCAGAGCTTTACGTCAAGGCCGAGAACCTGGCTATGGACGAGGATTCAAAGAGCGGGAAGGCCTTTGTTGAGCGAGTGGCCAAGCGAATCGCGCTGAACATGGCGCGGCTGGGTACCGTGCGTGACGGCGAGACGCAGGAGGCGATGGCCGAGCGGTTACGTGAGGAGATCCTTTCGCGCAGTGCGTTTGCAGACAAGAAGGCTGCCCGTAAGACGGCGAAGGAAGCAAGAGGAGTCGAAAGAGAAGCCCTATCCCTCTCCCTATTGAATTATATAGAAAATTATACAAAATGCAAATTTTGTATAATTTAGGGAGGCAAAATAGCCATTTTTTAGGCTGATCGGCGTATGAGCGCTCGATCAGCCGTTGTTTTTGATATTTTGGTATAAATACTTCTTTTTGGTTGCTTCGCCGCCGCGCAGATGCCGTTCGTCTTTATTTTGTTCCAGTACGCGTTGTACTTGTTCATACAATGCAGGATTTACGCGTCGCAACACCTGCGTGACGTCTTTATGTACGGTGCTCTTACTGATATTAAATTGTTGCGCCGTGGCACGTACAGTCGTACGATTCTCCACCAAATACGTTCCCAGCATAACGCAGCGCTCTTTGCAGCATGAAATATACATCATATTTTCAACTATGACTCCTTTTGTTGCCGATTTTGTATTGATTTTCCGGGCGTTTACTGGTATAATATATGTATTATATGATGCCGTTATGCCCATATTTTTGATTCATCGGAGATCAGGAGGACTCATCATGAGCGATGCATTCGTTAATCATAACTCTCGAAACGATCAGATTGATCACACCCCTTCGGATCGTTCCGATTTCCCTGTTTCCAAGGAATGTGAAAAATTTAACAATCATACGTTGCTTGAGGGTATGACCTCGATTTCCTCGTTGATCAACGGTATTCGTGATGGGATCAATTCCCGTACGATTGAAAAAATTTATTTTGATCGAGAAAAAATGCATTCCAAAGGCAAAGAGCTTGGCTTTTTGCGTGCAGTTTCGACGGAGCTTGGCTTTGAGATCGAGTTGACGGATGCCGATGCGATCGACCGCATGACCATTGGATCGACCCACGGTGGTATCGTCGCGCAATGCGGTGAGCGTCCCCTTCCCTCGCTTGATGCGGCTTTTTTGAAGGATGAGAAGTTTGCGCGCCCAGACGGCTTTTTCGTTATGCTGGAAGGCATTGAAGACCCGTACAACTTTGGATACGCTTTGCGTTCCTTGTATGCGGCGGGCGTTGACGGCGTTATTTTGTCGCCTCGCAACTGGATGGGCGCGGCGGGCGTTGTTGCGCGCGCGTCTGCCGGTGCTTCCGAGCGCCTTCCTATGGCAGTTTGCGAGCCTGAAAACGCAGTCAAAATGTTCCATGAGCGTCAATATCGTGTCCTTTGTGCTGGCATTCGTGATTCGGTTGGTTTGTATGAAGCGGACATGAAACGGCCGCTATTGCTAGTCGTTGGCGGTGAAAAACGTGGCATTTCACGTGTGGTTCTTGATCAGGCAGATCAGGTCGTTCGCATCGACTACGGTCGGAACTTCCGTGGATCGCTCTCTGCAGCCTCAGCGGCTACCGTTCTTGGATTTGAAGTTTTACGCCAGAATTCAAGCAAATAAACGCTGATTTGTTAACTTTTTGCTTCAGTTGTAAATATTTTGTTCCATCTATTGCTTTTTTGAACTGAATATGTTACCATAAACGTTAGTTTTGAACATAATTCTGTTGCTCCTTTTCATACACTGTTTCATACCTTTGAAACGGAGGTGAAGATGCGATGGAATGGCTACGGGAGCGATGCATATCCGCCAAATGGGCGCGAAATAGTTTTGCGGCTGAAACGGTGGTATGGTTTACGCTTGCCTTGATGATCGGCACGCTCGTAGCCCTTGCGGAATATCGCTTGTGGCTTCCCTGCCGCGTTTTGCGTTGGTTTGAATTGCCGGGCGCTGAGCAAACAATATTTGATTGTATCGGTCTTTTGCTGTCGCAGACGATATTCGTACCGTTGCTGTTTTTGGCCGGCTTGCATCGCACGACGTATTATTATACCTCGCGCGTCATTGGCTTTTCCTTTTGGTTTTGGCACGGCGTAGACGTTTGGAGATTCATTCTTGCAGCTCGCTTGAGTGCACGATCGGGATGGCTGTTTTTGATTTTGATCGCATGCTGGCTGTTTTGTTTATACCGCCTGATGATACGAATTTATTTTATCGCGGCAGCGGGCATTGCGATGGAGCCTTCGCACTGTGGAATACGCCCTCTGGCATATTTGATTGCCATATTTCAATACTGGGGCGGCATTTTGATGCTGCAAATGTTATTTTACAGACTATGTACCATGATTTTATAGAATTTGATTAAAACAAAGGAGATTTAAACATTGCGTCGGTTTTTTATTCCTATTTTTAAATATCGCGATCGTGACGGCAAAGGCGTTAGTAAAAACGAAGACACGCGTCCGACCCTCAAAAACTTTTTTAAGTTTTTTGCACGTAAGTTTTCTCATCTGCTCAGCTTGAATTTACTCATGCTTATGCAGGCTCTGCCTATCATCGTGGCAGTTTTGGCGTATCTTTTTATTCAAAAAACCCCCTCGCAATCTTCGGCACTGTTCGCTCCGCTTTACGGCGCGTCATTGATCGAGCCCAACGGCACCTCTACGCTGATTATGATACTGGACGCGATACCGTTTGGTGTTCCCATTTATAATCCTGCTTCTTATTGGATCATTGCCGCTTGTGCGTTGCTTTTACTGCTGTTTAACGGTTGGTTGTCTGTAGGCTCCTTCTACGTTTTGCGCGGCTTGGTACGTGGTGAGGCGGTGTTTGTTTTCAGCGATTTCTTCTACGGTATCAAGCGCAATCTTAAACAAGGATTTATTTTTGGTCTGATTGATTCGCTGTTTATTATTGTCCTCTTCTTTGATATTATGTACTATTGGGGCACCGTGGGGGCGTTCTGGATGGACGTGCTCTTCTGGATTCTTGCCGCAATCGCCATTCTGTATGCCATCATGCGCCCATACATTTATATGATGATGATCACGTTTGACATGAAACTACGCAAAATGTTCAAAAACGCGCTCATCTTCTCTGCTCTTGGCATCAAGAGAAATCTGATGGCAGGTCTTGGCATTCTTTTGCTTCTGGCATTGCACGTATTCCTCATGATTTTGCTGCTGCCCGAGGTTATTATTACGGTAATTTTGCCAATCGTTTATATTTTCGCTGCTATTGGCTTTATTACGGCGTATGCGGTCTATCCTGTTATTGATCGTTATATGATTGCTCCGTACCGTAAACCTCGCACAGAGGATGACGATATTGAAATTGAAGATGACTTGGATGACGGCGACGGAATTCCTGTTGAAGAACAAGCTTAAATACAAAAAAAGAACCCGATATCGGGTTCTTTTTTGCTATATTTCATTTTTGATCAAGTCCTCAAAGGTTTCGCGGCGCAGGATCAGCTGATCTTCTCCACCGCAAAGACGGACCATGGCAGGTCTGGGAATTCGGTTATAATTCGAGGCCATAGAATAGTTATACGCGCCAGTTGTCAGCACTGCGAGGATATCTCCGCGCTGTGGCTTGGGCAGCGTTACACCTTCTTGAATCAAGTCTCCGCTCTCACAGCATCGTCCTGCGATCGTACAAACAGTATCCTTGGCATCGTTCATGCGATTGGCCATAACTACCGTATATGGTGCCTCATACAGTGCATACCGAGGATTGTCTGGCATGCCGCCGTCAATTGATACGTAGTTGCGGAAATTCGGAATGGTTTTGAGGGTTCCAACGGTATAGAGCGTCATACCTGCGTCAGCAACAATACTGCGACCGGGCTCCATGCGAACGCGCGGCATGGGAAGATCGTAATGCGCACAAATGTGTTTCAGTTTGTCCGCAATCACCGCGATATTCTTTGCGTAATCAATGTCAGGTTGTTCTTCTAAGTAGCGTACTGCCATGCCACCGCCAAGATTCAACTCTTTCGCGGTGTATCCGAGATATTCGCGAACGGTTGCGATGAACTGGATCATAATTGCGGCTGCATCCACAAATGGCTCAGTCTCAAAGATCTGAGAGCCGATGTGGCAATGATAGCCTTCAAGCGAAACGTGGGGTTGTTGCAGTGCAAGCGCAGTCAATTCCCCGACTTGTCCGGTCTCGATTGCGGCACCGAATTTGGAGTCGATGCTACCCGTAGAGATCGCCTTATGCGTGTGAGGATCGATGCCAGGCGCGACGCGGATTAGAATTTTCTGAATCATACCGCGCGCTTTAGCAGCCTGTTCAATGGCGAACAGTTCTTCCTCATTGTCGCACACGAAATAACCTACGCCAGCGTCCATTGCGTAAGCAACGTCGGCGTCCGTCTTGTTATTACCGTGGAAATAGGCGCGTTCCATAGGGAAGCCGCCTTGGCTTGCCGTGAAGATCTCGCCCGAGGAAACGACGTCAATCCCCATTCCTTCCTCACTCATAATGCGGTAAATATCCTTGATACACAAGGCTTTTCCCGCGTACAGAGGCAAGGACGCTTCGCCAAAGGAGTTCTTCATGGCTTGCATATAAATGCGACATTTTTCGCGGATCTTATCCTCGTCCAAAAGGTACAGAGGTGTGGCATATTTTTGTGCCAGCTCCGTGACGTCACGGCCGGCAAAGCAAAGATGCCCGACCTCGTTGACCGAAAGATTATTACAGATCATATCAAATTCCTCTCTTAAACGAACAGATCTTGCAACGAATACAGGCCTGCGGGCTTGTCACAGACGAAGGCGGCGGCGTGCAATGCACCCTCAGCAAATAGTGCGCGGCTGTGAGCCTCGTGCTTGAGCGTGATGGTCTGCGAGCCCGTATTGATGTGGACCTCGTGAATACCGACGACCTTGCCCATGCGGATCGAATGAATGCCAATCTCACCTACAGGACGTTTACCGTTTTCGTGTCTGCCAATGCAAAACGAGGTGTTCTCTCTTGCCTGCTCTACGCCGCGTGCGATCATCAATGCAGTTCCGCTGGGAACGTCCAGCTTCTGGTTGTGATGCGTTTCAACGATCTCGACATCAGCGTCAGGAAAGGTTTGAACGGCGGTTTTAACCAAGGAAACGAGCAGTGCGATGCCGATGGACATATTCCCTGCATAAAATACGGGAATTTGCTTTGCGGCTTGTTCGATCAGTTGCTTTTCATCTTCCGTCTGTCCCGTCGTTGCAACGACGGCAGGGATACCGTGAAGCAACGCAAAATCCAAAACAGTTTTGGTCGCGCCGTGATGCGAGAAGTCGATCAACACGTCGCAATCCTCGATAATATCGGACAAATTGGTATAGCACGGGCAATTCAGCTCGGGGCGAATAACGTCGCAGGCAGCAGCAAGCTCAGCGTTCTGATAGCCGTTTTGCGCTGCGACAACGACTTCTTTACCCATGCGCCCGCAAGCACCGTTTACAATAATTCTCATCTTACGTTCTCTCCGATCAGGCCGTGGCTTCTCATGCAATCCATCAATACAGCGCGGTGTGCGTCTTCCATGGGAGTGAGGGGCAAGCGCAGGTAGTTCTCACAGAAGCCCATTGCGCTCATTGCCGCCTTGACGGGGATGGGATTGACCTCGCTGAACAATGCGTTGATCAGCGGCAGGTACTTTGCTTGCATCTGCATACTTCCACGAATATCGCCTCTTAAGAATGCGTGGCACATTTCGGAGGTTTCGCGCGGCACAAGGTTGGAAAGGACGGAGATGACGCCTTTGCCGCCGACGGACAGGATGGGCACGATTTGGTCGTCGTTGCCGGAATAAAGATCCAGCTTGTCCCCTACCAGCGCGGCTGTTTCAACGATTTTGGAAATATTGCCGTTGGCTTCCTTAATTGCGGCGATGTTGGGATGATCTGCCAGTGCCACGTAGGTGGAAGGCTCGATAGCAACTCCCGTGCGCGAGGGCACGTTATACAGAATCAAGGGCTTGGTGCTGGCGTCTGCGATGGTCTCGTACATGCGGATCAGGCCCTTTTGGGTAGCCTTGTTGTAATAAGGGGTGACGACCAGCATAGCGTCAGCGCCAACCTCGCAGGAAAAGCGAGTCAAATCGATGGCGTAATCGGTATCGTTGGAGCCCGTTCCGGCGATGATGGGAACTCTCTTGTTGGCGCGCTCAACGGCAAAGCGAATGGCCTCGCGGTGCTCCTCGTCGGTCAGTGTGGACGACTCACCCGTCGTGCCGCAAATAACCAGTGCGTCAATACCGCTGTCGATCTGCCAGTCGATCAGTTTACCAAATGCGGTATAGTCAATTCCTTCTGGGGTTAAAGGGGTGACCAGCGCGGTGGCTGCTCCTTCAAAAATCGTGTGGGTTTTCATTTTCTTGCTTCCTTTCTGAGCTTGGTGTTTTGCAATAAAATAGCGCCAATTCTTACGAATCGGCCACCGTAACATCCGAATATCCGCACAGCTCGTATAAGCATACGTTGGACAAATTCGTATCATTCGATAGCTCTCCGCAGATTTGCGACAGTAAAACGAATCTTCTTCGAGTTACCAGGCAAGCGTTCGCTCCGCTGCCTTCGGCGCAATCCCCTTTTTCGTCCGCAATATCCTGCGAAGATTATTACACGGACGATACTCTTGTCATGCGCGCCTCTATCATTTTTATCTATTATAGCTATTTAGATTCGTTTTGTCAAGGTATCCGTAAGCATTTTTTGCAAAAATCCTGCTTTTATTGCACACTTCCCTTTCTTTGGCGCTTTTCCATACGTCGCCAATTGATAAAACCGTACAAATCATTGACCAAAAACATGACGAAGCATATGATCATACAAAGATAGGAAATATCCGTTATAGATGCCAAAATCCAAAGAACGATCAATACGATATCATTCGCCGCATAGGCCAGCGCGTAAAACGGACTACGTAAGAAGGTCAGAGAGGCGGCAAGAAAGCTGGTGGTAACCGATAGGGTACTGACCGTAAGGTTGGCCGTCCCAAGTCCACCCAGAATAAAATAAAAGGCTATGGTGACAGCAACGGTCAGGCCGATCAAGCACCCAACCACGCGAGCGGAGAGATGGTTGACGGCAACTTCTTCGGATTGTTGATAAGGGTTTTTAATCCAGGCAATGGTTGCGAGAAGTGCCATCGGTGCGCTCATGCATACGTAAGTGATGACCTCACCGTAATATTGAAACTGAAAGGATATCACACCGTAAAAAATGGCAAAAACGATAGTTAGCATTTGACCGAGGACATGACCCTTCGCCACAAATATCAGAGCGGTTGCACCAATTAACGAAGCAATTACGGACAGAATATCCCTTTGAGGAGAGAGCAAATGAGACAAAATGACGATCAAAGAGGAAGCTGCCCAAAGGCCCCACTCAAATTTTGTTAACGTTGAAAACGGATTTTTGAATTTCATATCATTCTCCTAAAAAAAGCATCCGTCACACATCTTCTAAGACCTAACGATGTGATGACGAATACTTTTTTTGCATTCAGCTACCCGGTGGCAGCATGTATTTTCTTTGGATTGATTATACCACTTTATGGAAGAGTTGTCAAGCAGAAGTGAAAAATCAATAATCGGTATTTGCACCGACTGACTTCATGTCCATTGCCTCTGCAAGTGCCTTCTCGTCGACGGTTACCTGCTCCAAATACTTTTGGCACATGGCGTTTAAAATATCGGTGACAACCTCGTCCTCAAATTCCTCGAACCAATCTTGATTCGCTTTGTTTTTATAAGCTTGCTCCTCCGCCTGGTATTTCATGATCAGATGGTATGCGTTATCGGCCTCGATCACCCGAACGTCGCCGACTGCCATATTGGTCAGAGCCTTTTGAATATCGTCCAGATAGGCGATGGAGTAATTCTTGTTTTTGTTAATGTAAATACCGTTAGGATACGCGTTCCAGAGTTCTTTTTCAGACAGCTTTTCGCCATAGTCCTCAAACGTGCTGAAGTCGCCCGCCTGGATGACTTCCATGAGCTTATTGGCCTGATCCTTTACAATGGTTGCACTTTCCTTATCAAGCATAACGTAGTCGGTGTAGCCGTCGTTGTCTTTGTCAATCCCCCGCGTTACACCTTTGCTTGTGTTGTAGGCGATTCTTCCCTCTTCGGTATAGTAGATCGTATCACCGTTTTCATCAACAATGAGCTTGCCGTCTGTACCCGTTTTGGTGGATCCGGTTGTGTCATAATAAACGCGTTCGGTTCCCTCGTGATAATAGACGGTGTCGCCGTTTTCATCGGCTACATACAAATAATTATAAAGCGGAAGCAGAATCTGACGAAAGCGGACGTAGTTTTCATTATAATACTCATCTCTTGCCGCGTCGCCCGTCTGAGAGGAAATATGGGATTTGAGATGCTCAATTTTATCCTCGATGATGTAATTCTCCCGAAGCATATCGATGTTAACGCCGTAGAGCGAAAGCTCTTTGTTAAAGGCGGTTTTTGAGCCGTCGTGAATCAGCTCTAACGCATCGTTGATATATTCATCAATTTCCGCATAATACTTTTCGGGCAAGGTCAACTTGTAAACTTCCTCAAACAAATACAGCTTGATCAGCATCATTTTTGCTTCTTGTTGCATGGAAAGACAAAAATAATCGTTATAGGTCGCACCCTGCGTGCTGATGATGGTATCCCAAAAGGATTCCGAGTCGGTTGGATAGTTGTTGTAGGTAAGCGTTCCTTTCATGCGGGAAAGCAAAAGCTCGTACATGTTGACTGTGAGCTCTTGCTTGCCGATCTGCATGAGCGTTTTGCCCTTGGACGAGCAACCGACAACAGCAGTAAGTACAAGCAGCAGTGATATGATGCAAAGCGTAATACGCAGCAATACTCTTTTAAACTTCATGTTGTTTGATATACCTTTCTTATGGTTAGGTCTTCCCTTTCATTATATCGCTTTCACGTGTTGTTTTGTTGAGCAATTTCTATATATTTTTCAAACAATTTGTGAATAAACTGCAATACGTCCTCGCCGGATTTCAGCTTCAGATTTAGGTGTGGCTCGCCCGCCATTGCCATGCGTAGGCGCCCGGGCCAAAGCACGGACAGCTCCGTCCACACGTCAAAGTCGATCTTTTCGGGATAGAACTGAATGATATCCGCTTCCTGACGGATCTGCTTGATACCGCATCGCTTACCGTAGGCACGAATGAGAGCAATATTCAAGAGATTTTCAGTTGCTTTGGGAATATCGCCAAAGCGATCCAACATTTCGTCGAGAATATCATCGCGATCCTGTTCGGTGTCGATCATGGCGATCTTTTTGTACATTTCCATGCGCTGTGCGGGATATGGAACGTACCTGTCGGGGATATATGCGTCAAAATTGACCGAAATGGTGCATTCGGACTCGGGCTTGATCGGCTCACCTTTTTCTTCAAGAACGGCCTGATTGAGTAGTTTGATATACAGATCGTAGCCGACGGCATCCATATGACCGTGCTGTTCGGTGCCAAGCAAATTGCCTGCACCGCGGATCTCCATATCGCGAAGCGCGATCTTAAAGCCCGCGCCAAACTCGGCATAATCGCGAATGGCCTCAAGACGCTTTTGTGCAATCTCGGGCAAGGCCTTGAATTTAGGATAGGTGAAGTATGCATATGCGCGGCGTGAGGAACGACCGACCCGGCCGCGTAGCTGATGAAGCTGAGAAAGCCCTAAACGGTGCGCATTATCGACAATTAGCGTGTTCGCGTTGGCGACGTCAACACCCGTTTCGATGATGGTCGTGCAGACAAGAATGTCGATCTCACCGCCGAGCATTTGCTCCCAAATGCCCTCAAGCGTATCTTTGTCCATCTTTCCGTGCGCAACGGTAATGCGTGCCTCGGGAATTTCTTTGGCAATCTTCGAGGCAACAGTATCAATGGTTTCAACGATGTTGTGAAGATAGAAGACCTGCCCACCGCGACGCAGTTCTCTGCGGATAGCTTCAGTTATAATCAGCTCGTCTTCCTCCAAAACGTAGGTCTGAACGGGCAGACGATCTCCGGGTGCTTCGTCTAGAACTGAAATGTCACGAAGTCCACCCATTGCCATATTCAGCGTACGAGGAATCGGTGTAGCCGAAAGCGTAAGAACGTCAACGTTGCCGGCCATTTGCTTGAGCTTTTCCTTTTGTGCAACGCCGAAGCGCTGTTCTTCGTCGACGATCAACAGGCCGAGATCGTGGAACGCGACGTCCTTGCCGATCAGACGGTGGGTGCCGATCAGCACGTCGACCTCGCCGCGCTTGAGACGACGAAGCGTCAGTTCCTGCTCTTTTGCCGTACGGAAACGAGAGATCATGTCCACGTGGACGCCAAAGGCACGCATACGACTGGTAAAGGTCTGGTAGTGCTGAAGTGCCAGTATGGTCGTCGGAACCAATACAGCCACCTGCTTGCCGCCCAGAACGGCCTTGTACGCGGCGCGAAGAGCAACCTCGGTTTTGCCGAAGCCAACGTCACCGCAAAGCAGACGATCCATCGGGGCGGTCGAGGTCATATCGCGCTTGACATCGTTGACGGCGCGAAGCTGTCCCTCGGTTTCTTCGTATTCGAACGCAGCGTCAAAATTGCGCTGGAACTCATCGTCGTGTGGGAAAGCAAAGCCGGGACGGCGCTTGCGCTCTGCGTACAGCTTGATCAGATCCTTGGCAATTTCCTTGACCGATGCGCGTGTGCGCGCTTTGGTACGGTTCCAAGCCTCGCCACCAAATTTGGAAAGCTTGACCATGCCATCGTCCGAGTGAGAACCGATGTATTTCGATACCTTGTCCAGCTTTTCCGTAGGCAGGAACAGCTTATCGCTTCCAGCATACTGAATACCGATATAGTCACGCGTTACGCCTGCGACCGTCATGGTTTCAATACCGGTGTAACGACCGATACCATAGTTCTCGTGCACGACGAAATCTCCGACTTCAAGATCGGCATAGGACAGAATCGCCTGAGAGGCAGACTTGTTCTTTTTGTTGCTTTTGATTTTTCCGCTCGTGGCAAGATGTCCGCGGCGCGTGTCGGGATTGGTCGACAATACCGCCACGCGAGGCGTTACCAATTCAAAGCCTGCCAAGTGCTGTTGCCATACGATCAGGGCACTTCCCTTTTTGACTTTTTCAAGTGAGAGGTCCTCTGTTTTGGCAAGCGATACGTCAAATCCGTGATCGTTCAGAATACCATGCAAATTTTGAGCATACGTCTCGTTTTCTGCCAACAGGATCACGCGATAATTCTGCGAAAGATAAGAAGCAATATCTTCTTCGAGCAACGTGAAATTGTCACCGTACGAAACCATTTGCTTGGAGCGAAAGCCAAACATGCCTGCCAGACGCTGTCCCGAGAGCCCGTAGGACATGGAATCCACGTGGAATGTTACGTTTTGACCGAGAAATACGTCGAATGCTGCATTGGCTTTCGAATATTGCGTATATTTCGAGGCAATCGTACCGCCGCGAACCAGCTCCTCAATAGTTTGATTCCGATGCCACTCCGAGGCCTTCAAACGGTCGTAGATATTGTTGGTTTTCAGCAAGAAAATAGGCGTGCGATCGGTAAAATAGTCAAGAAGACTGACCTTCTCGGGATAAATCAAGGAAATGTATTTATCCGAAAAGGCAATGTCTTCACCACCGGCACGGCTTTGCTCAACGGCGGCTCCTTCTTTGATCAGTTCCTGTTCGACAGCCTCGTCGTGCTGCGTTTTGAACTGCGCCGAAATGGCCTTTTTGAGTGCGTCGCGGACGTCGTCATTGATCAGAATCTCACGCGCGGGCGGAAGCTCGACGTTCATGACCGTGGTGTGGATGCGCTGGGACTCAACATCAAAAAGACCCATGCGGTCGATCTCATCACCGAACAGCTCGATACGCAACGCCATAGAGCCGTCCAACCTTTGACCGTTCTCATCGGTGTAATGTCCGTTTGGCGGATAGATATCAACGATACCGCCGCGAACGGCAAACTGTCCCTTGCCGTCTACCATGTCGGCGCGGCTGTAGCCTGCGGCGATCAGCTTGCGGATCAGATCGTTTAAATCAACGATGCTGTTGAAATTCAGTCGCAAAACGGAGTCTGCCAGCCGATCGGGCGGAATGGTATAACCAAGCGCCGCGTCAGGCGTTGTAACAACGGCATCCAGACTTCCGTTCAAGAGAGCAAACAACACGTCAAGCCTCTCATGCTCGTACTCATGGGAGGCAGTAATATTATAAAACGTAAAATCGCGGCCGATGAAAAAGGCACTGCGCTGTCCAAAGCGCTGGAGCATGGCGTTGACGCGCACGCATTCCTTTTCCTCGGAGCAAACGATCAGCGCGCATCCCTTGCGCGGCAGATCGCAAAGCAGTGAGGCGAGCATGGCATCCGATGCGCCTTCGCAAAGTCCATTGATCAGAATGGGCAGTGTCTTCAGCGCTTTGAATTGCTTGGTCGCCGTTTCGAGCAGCTGGGTGTATTCCTTATCCGCTCGAATGGTTTGAGTTAATAACGTCATATTTCACTCACTAATATTTATTTTCCGTTACAGAGCTGCATCGCTCCGTCGATATCTCCTTCAAGCACCTTGACGGCACCGTCGTACGCCTTTTCAAAAGCGGCAAACAGTGCTTTTTGCTCGTCCTTGTTGAAATCCGAGAGCACCCAATCCGCCAAATCGTAATCGGGATGAGGTTTTTGACCGACACCAAAGCGGATGCGCGGGAAGGTATCACTGTTCATGAGAGTGATAATGCTGCGCAGACCTCGCTGACCTCCGTCGGTTCCTTTCTTACGAACACGGACACGACCGACGTCAAGAGACACGTCATCCGAGAAGACCAGAACGTTTTCCATGGGAATTTTATAAAACGCCGTCGCCTGCTGTACCGCTTCGCCCGAGGCGTTCATAAAGGTTTGAGGCTTCATGAGCAACACTCGTTTTCCGGCGATGGTAGCCTCGCCAACAAGAGATTTGAATTTGAGCTTGTTGACCTGTGCGCCGCAACGCTGAGAAAGATAATCCATCATCAAATATCCCGCGTTGTGCCGCGTGTAATGGTACTTATCTCCCGGATTACCCAGACCAACGATCAAATGTGTGATGGGGGCGGTCGGCGTATCATTTTCTTTTGAAATTTTCTTGAATAATGCAAAAATATCAGTCATTTTCTTTGGTATCCTTATTATGATGAGGTTTGTCTTCCGCTCCGTCGAGCTGAATACGAGGGAGGTTCCAGCGGAATACGGTAGCGCAGACGCGGATGGTGATGATCAGAATCATGGCGATGATTTGAGCGAGCGCGGGGAGAAGCGCGAAATAGCACAGCGTCCAGTAAACGACCGCACCGATGATGGAAGCCACGGCATAGATGCGTTTTTGAAGCACATACGGCGTGTGACGGCTCATCATATCGCGTAAAACGCCACCGCCAATGCCCGTGGTCATGCCCATAAACACGCAGAGAAAACCGTTA
>JAEIGA010010913.1_pt1 | contig 13776 bp, 11 predicted proteins | sample 9270691 | NCBI WGS metagenome assembly JAEIGA01 (sample SAMN17057246, study PRJNA624740) | gut metagenome | biome: biome; isolation source: fecal sample | host: Bos grunniens | place: China: Xizang | collected 2019 | reverse complement strand
AGATTAATCCGGGTATTGTTGTCGATTATTATAATGCTGTAAACGGCTTCAATAAATTCGGCGGCATCGCAAGCTGGAAAACAATTTCCGATCTTGTTCCGGGACTCAAATTCTGCGGAAGCGTTAATATGTCATTTGAAACTGAAGCTGAAATAGCCGATCAGTTAGAATCATATATGCAGGAAGGATACTATGTAATCTGTCACGTCAAAGGACATTTTGTACTCATTGACAGCGTTATTGACGATAAGGTTTACATGATTGACCCCGCATATGATGGTATTGATATGTTTGAAAAGTATCCTGAGCTTAACTATATTGACAGCGTGCGCTTATTCAAGGCTACAAAACCGCCTGTAAATACTGCACCTGCATCAACACTTCCGGCTCAGACAACCACAACAAAAAAAATAACAACCACAACAACAAAATCACAGGTTACAACAACTAAACCTGCGCAGACTACAAATAAACCTGTTGCAACAACTACAGGAGCAACAGTTACTACTGCTCCGACAACAACTACAAAGCCTCAGAGCTATAAGATTGGCTTCTATAAAACAACAGCTAATCTCAATAACCGCAAAGGCCCGTCAACTTCATACGCAAGCTATGGAATCATACCAAATGGAACTCAGATTCCTGTTTATGAGGTTTCAAACGGCTGGGGTAAAACCTATTACAACGGAAACGAAGCATGGGTATCGCTTGAATATGCGACATTTAATTCTGAATTCAAATTCATATACGGCGGATATACTGCTCTTTCTGATGTAAAAATGCTCACAAAACAAACTTTATCCTCTGATACTATTCTGACAATTCCGAAAAATGCTTCATTCGAGGTTGCCGCAAGCAACGGTATATGGGGATTTGCTCACTACAACGGAAAAACAGGCTGGATTAATCTTCTTAACAATGTTTCCGTAAACAAGAATACAAACTTTGAAAAAGGTTTATACAAAGCATTGTTCCCTATCAACCTCAGAGAAAACTCACTTCTTTCAGGTAAGCTTCTTACTGTAATTCCACAGAATGCAGAATTCACCGTTGAAGCAGAGGGTTATGACTGCGTTAAAGTTACTTATAACGGCATAACAGGCTGGGCTTATATCTATTCAGCTGAATTGATACCTGAATCAGCACTTATTCCGACAGGTGAGTATTTTATTACATCAGATAAAAATGCTGATCTCTATTCAAAAGCTGATTTAGAATCAAATGTTATGATGAATGCTCCGAGCGGCTTTGTAATCAATATTCTCGAAGTAGAAAATGGCTTCGGAAAGCTTAAAATGGGTGCTGATACTGTATGGATTTCTATGGAATCGGTTACCTATGCAGGCGACCCTGAGCTTCTTCAGAAGGGTGACATCAACGGTGACGGAAGCATAGATAATCTCGACCTTGCTGTTTTAAATCAGTATCTTGACAGTATTCAGCTTGTACCTGACGGTATTTCAATGCTCAGACAGTGTGAACTTGACTCTGCCGATATAAACAACAGCGGCATTGTTGACAAAAACGATGTGCTTGATTATCTTATAAAAATCTGCATAAACTAAAAGGAGAGCTTTATTCTAATGGAATGGACAGAACTTAATATTTATACTACTACCGAAGGAATTGACCTTATCTGCTCCCGTCTTATGGATATCGGCGTCAAGGGCTTTGCAATCAAAGACGCTGAGGACTTTAATGAATTCCTTGAAAACAAAAACGGCAAGTGGGATTATATCGACGAGGATTTACTCGGACTTTCAGAATGTGAAACCTGTATTACAATATATCTTCCTAATAACAATCAGGGTGCTGAAATGCTGATTTCTGTAAATGCAATGCTTAAAGAGATGAAATCTGCTGATACAGAAAATATTTTCGGCAGACTTGAAACTGATTTTTCAAGCATCCGTGAAGAAGACTGGGCAAATAACTGGAAGCAGTATTTCAAGCCGCTTAAAATCGGCAATAAGCTTCTTATAAAGCCTTCTTGGGAAGATTATAAGGCTGATGGTGATGAAAGAATTATTCTTGAAATCGATCCCGCTTCAAGCTTCGGTACAGGTCAGCATCACACTACAAGACTTTGTCTTGAGCTTCTCGAAAATTCAATAGAAAAAGGCGATGAGCTTCTCGATATGGGCTGTGGAAGCGGTATTCTTTCAATCGGAGCGATGCTTCTCGGTGCTGAAAACGCTGTTGCCGTTGATATTGAGGAAAATGCTGTTGCTTCTGCAATTGAAAATGCTGCAAAAAACAATATTCCTGAAGATAAGTATATTGCTTACTGCGTAAATGTTCTTTCAGATAATGCTCTTGCAGATAAAATTGATAAGAAATATGATATAATTACCGCTAATATCGTTGCTGATGTATTAATTGCTATGGGTTCTTTATTTGACAGATATCTTAAAGAAAACGGAATCCTTATTATATCGGGAATTATCGAAGAACGTATGGACGAGGTTATAAATGCTGTTGAAAACTGCGGATTTACTAAGCTCGAACAGAATATCAAAGAAGGTTGGGCAGCTGTAAAGCTGATTCATAAATAAACTTAAAGGAGTATTTAAAGTGAACATTTTTAAAAAGAAAAACACAAACGAAGAAGAAACACAGGAAAAAGATATTAAGTTACTTGTCCTTGAATGCCTTAACTCAAGATTACAGGGCACAATTTATGATAACTGTCTTTTACTTCCAAGAACAGGATTTTCAATTGATATCCAGATAGGCAAACAGGAATCTAAAAATGACATTCATCTTCTTCAGGTTATTTACATATTAAAGCATGATGACCTTGATGAACCGATTATCGAGCCTGTTGCTGCACAGGGCACAACTATTGAAGAAGCAGTTGCTATGGCTGTTGACAGCTTCAGAGGCGGCTTATGGCATCCGCTTAATATGGTTACTACAAGACAGGGCGGTGTTCCTGTAAGCTCTGATTATCTCGGACAGCACTACGATTACAAAATGTATGCTCAGTCTGTTGTTATTATGGGCGATAAGGATAAAAAGCCAAGCATGCTCATCAATTACATCAAAAATGAAATCCCGAAATATCTCGGCTCTAAGAAATACTACTGGGTAAGAATTTTCCTTGCTCGTCATAAGGAAAGAATGACTGTTGAAGTTCGTGTAAACGGTACTGTATGTCCGGGACTTCACATATTCTTCAAGGATTATATCGAAAGCTGGGAAGACAAGGATATTCTCGTAACAGAAAAGCAGTATGCTCTCTTTGTTCAGGAAGAAGATGACAAATGCCCATTCACAAAGGAAACCGTTGTTGAATGTACAAAAAGAGCTCTTGAGCTTATGGGTGACTGCAAATCAAGAGAAGAATATATTGCTCTTAAGGAAGAAATCGATAAAATGGCAGGAGATATCGCACTTTCAGCTGAAATCAGAATATTCACTCCTGAAATTATGGCAAGACACATTCTCAGATACGGCGAGGGCGACAGCTTATTCCTTATGGTAGGCGATGATCGTGTTGAATTCAAGAAAACTCAGCTCAGAAGCTATTTCTACATTCAGCAGGTTATTTTCGATTACCTTACAAGAGTAAAGCCTGAAAAGGAACAGGTTATGAGAATCGTTGCAAACAGTGCTTCATTCAAGGAAATTCAGAAGGCTGTACAGGAAGGTCACGAGCCTACTGATATGTATGTACCGGGTACAACATATAAGATTGACGTTGAAAATTACAAGGTATGGTAATTACATAAATTAACGTAAAACGAATAGCTTTTGCACATAATATGTGCAAAAGCTATTTCTGACTGAGAGGAAAATATTATGCTTAAAAAAATCCTTAGCAATAAAAAATGTGCCGAATGCAGACTATGCTGTGTTTTCGACAGATATGATGTGTGGGAAACTCCTGTTTTTACGGAAGAAACAAAAAATCTACTCATTGAAAAACGTCCCGATACCCAGTTTATCACAAAGGACGGCGGATATCTTTTCAGAGTAAACGAGCTTGTAGACAATGAGCTTTTCTACTGCCCTGCCCTCGACAACGAAACAGGCTGTATCCTCGGTGATGATAAGCCTTTCGACTGCCGTATATGGCCATACAGAATTATGAAAATCGGTGATAGACGTGCAATTACAATAGCTCCGATATGCGATGAACTTTTTAACCGTCCGATTTCTGAGCTTGTAAAATTTCTTAAAGATGAACTTGCAGAAAAAATATTTGAATATGCAGACACTCACCCCGAAATCGTTAAGGAATATGACGATATGTATCCTGTTCTTATGTTTGAAAGTTAATATACAGTTTTAATGATTTGTACGTCAGTGGAGTACAAGCGTATTTACCAAAAAAACAATTAAGGTTATCTTATTTTTGTCTTATAAATCAATTGATTTTATCGGCGAAATATCATATAATTATATACAGATATTATTATAAAGGAATGAACATTGATGAGTTTAAAAGTTGTTAAATTTGGTGGAAGCAGTCTTGCTGACGCTAACCAGTTCAGAAAAGTAGCTGATATTATCAAGAGTGATGCAGACCGCAGATTTGTTGTTCCGTCTGCTCCCGGAAAGAGATTTTCTGATGATATCAAGATTACAGATATGCTTTATAAATGCTTCGATCTTGCAAGCAACAGTCTTGATTTTGATACGGAATTCGATACTATCAAAGAAAGATATAACGGCATTATTGCTGATCTTGGTGTAGATATATCTCTCGAAGATGATTTTAATACAATTAAAAATGAACTTAAATCAAAGCCAAATCGTGATTTTGCCGCAAGCCGCGGTGAATTTCTCAACGGTAAGATTCTTGCTGCTTTCCTCGGTTTTGAATTTATTGACGCAGCCGAAATTATTACATTCAATACAAACGGAATGCTTCTCCTTGATGAAACAGTTAAAAAAATCCGTGCAAGAATTGACGGTATAAATCACGCTGTTGTTCCCGGATTCTATGGTAGCACAACAGAGGGTACTGTTAAAACTTTCTCAAGAGGCGGCTCAGACGTTACAGGTTCTATCCTTGCAAACGCTGTTAAGGCTTCTATCTACGAAAACTGGACAGACGTTTCAGGATTCCTTGTTACTGACCCAAGAATCGTTGACAATCCTGAGGTTATCAATGTTATCACATACAAGGAGCTCAGAGAGCTTGCATATATGGGTGCATCTGTTCTTCATGAAGACGCTATCTTCCCTGTAAGAACAGCAGGTATTCCAATCAATATTAAGAATACAAACAGACCTGAAGATGCAGGCACTATGATTGTTTCAGATGATCACGATTTCAATGATGATTCTACTGCTCATACTATTACAGGTATTGCAGGACGCAAAGGCTTCAGCACAATCAATATCGAAAAGGCTATGATGAACAGCGAAATGGGCTTCGGTATGAAGGTTCTTAAGGTTCTTGCTGATAATAATGTTTCATTTGAGCATATGCCATCAGGAATTGACACAATGAGTATTATCGTTGATTCAAGTTCTCTTGATCCTGTAAGAGATACTGTACTTGCACAGCTTCGCAAAGAGGTTGCTCCTGACCACCTTGAAATTGAAGACGGTGTTGCACTTCTTGCTGTTGTGGGAAGAAGAATGAAGAACACAAGAGGTACTGTTGCAAGAATTTTTGCTGCTATGGCACATGCAAGAATTAATGTAAAAATGATAGATCAGGGTTCAAGTGAGCTTAATGTTATTATCGGCGTAAGCGAAAACGATCTTAACGAAGCAATCCGCAGAATCTATGATATGTTTATAGGCTCTGAACAAACAGCATAAAAAGTAAAATGCGGTTACCGATTAAAAAATCGGTAACCGCATTTTTTAGAGAAAGCATCCTAACGTGCAGTAGTCTTCAGATTAATATACCGTCAAAATGGTCGATTTCGTGCTGAATAACCTGTGCTTCAAAATCATTGAATCTTCTTTTTTTAGGCTTGAATTTCTTATCAAGATATTCAACAGTGATATTCTTATGACGTGTTGCGCGACGTGAGCCTATAAGTGAAAGACAGCTTTCCATTGTTTCATAAATCTGCTTGGATTTTTCTACAATTTCAGGATTAACCATTATTGTATACTCGCCGTCAACGAGAACGACAATAATCTTTTTGCGAAATCCTATCATATTCGCCGCCATTCCGACGCAATGATCACGATTTGCTGTAATTGTATCAAGCAGGTCTGTGATTATATACTCATCTGATTTTGTTGCAGGCTCTGATTTCTGCATGAGAAACATTGTGTCCGTAACAATATTCTTAACCATAATAATTCTCCAATTCCTTTAAGTAGTTATTTCTCTTTGTTTTTTCTTTGTTCTGCGATTATATATATAATACACAGTCATTGCAATCAATGAAACAGCAATGATAATTCCCGAAATCAAGGCTATCATTTCTGTCTGTGCATTTTTAATATTTATACCGAGGAATGTAAGCATAATAACGCTTGGAAGCATTCCAAAAAATGATGGTATCAGGTATCTCAGATATGAAGCTTTTGTTGCACCGAAATACATACTTGTTACATTACCCGGAAGAAAATATATCGAGTGAAGAATAAATGCGAGAAAAAATGTGTTTTTCTGCTGCTTATCAAGCAGAATTTCAAGCCTTTTATGTTTTTTTACAAGCTTTTCAACCGAATCTACACCCGAAAAGCGTCCGATATTATAAGGTATGCTTATATCAATCACTATACCGATAACATTTATAATAAAGGCTATATATGTCGGCAGAACAAGCGTTGCCGCAATCTGTATAATTACAAGCGGAAAAGCTACTGATATACTTTTTATCGCATACATTAAAAATATAACAAGAACTGCAAGAGGAACATTATCAGGGGTATATTTAGCTAAAGTTTCAGGTGAAATCTCTGCCCCCGAACAAAAATATATAATTACAAATGCAAGACAGATAATAATGGGCAGTTTCCTTACCATCCCGATAAACTTATTATTCTTATCCGACATATATTCACCTCTCTGTATAATTATATATACGAAATACATTATGTGTATATTATACTATATTTTTAATAACATTTCAACTTTATTTAGTGAATATTTTATGTACAAAAAATGTACTCCGCAGAAAACGGAGTACATAATAATTGTAAATACATATTTTATGCTGATATTTTATCTTCCTTCGGGAATTTTTTTCTCATAAATATATAGCAAATAAGATGAACCGCAAATGTAATTATCCATGTTATCGGATAGGATAAGAACAGCATAAATTCTGTGTGGAAACGTGGAATCTGAAAAATAGTAGCTATCCATAAAATTCTTAATCCACACGCACCTATAAGAGATACGATTGTAGGAGTTACAGCAAATCCCATTCCTCTGATATTACCGACAATACAATCCATTAAACCGCAAGTAAAATAAAAACAGCAGACAAGCCCCATTCTTATTGTACCTGCCTCAACAACAGCGGCTCTTGAATCATATATATTGATAAGCGGCTCTGCAAGGAAATATGCGGCATTACCTAAAATAATGCCTGTAACTGCGGCACATGCACATGTTATAACTGCAATTCTGTTTATACGGGTATATTTTCCGCCGCCTATATTCTGACTCATAAATGTAAGCGCTCCCTGAGAAAATGCATTCATCGAAACCCAGATAAAGCCCTCGATACTTGCGGCTGCGGCACTTCCTGCCATTACTATTGCACCGAAACCGTTGATTGAAGATTGTATTACTACATTTGAAAGAGAAAATACAACTCCCTGAAAGCCTGCGGGAATACCGATTTTAAGCATTCTTGCTACAATTTTCCTGTCAAATCTCATTTTACGGAATTCAAATCTGAATGCATCATCCTCTTTCATAAGACAACGAATAATAAGGAAGGCTGAAATACATTGTGATATAGCTGTTGCAAGTGCAACACCTGCAACGTCCATCTTGAATACAATTACAAATAAAAGATTGAGAAGTACATTTATAATTCCTGCAAATGTAAGATAATAAAGCGGACGTTTTGTATCACCCTTTGAACGCAGTACAGAGCTTCCGAAATTATATATCATCATCGCTGTCATACCGAAAAAGTAAATTCTGAGATAAAGAGTTGAAAGCGAGAGAATTTCCTTTGGAGTATTCATAAGAATAAGGAGTTTATCTGCGAAAATCACTCCGAAAACTGTCATTATAAGACCGCTTGCAATACTAAGACAGATTGAGGTATGTACAGTTTTATTAACACGCTCATTCTTCCCTGCCCCCATAAACATTGAGGTGAGAATATTTGCACTTGTCGAAAGTCCGAGAAAGAGATTTGTAATCAGATTTACAAGTGCTGTTGTTGAACCTACTGCCGCAAGAGAATTTTCTCCTGCAAAATTACCGACAACGATAATATCAGCCGCATTGAAAAGAAGCTGAAGCACGCTTGAAAGCATAAGCGGCAATGTAAGCCTTAAAAGCTTTGGAAGTATTGCACCGCTGCACATATCTATTTCATACTTGTTTTCTTTCATTGTATCATATCCTCTCGTTCAAAAGCAACATTGCACAAAATCAGTGCAGGAATTTTGTATACTATCACCTTAAAAGTATACTCCTATGATTTGAAAAAGTCAATAGAAAAAATCTAAAAAAATACAGCTGTCGTAAGATGACAGCTGTATTTCTGAATTAATTATCAGTTGATGTTGCGGATGAAAATTTATCCTCTCTGCTGATAGTAACCTTGTTAAGCCCTACTGACCATACATTATCATATTCGGGACATCTTATCGTTACAGGATAAGTAAACGATGAGGATGACGGTGCAGGGTCTTCAAAATCAAGAAGGTTGATGTCAGCTATAATCTGTTTTGCAGTAAGTGATTCGATTATATCCTTTGGACCTATCATTGTTACTCTCATGCTCTTTGTTACTACATCAAAATTGTACATAGACGGAGGATTGCTTATTGAGAAATCATTGATTACAAATTCTTTTTTCGCAAGATTTTCATCGTCAAGTGTTACAGTTACTGTTTCAAAGCCAGATTTATTTATATCGTCCTTTGTATCAATCCTGAATGTTCTCTGAAATCCGAGATCAAGTTCATAAAGAAGGATTTTACCGATTTCAAATTTTTCAGGAAAATCGCTATAGCTCTTTGTCTGTGAAGCAAGCGTAATCTGATCCTTTGACAAGATGAAATTAATTGAATCTGTATCAAAATCAGAAGGTACATTTGAAAGCGATACTGATAAATCAAGCGTTTTCTGTGTAAGTACAGGAATATTTATAAGAATGTTTTCCGTACTGATTTCAAGCATATTATTATCGATTATAGCCCCTTTATCGTTATAAAGCTTGATTTCATCACATTCAAAGCTGTAACTGCTGCTGAGCTTATCGCTTCTGTTTGTAACCGCGGCACATTTTGCAATCTGATCAAGCTGTGCGGAAGGACCTGTAATTTTAATAATACTTGGTGAGCATGAAAACTCATCAGGAGTTTTTCCCTCTTCAAATGTTATATTCGGAATTTCGGGAGTAAGCTCGAATTCTCTTGTTTCCATTTTATCAAACATAACATTTGCAACAGATGGTGTAATCTTATTAACCTTGAAATTTACGCCATTCTTGCTTTCAATTATAATATCAAGTCTTTTTGTTCCCGATCTGAAAACATTCTGTACCTCAAGCTTAGCAATAATATCCTCACTTGTAAGGTTACCGATTTCGGAACGATTACCCTCAAGCTGAATATTTACCTCCTTTACGTCGCAGTTTATTACGCTCAACCCGTATTCTTCAGCTACTGACTGTGAAATATCAAGGCTTAGCGGAATATTGTTTATAGTTTTTGGCGTTGAAGGATAAATTGTAATTGAAATTACAAACCATGCGATAATTGCAACAAGAAACGCATATATCGCCATAAGAAAATTATTCTTAATAAGATTTTCAAACTTGTTTTTTATAAAACTCATTTCTTTTTCCTCCTTTTCAGCTTTGAAGGAGCAGAAGAAACCTTTGTAGCAATAGCTGTTTCAATAGGATTTTCAATCAATTCATTTGTAAGCAGTGTTTTAAGCTTTTCATGTGTATACTCTCTTGTAAGAACACCATCAATCGCAATTGAAATCATACCTGTTTCTTCGGATACTACAATTACGATAGCGTCGGAGTTTTCACTCATTCCTATTGCGGCTCTGTGTCTTGAACCAAGCTTCTTGTTTACAAGTGCCTCTTTCTGCGGCTTTGGAAGAAAACATGCCGCCGCAAGAATAATTCCGTCACGCATAATTACCGCACCATCATGAAGCGGCGTTTTCGGATAGAATATATTGCCGAAAATTTCCTTGCTTGGCTTTGCTTTAAGAATTGTACCTGTTTCAATCTGTTCACCGAGCCTTACCTGACGCTCAATTACTATAAGTGCACCTGTACATGTTGCGGAAAGCTCTATACATGAATCACATATAGCCTGAATTGCAGGAGTCCAGCGTTCATGAAGGTCTGAACGTGATTCGCCGAAGCCGAACATTTTAAGTCCCATTCGTGTACGACCAACCTTTTCAAGCGCACGGCGAAGTTCAGGCTGGAACAGAATAAGTACAGCAATAAGACCGATATCTATTGTCTGCTTTATGATATATGTCACAGCCTTAAGCTGAATTGCATTAAACACAACATAAGCGGCAACAAGCAACAGAATACCCTTTATAAGCTGACCTGCTCTTGTTTCTTTTACAAGCTTCAGAATAAGATAAACAAGATATGTAAGCAGGGCTATATCTATAAAATCAACGATACTCATTGTCTTTACGACGCTGAACAATGAGTCTTTTATATCCTGGAATGACATTTTTCGATACTGCACATCCTTTCGAAAATCAAGAAAACAAATGATATGCTTATGTAGAGATGTGCCGATGAATCAGCACATCATTATAAGATATAATTATACTCAATAATACCTCATATATAATTGTACCACAAATAGAAATTTTTTCAATACCTATTTGAGATTTTTTTTAAAAACTCATAAATTTAATTGTCTTAACAAGTCGAATTACATCTTTCTCTCTGCTGAACACAGACGGTGCAAATCTTACTGTGCCATTATCTGTGCCGAGCGTTGAATGTGCAAGTGCGGCACAATGAAAACCTGCCCTCAGACAGAATCCTTTTTCCGAAAGCAGCTGTGCTGTTTTTTCTGACGGAACTCCTGATATATTAAACGAAACTATCGGTACATACTCACACTCATTTCTGCGGTATATTTTTATACGCTTATCATTTTTCAAGCCATTGATGAAAATATCACACATACGCTCTTCATGCCTGCGGATACGCTCAATACCAATGCGGTTTATAAAATCAATTCCCGTTTTAAGCGATATCGCACCGAGAACATTCATTGTTCCGCTTTCAAGACTATCGGGAAGAAAATCAGGCTGTTTCAGCCCTGTTGAACTGCTGCCTGTTCCGCCTTCAATTATCGGATGAATTTTATATTTTCCATCAGTTATCAGCAAGCCTGTACCTGTAACTCCGTAAAGTCCCTTATGACCTGCTGCGCAGAGAATATTGATTCCGTCAGAAAGCTTCACATCAACAATTCCGCATACCTGTGCACCATCAACAATAAAGCAGATTCCCTTTTCCTTACAAAGATCAGCAATTTTCTTTATCGGCATAAGCTGTCCTGTAACATTGCTTGCATAAGTGCATACTATTGCCTTTGTATCGGGGCGGATATGATTTCTGAAACTATCAACAGTCATTTCATCATTACTGTAAACATCGGCAACGGAAAGCATGATTTTTTTCTCTATCGCAAGTGCCGCTGCGGGACGTGCAACGGAATTGTGCTCCATACCGCTTATAATCAGATGTCCTCCATCATGCATTATGCCCTTTACAGCCATATTCAATGCCGCTGTGCAATTGAGTGTAAACACGACATTTTCCGCTTCAGCACCAAAAAACTCAGCAATTGTTTCTCTTGAAGAAAAGACAGCCGCAGAAGTTCTTGCCGCAAGCTGATGACCAGCCCTGCCTGCATTTCCGCCAAGCATTTCAACCGCATTATTAACAGCCAAACGTACTTCTTTAGGCTTGGGATAAGTTGTTGCGGCATTATCAAAATTTACAAGCATATTTATTTCACCTCATTTCTGAGGCGTATAAATGGGATTGAATAATCATTCAGTATTTTTGCAACAGTATCACAATCAATGCTGATAACAAGCGAATAGCCGCACCCCTCTGTTGACTGTTCATTACGTCTTAGTGCCGCTTCTATTCCCCTGCCTGAAAGAAGCTTCTGCGCTTTTGCGGCATGAGTATACGACTGCAATGAAATTACACATTTTTTCACTTTCTCCCTCCTTACATCAGACAGATTGAATTATAAAAAAGCATAAAGCGTCATGCTATTCTGTCTGTAATATATTATATGGTATGGCTTGATGTAAAGTGCTTTATCAATCAATGTCGGCACAATTATATTTTCATTTTATCTGCATAAAAACCGATAGTTATCAGAGCGACAGGATTTTCAGACTTAATATTTCGTTGCTATTATGCTTGTAACCGAATTGTAATCTTATTGCTATTTAATTTTATAACCTATTAATATTTTATTAATAGGTTTGTTTTTTAGAGTCTATAATTTTTGTCTTTATGTACATAATATAATTTGTAATATTGTGGCTTCTCACAAAGTTTTCCGCAAATGTCACTTGTAACCAAATTGTAACTTTTTATTGGTAAAAAATAAGGTATAATATAGTTGATATTATAGGTGTCACTATAATCAGAAAGGATGATTGATGAAAATGGTAAAATCAAAATTATCAAAAATCAAGGCTGCTCTTGTAAGCGGAATTCTTGCCGTTTCTGCAATTGCAACCCCAATCCCTGCAATTTCTCCTTCTCTCGAGGCTGAGGCTGCAGGAAGCGATAACTACGCTAAACTTTTACAGTACTCACTCTATTTCTACGACGCAAACATGTGTGGTAAGGAAGTTGACTCAAAGTCAGCTATCACATGGAGAGGTAACTGCCATACTGATGATGAAGTACAGGGCGGTTTCCACGACGCAGGTGACCACGCAATGTTCGGTCTTCCACAGGGCTTTACAGCTTCTGTTCTCGGATGGAGCTACTATGAATTCAAGGATGCTTATGAAGCAACAGGTCAGACTGAACACCTTAAGGTAATCATGGATCATTTCTGTGATTTCTTCAAGAGATCAACAAAACTCAATGGCAACTCAGTATCCAGCTTCCTCTATCAGAAGGGTGACGGTAACGAAGACCACGGCTACTGGGGCGCTCCTGAACTTCAGGGCAGCGGAAGAAAGATGTTCTGGACATCAAACAGCGCAAGTGATATGGCTGCTGACTTATTAGTTAAATATGCAGATGCTAAAAAGGTATCTATTGCAAATGAATATGATAATAGAAACTTAAAAGAAAAGCATGTTGTAGTTGAACTTTCATTTATTAATAATAGACTTGGAAGTAACTATGATGTAAATACAGTTAAAGAAGTGTTTGATAGATTATCATTTAAGTATAGTGTTGAAAATGAAATATTTGATGTTTTAGTTCCAACATATAGAAATGATATTGAAATTAAAGAAGATTTAGTAGAAGAAGTAATTAGACTTGTAGGCTTTGATTCAATTGGATTTACAACAACTACTACTGATGCTGGTGTATATGGATTAAATCCAACTCAAAAAGCTAGAAAAATCATTCATAACTATTTATTAGATTTAGGATTAACTAATACTTT
>JAEIGA010010912.1_pt1 | contig 13777 bp, 25 predicted proteins | sample 9270691 | NCBI WGS metagenome assembly JAEIGA01 (sample SAMN17057246, study PRJNA624740) | gut metagenome | biome: biome; isolation source: fecal sample | host: Bos grunniens | place: China: Xizang | collected 2019 | reverse complement strand
CTTGTAGGTACTTCAGTTTTCTCTTCCTGATTGGGTAGATCCTTTAAAATCTCATAACTATAATTAGGACCTTGCGCCCATGTAACTCTTCTTTTTTCACCATCAACAACTACTACGTCGCCAACTTTCATGATATTTCTCCTTCGTTTAAAAAGGAGCCAGCATATAACTGGCTCCCTGTGATCATTTCTTATCAGAGTGTAAGAGCAGAAGCATCACTTGATCCAAGCATCATAACGTGTCTCCAGTTTGTGAATGTCATTGAGAATCTAGCGAAGCCGTTGTAAACCATGTTACGGGAAGAAATCTTAACTTCATTCTCAATATCAAGTGGTGTTCTGTCATAGAACTTTGTTCCTTCAAGAGCCTTAAGAGCCTTAGAAGACATGATGATAGAAGGATGTCCTGATTCTGGTGTCCAAAGATAATCAACAACGAGCTTCCACTTTCCGCGCTGTGTGTTGATATCATTGTTGTTGCTGCCAACTTCACCATCAGAACCGATCACTCTCTTAACAAAATCTTCATACTCAGGATCATTACCAGGAAGAATGATTGTGTCTGCATCAAAGCCGAGTACCTCACCTCTGTCATCCTTAAAGTTACGCATCTTGTTTGCTGCCTTGTTAAGGATAGATGTATCATTTCCAAGCACATCACTGAAAAGGTTACATACAGTGATATTTGTTGTTCCTGAAGAAAAAGCGTTCTTAAGAGGATGTGCTGCATTGAAAAGTGCAAGTCCATCAGCGCCAGTAATATCAATGCCTGCCTTACCACCAAATGTCATTGTCGTGGTTGCGCCTACAGAAGAAGTAAGCATCTGAGAAGCAAACTTAGCTCTGGTTCTCTTGTATGCAGATACCATGTTCTTAGCCTTTGTCATTGCTGCATCAATCTGGTTATCATCTCTCATTTCCTTTGAAATAGAGAAGTCCTTTGCAAATGTCATATGCTCTACGAACTTGCCATAGCCTTCTACATATGTATCATCTGCTGCATCTTCACCTTCTGCCTTTACTTCATAATCGCCAAGTCCGCCGATTGTGGTTGACTTCTCACCCCACCTGTTTGACTTCTTCTCTACTGCAACTGCCTTCACCAGATCATCATAATCATTCTGTTGCGCATCTTCATCAAAGATTGCAGCGTCAAGGAGTGTAGCCCACTCATTCCACAGATCACCATTTTTTGTATTATCTTTAATTGTTACTGCCATAATTTAGCCTTTCTGCGATCTTTTCGCCCTGTTGTACAAAGCTTTCAATTCTTTTGCTGTCTTGCCAGGGAAAGCATCTTTATATTTCTCTACCTGATCTGCAGGAATATCCTCTAAACTGTCACCGACATTTAGTGCTGTACCTGCGGCAAGATGATTCTTGCCTTTAATCTGGTTAATGGTTGCCTGCTTTGCCGCTGCGCCTTTTAAACCTGAAAGCTTCTCAAAATTTACGAGTTTATATGCGTCGCTAAATCGAACACCAGGGGTATGCTGGCAGTAATCTATTACTGCCTGATAGCTAGGATCATTTACTATGTCCTCTACACTGCTCAACGTGGTATCAAGACTAAGTACCTTCTTGAAGTCTTCATCCAACATCTGCTGTGCCCTTATGTTATTTAGCTCTGCTGTTGCTTCTTGGGCCTGTCTAACTGCCGGACTATTGGCAATCATGTTGTCAATAATGCTTGGATCTATTCCTTTCTCCTGCATCTGTGCCCTGGCTGTTACACGTTCCTGAGCAGCCATAGCGTCAAAGTAATCTCTAGCGCTTCTGATCGGCTTGCCCGTCTCAGGATTGGTGTACTGTCCGTACTGGTTTGCAAACAAAGAATCAACTTCACTCTGCTGTTTTCTAGCACTTTCAAGCTCTCTTCTCATGTTTGCGAATGCTGCATTAGCTTTTTCAGTGTCGAACTGAGGATTGGTGACGTCCTCTGTTTCACCTTCTGTTTCTTCACTTACTTCGCCTTCGCTTCCTGTCTGTTCAGCGACTTCAGACTCGTTTACGCCTTCACTTTCGCCATCACCTTCAGCAAAAAACTGAAGATTCATAGCGAAAAGTTCTTCATTTTTCTTCATATTTGGTTCCTTTCCTTGGATTTTTGCCCGTTGCCTGGGAATTTTAGGTATAAAAAAACACCCTTTCGGATGCTGTAACCTACTTAAGTAGGGGCTTCGGAATCTTCTTTTGTTTCCAAAGCATTGTATATTGTCTTTACGTCTTTATCGTAATTAGGACAATCCTTTTTCCTGCAGGTTAAAACCTGCTTCATAAAGACTTTTCCACCATTAGTCACATAACCGCTGGCTTTAATTCTCATTTCTGTATTACATTTGGGGCATTTCACTTATCTCGCCTCCCTCCATTGGTAACTGTGCCATTTGCTGTTGTGCCTCTATTCTGGATTCTATCTGATTGAGCACAAGTGAAGCATTAGGATATCCGTTAGCTTTCATGATCGTCCAATAAGCTCTTGCTGTTTCAAGATCACCTACAGGACCAAAAGCACCAGACTGTAACTTCATATCTGTCTGATTCCACATGGCTTCTCTATTCTGCATAAGCGTTGATGTAGGATCTGTTTCAAAAATAAATTCATCATTCCAGTAAAATTCATTTGCTGCATCAAGCCTTAAAAACTCTTTGCGATCAAGTGTCTCATGCTCCGCAATTCCTTCTGAATTAGTACTTGTTATCTCTGAAGGATTGTCAGAAAAAGCAAGCCAGAACTTGAACATGATTTCATATAGCTTTGCATATGCTTCATTTTTAAGCGTTCTCTTAGAATCCAAACGGCCTGCAGCCTGATTGATTGCATATTGCTTAGCTGTTCCAGAAGCAGCTGAGGCGTCATATTTACCCTGGTAGGAATCAGTAATTCCAAGTGAAGACTTAGCCCATGAATAGTTGATTTCTAAATAAGCCTGATCACTTTGAACACTTGGTTGCAATGTAATAGTATCTATCATTGACTTTTCAGCCGGATTCCTTAGTCTGATAACATTGAACTCTTCTCCGTTTTTCTCAATTTCAAGTCCTTCTGGAAGAGTAACAGCACTACCGCCTTTAAGGAGCTTTTCATTTATCTTTGTACCTAGCTTTTTGATTGTGTCTTGCTGATCAATGATAACTTGCACATCTGAGCCGCCAAGAAGCTTCTTCTGAGCTGTTATATTCTTTCTAAGCACTATAGGATATACATTGGGCTTATAGTACGGAATTTTCTTCTTAGTACGCTCTATTGTCATTCGCGGCTGTCCATATTCATCAAACATTGGATTCCCTTCTTCATCAAGCATAGGAACCTCATTTTCATCATATGGCTGCACAGCCATTCTCCCGCCGGTAGCCACTTTCACTTCTATTGCATCTACCAGCTCCTCATAATCCTCTTTTCTCTTTTCTGAGACTTTTGAACCACACGCAGGGCACTTGCCATTTATCATCACTGCTCCACACTTTTTGCAGCGATCAAGATATCTTGCTTCATATTCATCAAGATCAAGCAGCTTAACGTAATCGCACCAAACAAAAATACCAACTCCGCCCTCTTTATTTCTGTAAAAAGCAGTATTTACTGTTACAAGGTCTTCATTGGTACTTGCTCCCTCAATACCTTCTGTCATATCCGGGTAATCATTCTTACAATCTGATACATCTTCCCCATATACTCTTTTAACTGTGCTTTTTGTCATAAGTTCCTGGATAAAGAAATAATCCATATCGTCAAAATCGGTTACTCCAACCTGTGGAATAACTTTTTCAGGATGCAGTTCAGATACTTTTAAGTCTCCAATCTCTGAATGAAGGCCTCTTGCCTGATCCCATTGAACATAAATGTAATCTCCGCCAACTATAGGCACTGTTCTTTCTTCTGCATCATTCATCAGCGTCAATTTGCAGGTTTTCACCTTATTTTCAAGGAATTTTTCAATCTTTTTAGCAAGTTCATCATCTTCACTATGAATTGCCCTGATCTTTGGCATTGGGATTGATGAATCAACCTGAGACTCAATGAGCTCATACACGATATTTCTTACATTTGTTGCTAATTTTGTTGGGTCTGTACCAAGATTTGCGTCCGGCTGAACTTTTCTGGTCCCTTCGTAGTATTCCTGATACTTTTTCATGTCTTTTTTGACTGATCCGTACTGTTCTTTACAAATGGCCAGCCTGTCTGACCACTTTTTTACATCTTCTGGAATTGTTATTTCCTTCTTAATCATTCTTTTTAACCTCTTAAACATTAGTAAGGCTCTCCCCATATGCTAATTAGGTACTGTTTATCTCTTGCATTGGCATTTCTATAGTCTTCCCACTGGTCTTTACGCCATTTCTTACGCTTTTTTTTCTCTTGTCCCTTGCCGCCATGAGTCCAATAAACACAGTAATATCTAAGGCCATCAACACTGTGTGTTAACTCATGAGGATCCTTCGCATACACATCAGGCTTCTTTTCATCTTTCTGAATCTTCTTAAGACTATTCAAAAGGTTAGGCGCAGAATTTTTATAAATCGTCAGCTTGCTCTTTTGACCTTCACCATGAACTGTATTTTCTTTAATGGCTAGGCAACCGGCTTTCAAGTCATTGTTTACTTTAGTCAAAGAAAGACCGGCTTCCGCAAACAATATTGCTCTCGATTTACCAGTCTCTTGTGATCTATTCCATAAATCAGGTGGAGCTAAATACTGTTCCACCTTCATTATTTCTTCTCTTTCAATTAAATCTCTTGTGACTCTTAATATCCTGTCTGCGGCAGCACTTATGATCAAATTCGACTCATACTCTTCATGGATAATTTGAGAATTTCCAAAAGGATCTCTTAATATCCAATATGCTGCTAGCTTATCTAATCCATAATCCATCGCCACATAGCATACAGTGTCTTGTTTAAGCCTATCGTCAGATAAGATAGAGTTATCAGAAACTTCTTCAAAGTATCGTCCTCCTGGCACTTCTAATGCCTCTTCTACTGTTGCTGGATATTCAGCCCACATTGTTGCTTTATCTGAAAGTTTAAGTGTGTTATCATACCATTCTTGATCTCGCCTTGGGTCCGCGTACCATGGTATGAATACTTTAAAAAATCCATTGTCTGGCGTTGTATATAGCTCTTCAAACAATGAACCTCTTTCTATTGTTGATACTCCAACTACTTGTCCTGAATTAGGTCTATTTACTACCGGCAATGCCGCTTTCCATATAGACCTGTCAAATTGCTGGAACGCCCATTCATCAAATATTATTAAGTCTGCTGTGAATGATCTGGCTGCATTCTCACCAGATGCAAAACACTGAAATGTACTGTCGCTCTTACCTGGAAAATGTACTGTTACTGACAAGGCATTCCACTCAAACCACGCCCCGTCCCATCCTGATTTATCATTCTTTTCTCTGACTAGTGCTCTCATATTTCTCAATATAAGCACTGTCCTTCGTATAAGCTCTTTTGCTTCTGTTTCTGATTTTGAAAGACCTATTATCGACCTTCCACAAAAACACACCATAAGCCACACTGCATAATGCAAAACCAACCATGAAAAGCCTAGCTGTCTTGCTTTTAATATTATGGTCCACTTATGATGTAATATATTTTCTAGTGTCTCTTTTTGCTCTTTCCACAATTTAAAAGGGACAACGATCTCTGCGCTGTCCCTATCTTCTATATGGCCGTAGTGTTCAACAAAATATACCAGGTTGTCTCTACAGTACTCTATTTCATTTTCTCTTAATTCAGCTAAGTTCATTCAAGCTGCTCCACTATCGCATCTATCAATTTCTGTACGCTAATTCTCTTTCGCTCTGCTATCCTCTTAAGTCCTCTTATATCACATTCCTCTGGAAGTACCACTCTGTCTCTATTTATGGAAAATTCCCCATTTATCAGAGAATCGACCATTATCTTTATCAGCTCGCCTTCTGTCTTCTCCCCGGCTAGATTCTTTAAATGCTCTCTCTGATAATCATTTAACCTTACTCCTACTACTGTTGTTTTCATATATCACCATCTTCTGTTAACACACTTGGTTGAGCCAAAAAATTATATTTTTACAAGCGTTTTTAATAGGTGTTAACACTTTCATTTTTGGAATATTTATTTCTGTGGGGCTATAGAGGTCCCATCTGAGGTAGCGTCGTTCCCCGGCATAGGGGGGAGGGGGTGTACCACCTAGGGCCATAGATCAGGGAGGTCTCTAGGAGTAGCGCAGAAAAATATTTACGCTGGATTATTCAGGGCCTTTGTACTATGCAGCCCCAGGTATTTGGTGCAACCTTTTTCGCAAAATCTTACGTTATGCGAAATTGTATCGAACACTCAATAATTACTTGAAAGCTAGTATTTATCTATCTTCCAAACGTTTTTGTTATTGAGATAGCCGAACACTCTTTGATCCTGAACAGGAAAAAACACAACATATTGTGGTCTGTCCTATTCTAAATTGCTACCAAGTCGAGCCGAAATATTTTCCAGCATCTTTTTATCTTCTGGCGTTAATGATGTAACAGAAGCATCTATCTTGTCGGTCGGCTTCTCTCCAAGTGTATCTCTGACATACTCAGCCGCCTTCGTGTCGCCCTTCATGGCTCTGCGGAACTGTGCCAGCGTCGCCGCCTCTAACAAGCTTGTGCCTTCTTCCATGCCATACTCTTCCGCCTCTTCCACAGTAACCGTTCTAGTGCTTAATTCTTCCAATATTTCCCTAATTGAGCGCCGTGTCGACTGCGAGGCGTTACTCGCTTTTGCTCCTGCTAAACCTCTTTTAGAAGCTTCTTCTATGTTATTCTCTAATCTTGTTAACTTTCCGCCGTTATACGCTCTATATGTCTGACTTTCGTTTGTTGTTCCTTCTGGAAGTTCTTTTAAATAACTGTCGAAGATATCATCTGGAACTATGTAGCCTTTTTTATCCTTTCCAATAGATATTTTCTCTATATCAATTTTTCCGTTGTCTAATCTTGGAACATCAGGACGATCAGCAACAACTTTATTTAATTTTGAAACATCTAATTTAATTTCTGCCATTGTTGAATCTCCTTTTTAATGATTAAACCTTAATATTTGATTTACTACTCACTATTTTTTAAAAATTCAGTGATTTTTTGCATTTTTAATGTTTATATTTCACTTTTATTGAATTTTTAGTATCAAGTTAAATATATTTCTTTTCTTTTTTGCTTCTTTTTTCTTTTCTTGACCCAGGCAACAAAAAAAGCAGCTGGCGTTCTCGTTCGTCAACTGCTTCTTGTTGTCTTCATCTTATGAGGAGGTAAAAAGTTTGGGGGAAATTAGCTATCCACTAATTTTTAACTTTTTCATGATATTATTATAACCCCTTGATACGTCCCCCAGTCGGAATTTTTTTATTACTTTTTTAGTTCTGGATCCTCTATAACTATTTGCTTTTCATACCCAAATTTATATAAACGCTCTTCTATTGCTCTTCTTACGAACTCACTAGCAGATACGCCTTCTTTTTCAGATGCTAAATTTATCCGGTCTTTTGTGCCTTTTTCCATTAAAAAGTTAATTCTATCTTTGTTATTTTTTATGTAGTAATTGTCATAATCTTGCTTACTTTCAAATTTTTTTGGTCTTGCCATCTTAAATCCTCCTAAAATCAGCATTTATCTATATTACAAGCCTATTATACTATTATTATTTAATACTTACGCATAGTATTATTGCACAATATTACTTTTAAAACTTTGTGCATAGTGTCTATTGATTTAATAATATGCGCATAGTATTATTAGCTTACAAACAAACGAACCAACCAAACAAATCAAAATAAATGGAGGAATAAAAACATGACAAACGCACAGATTATTTTTAATGAAGCAGTTGCACTTATGAAGGACGGAGTGATCGGAACCACAGGAAGACAGATCACCATTGAATATGAAAAGGACGGCGAAAAGGTTAAAGAAACAATCAACGAGCCTGAAGAGATACACACATATGCAGAATGGAAAAAAGCAGGTTTCCAGGTACAGAGAGGACAGAAAGCAATCGCTAAATTCACAATCTGGATGTACGCAGACAAGACAAAGAAACTTAGCAAGGAAGAAGCCGACAGTATCAACGCAGTAATGATAACACCATCTGAACAGTTAGCCCAGGAAGGCGACGAAGTAAAGACAAACGGCCACTATTACATGAAAGAAGCATCATTCTTTAGTGCTTCACAGGTAGCACCAGCAACAGAAAAGACAGCCTAAATAATAATACCCGCCCCGGAGGTTACGAAGGCAAGAAAGGATAAAAATGTTATATACATTCAATGAATTGATTAAAAAAGTCGCTGAAGATCCTAACGGTGTTGGAGTTGTTTTTTATTATCGCAACGGTTCAATACTTAGACGATTTTATGAAAATTACGCCGGTGATCTTGGCATAGATAGAGCTTCACGACATTTTGATGAATTGTTAAAAGCTGATAAGTGTTATAAGGCTGTCTACTATCATCAGGACAACACAAGCGGCGCCCCAATCATAGGCGAGTCAATAAAGGTTCACTTTTACGACTGGATAACACACAAAGAAATCAGCACTAGACAGGACGACAAAATATATCTTGTCTATAGTAAAGACGGCAAAAGCGGCATTGACTACAATGGAGAATTTACCCCATTAACAAGTTTTTCCACATCTGCAAATAGCTTAGCTTTTGAAATCATAGCTTAAACAATTAACAGCCGACCGGCAGCGGCTAAAGACCGCCGGAGAAAGTAGGAAAATATGTTATTTAATTATATCCCTGAAAGAATCAACGAAGAGACAGCAAGACGCGCAAAGGAAATGTGCAGTTTTTCAGACTATAAGCCAGGAAGTGCAACCGCAGAATATACCGGACAAATGGAGTCATTGTTAGAAATAGCTGAGCAGTTCGCAAGTAAGAGCCAATATATTGAATCCGAGCCTGAAAGAATCACAGAGGCACAAAGCTACATCAATTACTATTCAAGAAAATACGCCGAGTTTATCAATAAGGACAACGAAATCAGTTGTCGCTGCCCTTCTGTCATGATTGCAGGACCTGCAAACTTCCCAACAAGGAAAAAAGAAAAGCAAATTGCAGCATGGGACGCTAACAGAAGGAATTATATCTCAATGGATGATGCAAGATATAAACTGCATTATATACTCATTGAAGATCATCCAATCAGCGGATCGGATCCAGAGGCTATCCAAAAGTTACAAAACAAGCTAGACAGACTCGAAGCCAATTATGCAGCACTTAAAGAAGCATTCCAGAAGGCACAGAAAGAATTTAGAGCAGAACTCAAAGCCGGTACTATCCAGGAAGTAAAACATTATTACGGCTGCAGAATCCCTGAAGGCTTCACAGAGGCAGACAGAAACAACCCGGAAATGATTAAATGCTTGTCAGAATGGGAGCGCCGCGCAATGGTCGGCACTGTATATATCAAGGACGGAAAAACAGTCGATAAACCTGCACTTGGTTATAGATCATCTAATATGTCACAGGAGCGCGCAAGAATAATAAAACGAATCGAAGAAATCAAAAGGCACCAGGAAACACCCGCAGCAGAAACAAGCGGCGAAGGTTGGAACCTCTACGAAGATACTGAGGCCGGAAGAATCTGTTTTGAGTTCGACGGAAAGCCAGAGCAGAACATAATCGACACATTGAAGCATAACGGCTTTAAATGGTCCCCAAGTCGCAAGCGCTGGCAGAGACAGAACACCGACAACGGACGAAGAGCCGCCGAAACTGTAAAAGAGCTACTAACAGCATAACAACACAGGCCAGCCAGGAGCCTTCAATCCTGGCAGAAAGGTTAACACATGAACGAAATACTTGAAAAGCTATATAGAGAGTGTATTGAATCATATGATCCTTACTACCAGGAAGAAGAGCCTGAAACACTTGAAGGTATGTTTTACAACTTGGAAGAGATTTTCAACGAGTATGATCCTGCGGAAGCTGACGAAGATATGATTTATTTGTTTGAACACTTAAAAGCTATTATAGGACAGTTTAAGGCTGCAGGGATTGGGAGGTGTGACGAATGACAATTACTCAAATATCAAAAATATTAGACCTGCACAGCGTACCATATTTCATTGAAAATGGCAGGATATACGCTGACAGTATGAACAGCCTTGTTCTGCTATGGGATCAAGTAATTGATTTAACCAACTACACAAGGCGACAACTATTAGATTGGCTAGGTTATGACAGATATAATACTTAATAGGACGCAAATACCCCCTGGGAGTATATTCCCAAGGGGCTTTTTGCTATTCTATGACTGTAGGCGCTTCATAGATCAATGAAACCGCACCACACAAGCCGTTAACTATATCAGCGTTTTTCTGTATAGCTGGAATTTTGGATTTTTTCTCGATTGCTTCTAACAGCTTATCAGCATCTATCAGGCGGCCATGATCTGAAGGAATAATAGTGCCATGCCTTATCGACTCCATAACAACTGTAGGCCCATTAACCTTATAAGTCATGATATTATTGTAATAAGCATCTGATAACTCAATTATTATTTTTTTCATTCACCTTCACAAAGTCCCTCCAATCAGTAAACATAATCTGGTTGCCTTCTATATCATCAATATGGAAGCTATAACCACTGCATTTAACTCCATTTTCGCCTATGTGCTCTTTCTCATAGCATAGAAATACTTCCTGATCCATAGGTCTATCTAACAATTTATTTATTATCTCTCTTGTTGTCATTCCTCTTTACCTCGCATTTATCCTGCAACTAAAGCCTCTAAACGTTATCCCTTCCCAATGCTGATCACTATGTATGCAATCGGGGCAAAAATAATTATGAGGACACTTCGGACGCTTTAAATATGCTATCAATCTTTTAATCATTACCATCTTCTACCACCCTTTCTATATCTTTCATACAATCACAAGAATCTGCGCCATAAGACCAATTCTTATAAATTTCCTCTATCTTCTGATACTTGCGCATGGTATCTATTGCAATATCAAGGGCTTCATTTATTTTTTTAGTGTCACCTTCAATAACAATTCCATAGCCAAGATTTGATGTGTGCTTTATTATCTCTATTGCTTTTTCTAACTTATCTTCTCTTATCATACTACCTCACTTTCATCTGTAAGTAATACACAAGGAATATCTGTACCGAAAAAGCTATATGAATCTTCTTTTATGCTATTTACATAACCAACATTTCCGAATAATTCCGTCTTTTTTGTTAAAACTTCCATATCATCGGGATAGTTACTTAATGCTTCACGCAAATCTTTTACTATCATTTCTTATCCTCACTTTCTAATCCAAGTAACAAGCTGTCGCACCATCCAACGCTCTAACTTGCATGGTGGTAAGTGCTTGATAATGAAACAAAAAATATAATCTAGTATTATCATGTTTCCTCACTTTCTGCTATTAACTTATCCAATACTGCAACAGCATATTTAAGCCCCTCGTCATAAAAGAATTGCGCTAGTTCCTCATAACTATCTCCCTTACTGTTCTGTATTTCCTCTCTAGCCGCCTTAACCTTATCTACTGGTATTGCGTGGATTGTTGGAACGTCTTTTACAATTTCAGAAAATTTTTTATCATCCCATATATGCTTCATTAGTTCTGCTATTAATGTATCTACATCAATTAACCTACTCATGTTCTACCCCCTTATGGCTTTAGTCTAATTCCAAACGCATTGTCTTTAACACACACTTTTCCGTCTACTTCGTGTAATATTGGCTCATTCTCGCCAAAGTTAATGATGTTGTAGCCGTTCATGATAATGTTTTCGTGTTCATCTGACGCATAGGCTACAAGTTCGTTTGTATCAGCTTTAACTACGCATATGTTCATGTTCTACCTCACTTTCTGCTTTGTATTTGTCGATTATTTTTCTTGTACATATCAAGCCACTACAAAAATCATAATCATCTAAATTGCGTTCGCCTATTATTGCTTCTATCTCGGCTCTTATCTTGTCTAATACCTCATTAGCTCCATTAGAATAAGCCTTTAATATCTCATGGTCATGTTCCCATTCTGATTTTTGTTCTTGCTCTAGGGCTTTGATTGCCATCATCATAGCTTCATGTTCACGCTCTCCATAATCTTGATAAGTGCTTGATAAATAGTGGTCTAAAAATTCTATTTTTCTTTTTACTTCTTCTCTTTTCATTCCTCTACCTCTCTATTATCACTTCCGCAATAAGGACAATAACTATATGAACACTTCAAATAATCGTCTTGAACAGTTCCACCGCAATTAGAACAATCAAAGTAACAGCCGTAAGTTTCTCCCATTCCGCATCCCTCACTCCAAGAATCCCCCTTTTTCCAATGCCCTTTAGGCCTTATAGGTGTTACTGAGGGCAATTCTAATAATTTAATTGCTGTTTCTATTGCATAGTATTCGGGTAAAGGATGCCTCTCATACCCCGCGCCATCTATGTAATCATCCTTAATCTGTTTAAGATACATAAGCGCGAGTGTTCGTTCTTCATCCTCAACTCCTAAATCATTCTTAGTAGTTGGCTCTTCTATTTCTACTAGAGGACAATTAGAGGCTCTATGCTTAGCTAATCCACCCTCATTTTTCTTATCTACTAAAGGACAATGCAAATAATCATAGAAAATAGGACAATCCCAACAATTCTTAGGCATTTCAAAATCTTTAATTGCTACCATTTCCTGATCCCCTCTCTGTCTCTTCAAGTGTGTGCTCCATAGTCTTCATAAATAGCTTTGCAACAAGGTTCTGGTTAATACCGCATTCCTTTGCAATCTTATCTATTCCCTTCCCACAGGCTATACAAAGCTGTTTAATCCTTACAAACATCAATTCTTCATCCATTATTCCCCATTCCTCCTATGTTCCTGATAATAATGTGCCATTGTTATTGCCAGAACCAAACCAAAGCCACACAGCAGCATTAACAATCCTATAATTGCTAAAATCACAACTGAAATTTTTATGATCATGTCTTACCCCCTTAGTGAACACACATTGTTAGTTGCATAAGCGCATTTCTTGGAACAGTAGCACATATCCATCCCAACTACGCACGTTCTTTCAAGAACCTTGTTGTTGCTATCTCTTACCTCTGAATAGTTACGACACAGGCGATTATATGTCGGTGGTTCATTCCTTGATATGATCACCTTATGTGGTGTTAAGTCTGAAAAAGCCTTTTCCTTGCGCTTTTTCTTCCTCTGTTGTTCTGCTCTTGTTGGCTCATAGGTCTTTACGCTTTCAAGCATCTGGAACGCTTCTACTACTAACTTGTTTGCTTGTGTTATCTTGCTGTTAATCAGCGGTTCACCTTTTGAAAGAAGTACACTCGCCCCGCCAAGCTGCGTCTGTACATTTAGTAGTCTGTTTTTTAACTTATTTAGCTGATTCTCAGTCAATACTCTCTCCCTCTCTTCCTTTTCAGATAATCATTTTCATGAAGTCTTGCTATAGTGTCATTCTCCAAGCTAGTGTACTGATATGCAGGTCTTAAAAAAGCTGGTTTAAGTTCTTCGACCCCCTTTTCAATCAAGTCACCAGAAGTTCCAATATGCACCATTGCGTTTTTCATTCCCTGCTGTATTGCCTCGTTTGGTTTGTGCCCTTTAAAGCTCATACAATCCCCCCTTTATTAGCTTTTTTATTTCCTCTTGATAGTTTTATTGTCTTTATATAAAAAGCCTCTTAAATCGGCTCTAATTCTTTTATTTCCCCCACCTTGTATGTCGATAATAATTAAAAAAGTAAATAATCAAAGTCATACAATACAGAGG
>JAEIGA010010911.1_pt1 | contig 13777 bp, 18 predicted proteins | sample 9270691 | NCBI WGS metagenome assembly JAEIGA01 (sample SAMN17057246, study PRJNA624740) | gut metagenome | biome: biome; isolation source: fecal sample | host: Bos grunniens | place: China: Xizang | collected 2019 | reverse complement strand
TCCGGGTGTTATCTTTACACTTGCCAACCGATCTAGAAAGTTCGCCCTTAGTCACCGAACCTCACCCCCATTTCATAAAGCGCCTGTTCATAATCTTCTGCATTTGCTTCGTCCGTCAGCGGTTCGGGTTCGATGGGCGGCAGTTCGTATTCCTCCCATGTCAAGTCGGTCTTGAGCCGATATCCATAACCATCCTTGTGCGGTGCAGAGTGGATGACGGAGAGAATCTCATTGTATTCGGACTCCGCGATTTTCTCGCCTACATTGCCAGTACCAATAGCGAGAATGTAACCATTAGATATAACTTTATAATAGTTCATAATTACACCTCACTTTAAGTTATCGAAATAACGCCGGACAAATCGATAACCGTGAAAACATCAGTTGTTAGAATGTTCACATTCCGACTCGATGTTATCATCTTGGTTACGCTTGCGGTTGTATTTACCGGGTCAAACCCATTAAGAATCATACCGTAGAAATAATACGCGGCGCTAGTGGGATTTTCCGCTCTATTAAGGATTCCAAACCATCCAAGACCAGAGTCTTTTTGCTGTGTGATACTCGCCGGGATGTAAAGCAGATAGTTAATTTCATACGTGTGACTTCCGGTAGTCAGCCATGCAAAAAACGGTTTATCTCCGATTGCCGCTACTACTGCGTTTACAATTAGCGTGAATGCTTCAGCCGGATTTTCACCAGAATATCCAGATGCAACCGACAAAGTGAACGGGTTCACACCGCCGCTGATGCTCCCAATTGCCGTGACCATCTGCGCGGGAGTCATTGCCGAAGAACCGCCAGTTTTTGCGTTGATAGCATTTGCGATTGCATCCATGGTGCTTCCTTGCACAAAATACGTGGACATATTAGACACCTCCAAATGAGCTATTTTCCGCTGCCGGGATGCTCACCAGCTGATAATCCCCGAACGAATTCACCTGCGGGATTTTCCCGTTATCCGCGCTGGTCGCAGCCGGCAGTGACGGACGGGTGGAAAGATATGCACCCTGCGTAGAGCCAGTATACGCCATCACTTCGACAGCTCTCGTTTCGTTGATCCTGCTGAAGTAGATGAAAACATCCTCGCCATCATATGAATAATAAGAGAAAACCCATTCATTATAGATATGCTCATCAGACGCACCGTTGGTGGTATGATATCTCACTACGGGCAGCTTTCCCTCCTGAATCGCGGTCAGGATATCGGCCTGATTTCGATCAAACGTATATTTTCCTGATACGCTATCCCATACAGCGGTAATCAAAAAGATACCATTCGGGAGCGACGTGATGCCGATATTCTGCTGCGCCTGCAGCTGCTGCGCTGCGGTGAGCTGCTGCGCACTGCCATACTGCACAGTTTCAATGTCGCCCAGCTCATAGGTAGCAATAGTACCGCTCTGTCTGTCGCTGATAGTCATGATTCGCGTATTCGCGTTTACGCTCACATCGGTGGTTCCGATATTCTGCCGCGCCTGCTGTTTCTGCTGGGTAGTCAGCTGCTGCGCGGTGTAAAGCACCGCGTTGGCGGGACTTCCACCGCCTCCGCCCACAGGGACGGTTTCCAGCTCTCCGGTGATCTCGTCCGTGATGATGAGGGCCTCCATTTCATCATCATATACAACCGACGTGGAGCCGGCGCTGATATTAACACGGGCCTGCAGTTTTTCATTAGCGTCGAGATCCTGCACGGTTGTTTTGACCGTATCGCTCATCTCGCTTTGCAGGTCCGCGACATCATCGTCCAGAGCTACCAGCTGCCCTGCAGCTTCGTTGCTCCATCCCTCAAGGGATGCGATGCGGTCGTGCTGCGCTTCCGTTTCCTCTTCCAGATCGGAGATATTGGCGGTCTGCTGGCTGTTGATAACTTCAATGTCAAGCAGTCTGGCAGCATAGCCGGCGACCGTCTGTGCAGCCTCAGCTGCCTGCTCGGCGGCCGTGCGTACCGTTTTCAAAACCCAATCCAAATTAAGATTCTGAAAGCTGGTGAACGGCCAGCGCTCAAAGATATTATATGACATGTGCGACCTCCTTAATAAATCATAATGCAAAAGTGTTTCCGGAAACTGCTGCTGATCACGTCGGCGAGTGTGATGCTGCTGCGCAGCTTGACTTCCTGCGTGATCATATCCTGAGCCGTGGTTACTCCGATATTACCATGTGTCCGACCCTCCCGGCGATTGCTGGTCGTGCCGGAGCCGGAGCTCTGCTGCGTAGAGGAGCCGCTGCCGGTGCTGTCTACGCCTTCGGTCGGTGTGAGACTGCTGTCATTGTTCCAGCCGGCAACCTTGCGCGTTGTTCCGGTTGTCTGCTGTGTGGAGCCGGTCGTGCTGTCCTGCGTGGAGCTGGTGCCGGTATCCGTCCAGAGTTCGTGCCGGTCATAGTTTTCAATCGGGCTGTACTCAGCATTCAGAGCCTGCGCGATCCTCTCCCAATTAGGAGATTGGACCGTGCTCCAGTTCTTAATCAGCTGCTTCATAGCATCAGGATCGATATAGAGCAGCGAGAGCTCCGCATTATCAAAACAAATCTTATCAATGATCGTCTGCCGGTCGATCCCGGTCGGAAGCATGAGATCATCAAAGATCGTATTATCGATAGCGTACAGGGAAAGAATACTAAGCATTGCCTGCATCATCGTCGCCTCCCTCCTCGATCAGATCGCCGGCGATATCCTGCGGGATTTCCCGCCATTTGACGGTGAGTTTCTTTCTGCCACGGTAGAACATCCTATTGATGCGATCACAGCACTGCTGCAGCTCCTCCAACCACAGGGCTGCCTTGCAGAAAGTATCCGTATTATTCGCGTTCACCTCGTCCACAACGAGGCGCTCTTTCTTGTCAGTATTCGCTGACGGGATGCCGATCTGCTGATCAAATCGCGCCTCAATTTCATGCAGCGTATCCATGATCTCCGGCGAGATAAACATCTGCTTTAGGTCCTGCGTCCACGGTATCCAGAGGGGCTTTCCCTCCTCGGTAAAAAGCTCCTTGTCTATGAATACGGCAGGCTTGCCGCCCATGACCTCATCATACATGCGCTTAAAAGATTCTGCTACGCCTTTTCCGGATGCAGCGAAAACGTATGACAGCTTTGCGTTAATGAGATTCATACTAAGGGCCTCGGCAGCTAGCGCCATATCCTCGGCCGTGCTGTTGACCATATCCATGATCCCGCCATAATCCGGCTGCAGCTTGATGATTTCGCACTGCGTCCCGATCTGTGGTTCAAGGATACCACGCAGCAGCGGATTTGTGATGATCGCGTGCGTGGGCTGGTACTGCACGTTGTAACCGCGCAGCCCGCAGCCCTGCGGGATCACTCCAAATTTGTCCGTGCGGATTACGGCTACGACTCCCCAGCAATAAAGCACGTAAAGAAAGAAATCACGGTTCCAGTTATCCGGAAGCGTCCATTCAAAAACGCTGATTGCCTTTTGCAGAAGATAGCGCCGGAAATAAGCGGTCAAATTCGTGTTTTGCGTGTGGATGTTGTTCGGATTGTTCGTGCTGATCGCTGCATTGGCGTGATCATAATAGATCGGTGCACCGACTCCAATCAATAGCCTAACCTCCTTTTCCTGTGATTCAGAAGCGCTCGGCGCTTCGGGATGATGTTGCTTCCGTGGGACACCCACGGATGATTTACCAGCCAATCATACCACCAGAGCGCGTCAGCTCGACGGCCTGCTTCGGTAGCACTCGGATTGGCCGGCCGTTCATAGTTATACAGCCATGCACTAGCCAGATAATCGGGTGATTGTGTGCTTTCTCGGAATGCCTGCATAGAGAGCGGATACGCGCTGGTAGAAATATAGCCTCCATCCACGTTATTATGCATGAACAAAAGCTGCGCTGTGCCGTCGTCCTGACCGCCGCTGCCCATAGGATAATTGGGCTGAAAACCTGCGTAGCCGGCAGCCACGGACGATTGAATATATTTCGTTGCCGGTGTGTACTGAAAGAGCCCGTAACCTCTTACAAGGTTGACGGTATCAGATTCCCAGCGCCATGGATTAAACCCTGATTCATACGCCTGATTACCAGCAAGAGCCGCGATTGCGTTGATCGTCCAGCCCAGAGGGGCCAGCACCTCGACCATTTTCATTACATTCTCCTGCGCTTCTACGGAATCCCTGCTGTATGCTCCGGTATTCTTATTGTGCCAGCGGTATTCTACGCCAGAGCCCCAGCGGGCCAGATACTCCCAACCCACATCTGAAAAAGGCACATAACCGGCATTGATCGATACTTGATCCTGCAGCGGGATTCCCTGCCGGCCGTGCGCGCCCATTGTGCGGGCCGTGCCAACGCCTCCGGCGAAAACCATTTCTGTATGGCCGCCTGCGCTGCCTTGGTTGTGCCATAGGATATCGCCTGCTTGACATACCGTGCCGGAGCTGGGGCCGGTGATGATCGTAAAGCCTGCATCTGTGAGCACGCGCAGCATATCTCCGGTAACAAAAGCCGGTGACGGAAGAACAAACCCGCCACCATCAACCAACGAATACCACATGAAGCTGCTGCAGTCATAATACGTAATTCTGTCGATTGTCTCCTGATAACGATGTTCCATCCAATAACCCACGTTTGGATTATTGCATTGATCAATGCACCATCTATATGCAGCGTTGATATCAGGCATAATAAAAACCGCTTTCCATGTAGGATTTAATCATATCCATCTCAGCACTTGTAGCGCCCAGAATATGAATATCCACATCTGCACAAATCAGATATCCGGGAACATTTCTGATCGTGCGCACTGCGCACAGCGGACGACCACGATGCGTCAGATCGTCAGCAGCCGGCATACCGAAAACTGCCTGCAGTTTCGGGGTCCCGGTGAGCGCATCAATGCTGCCCACGCTTCCGACCGTGTTTGCCGACGGAATCTGTCCAGTGATCGCATTACCGATACCAGACGCCAGAGCGCTGGCAGCTCCTCCAAAGTTTCCGGAAATAATGTCTCCGGCAATCCCCGCAGCAGTGCCGGCAGCGCTCAAAAGACCATAACCCGGTGCGATTACCTGTGAGAGCTGCACAGGCATACCGACGCGCCCGCATACGCGGGACAGCATCTGATTTCCCGCGCTGATCTCCACGGCTCCATTACCCAAACACATATCAACCTTGATCACAGCAGAGATATTAGCGCCTGCCTGTGCTGCCGTTGTATCCAGATCGATCACACCAAAGGGAGGCAGGAACAGAGACAAACGAGTATACGGGTTAATGTTCATGTAAGCCCCGCGTGTATTCGTTTCGGGATGCTGCGGACGGGAAAATGTGAGAGTGATGACTTGCGGGACAGATGGGTTTGCATAGCGCACATTCAGGGCTTTTACGACATAGCCGATTTTTATATTTGTTAGCATAGTATCTCCCAGCGGGAGAGGAATCCATGTAACAGAGGCGATATACTGCAGAGGATCAATGATTGCTTTCGCTTCCGGATATGCCACGATGCCAAGCGTTGTCAGCACCTCGGACGCATACTGATCGGACAAAATGAAAGCCATCATATCCTCAAGTGTGGCGCGGGACATAAGCCAGAAATTTGTGATTCCTCCGGCGCTGATAATGCCCACACTATAACATCCGCTGTCCCTGTCCCCGTAGGACCATGGGGAGGATTGCGTATTCTGCTGGAAGCTCCACTGCGCCTTGACAGGATAAAAATTATCCTGCACCGTGCCGTCGTATTCGTGCGCACTGCGCAGCACATATGCGGAAATTTCGCCAATCTCATAACGGTATGTTGCGAGCGGATCAACACGCCCGGATACCCACCAGCATCTATCCCGGTATTCCCAATCAGTAATCCAGTAATAGCGATTGAACGCACCCACATACATATAATTGTAATTGATACTGGCGCTCATTGGAATGAGAACCTTGATCACCGGCGCCGCGAGACTGAGAGGATCCCGCGCTTCACACTGGTACACGATCTTTTGCGTATCACCGGACACGGGTTCCGGCACAGCTGTGCTGTTGACCTCTTTCTTGAAGTTATAGAAATTCACGTTGAACGCCATCTGTTCACTTCCTTAATGAAAATGGGAGGAGCCGCAGCTCCTCCCGTCTGCTCAGGCAAGCGTGAAAATAACGGATTTCTCCGTATGGTCGTTATACGTGCGCTGCGTCTCATGCAGCCAGTTGGTGACATAGCCGCCGCGTGCGTTGAACGGAGCCGGAGCTGTCCACGAATTGACCGTTGCATATCCAAGCGCTTCCTCGTCGTGCAGATATGCGAGAACAGGACCAATCTGTGCCTGATCAGTATCCGCTTCGCCGTACGAATTAATAAACGATGCAGTGCCGTTCACGTTCAGCGGCGCTCTGCTGGACTGCCAATATCCAACAGACTCCACGCGCACACCGTTCGGCAGCATCATAAATCCATCGTTGAAGTTCTGAACACGGACCATAGTGGAGATTGCATTCATCGCCTGCGAGGCGACCCAAAGCTTCTGACGTGCTTTCGGCGTGTGCCTGTTGATCTGACCGCCAATGCCGGTGATGTTCGTCTGGAAGAGGCTGGTACGCTCCTCCATAAGATCGGAAACGCTCATAATGATACTGAACGCCCAGCGCACGAACGGAGTAAAGTTATCCGGCTGGAACACACTCTGCGCGGTGAGGGAGAGCCCCGTTTGCGCATTGTACAGAGTCAGCAGCGGGATGGTGCGGTGCGCAAGATCAAATGCGCTGGTTGCGGCGTCGTTCTGCACATACGTGCCCATCATGGAATTGAGCACGACCGCGCGACCGATATCCTCACGAATCTGCTCGACCTTATTCGCCATGTTGCCGGTGATAAGGGCGATAAACTGCGCCAGCTCGTCGGGACCGGTAAAGGCCACGTCAAACTGATCACGAAAGATCGTGTAGCTATCGGACCAGACGTTCTGCCCATAGAAATTGGTCTGGAGTGCTTTCTGCTTGTTGATCACCTGCATATCGACGCTCTCGCCGTCGCCCATGGGGTTGGCAGTCTGCGTTGCATCATGGGTCACGGGCCATTTGTAGCGATCATCCTCCGCGATCGGCTTATCGATCGGCGACAGCTTGCGTACATGGTTGCCGTATGCAGTATCAGATACCTCGGCAAGACCGAAGCGCCGGCGATACGGACGAATGGAAAAGATGGTGCGGGAAAGCACCTGAGAAATAGCCTGCATGACAGGATCATAGCCCGTCTGCATGGTAGTGGTTGCGGCGCTCACAAATTCGGAAAGATCGGTTGCAGTGAGCGCTGCCTGTCCGGTAGCCTGCTGCTGAATCGCATTCAGCAGGGTTGCTGCCTGATTAAAAGTCATCGTGCTCGGCATTAAATTACCTCCTTTATTTGTTAAGGCTCGATGATGGTGGCGAGAATATCCTCGACCGTATCAGCCTTAGGCTGCTGTGAATTGAGCTGATTCTGCATCTGGATCGCTCCAGTGAGCTTCTGCAGCTCGGCCATGAGATCGCCGGCGCTCGGCTGCTCTGCTGCCGGTGCGGGTGCGGGAGCCGGTGCGGGCGCGGGAGCCGGTGCGGGCGCGGGTGCCGGTGCGGGCGCGGGAGCCGGCGCGGGCGCGGGAGCCGGTGCGGGTTCCTCTGCCGGTGCTGCCTGCTGCTCGGCTGCTCTGGAGAGCAGCGCGATCTGCTGCGAGTTGTATCCGGCTCGAGCAAGCGCCAGTACATCATTTGCGGACAGGGCCATTGTTTTTATCCTCCTCCAGTTTGTGATAGCGATAGAGCATGGTGACAAGCTCCTCGCGGGTGCAGGAATCATGAGGACGGGTCCCGTCCGTGATTCCGTTTTCTTTGCCCCACTGCCACGCAGCGCGGGCCCATTTGCTTGGTTCATTATCCATGGGAAAATCGCCTCCTCCGGTGTATCCGTGATCGATGAGCCAGCGGGCGAAATCCGGCAGGCCGAAGCCGCGCAGATTCCGGTCGTTCACTGATACGGTAATGTTTCGTACCGCGTCCGATCGGTTGCCCTCGGTGATCACGAATCTGTCAGAATATACTGCCGTCACGATCCCGACGTGCGCGGGCGTGCCGGTATTGTCGCCGGTGTTATTGCCCCAATCATAAAACGCGATATCGCCTAGCGCGGGACGATAATCGTCGCGTTCCTGCCATCTGCCCATAGCCTGAAATTTACGAACCATTTCCGGGCAGCCACACTCGGCCGGAATGATATCCAGCATGCCCGCCATTTTCGCGCAGACAGAAACAAATGTTGCGCACCATGCGTCCGTGTATTTCATTTTATAGCCACGGGGCAGCGGCGTGATTTTATTGTACTCGTCGATAATCCAGTGATGCGCCAGACTGCCCTCTGTCGTGCCGACGAACGTCAGCGCCTTATCAACGAGGAGTTTTCGTGCTTCATATGCCGTCATTTTACATCCTCCAGCCTATCAACGAGCTTCTGCATAACAGCGGTATTGTTGGCAATGGCTTCGGCCCATTTTTCAGCCTCCGCTTTGTGCTCCTGTCTTTCCCTGTCCCACATCCAGAACATAGCAACGACACAAGCGATAGGGAAACCTACGTTCTGGATGAACGTAACGATAGCCTCCAGTAAATCCAACGTACACACCTCCACATATAGAAATAAGGGCCGCCCGCTGTGTGCGCTGGACTCGCGCATGCTCGGGCTTCCGGCCCTGTCCGTGAGCACGGGCGCGCCCTCTATTAATAAAATAACATCCTGCACGACCAAAGTCAATACAGGATGTTATCAAAAGGGAGAAAGTATGAAGATCAGAGATCTGATCCGGAGATGAAACGCAAGAATATAATACAATTTGTTATGCTATTTGTCAAGCGCCGAAGCACCGCCGGAATAGCAGCTCGGTGCCGTAGGAATCGAAAAACACTTTTCTGCCCAGATAGGCCCGCCACAGCCAGATATGCGAATTGCGGAAGCGCTGCAGCTCAACAGCTCCTGTTTCAAACCGTTTCGGATTACCGGATACATGCCGATTCACATACCATGCACGGGTGCTTTTGTGGCGATACACGCACAGATCGCCCACAGCCACGATCGGAGTGAGCTCCTGCAGAGGAGCTGTGCCGATTGTGTTATCATGCGCGTCCTTAAACTGATTGCCCAAACTCATAGAGGAAAACGTGCTCTTGCCGGCTGCCCTATATAGGGCTGTGCCGGCTTTCGCTTTTGAGATCGGGCTATTGTCCAGAAACAGCAGCATAATCCCGTGCTCCGGCATCGTCCATATCTCCTTGCCCTTTTCGCTGGCTTTACGAGCAATGTCTACAAGACCCAGCCCGTTAAAAATTGGGTTTGCGAGATTATTCGCATTGGCGTAACACTGCAGCAGGAGAGGCTGCCTGCCCTGCAGCTCCCTATTTCGGTTGATCGTTTCATAGCAGTTTAACAGCGCGTCTGCCTCTCCGATGATCGGGCGTTCATGGGCCTCGGGGATAAACTCATCATACACCAGATCGGTCACGTCAGAGAAATCCATACCGCGCGTGTTGCTCATGGTAGACAACGCGAGACAATAACCCAGCAGCGGTCCCTCGTCCCCGTCGTAGAATCCGCTCACCTGTTTTGTAATTACAGCCGCGCGCGTATAGTATCCATGATCGAGATCAAGCCGCTTAAACGGTGACAGCTCGTCTTTCCGTACCAGATCGGCCTGTGTCTGCGTTCTACGCATATACGCAAATTTACCGCCGCCCTCTGCTGCCCGCTGCCGCACATCCTGCAACGCTCCATAAGTTTTACCTGTCGCACGTCCTCCGACGCAGAACAGAAACGGCAGGCGTTCGCGGAGCATAAAGGAACGGACGGCCGGTACATTTAGCCAGCCGTCCTCCGTGTAAATCTCAGGCAGATTCAAGGGCATCATACACCGCGCTGATGATCTCGTCGGTCTGATCATCAGAGAGCTGCAGCCACGCATGCTTATAATACTGGCCGTCCTTGCCCTTGCGCTGCGGGAATGCTACGAATTCGCCGCTCCGGCTGTACTTGATACGGCAGCCGTAAATCTCAGCCGTGATCACACCCTCGATCCGCAGCGAGAACGTGATCCCACCATTGCGGCCCCAATCGCGGACATGCTCCACCTTGAAGATGATGTTGGAATCCGGCCCCTGCTCGCGGTTGTTGATCTTTCTGTTGGAATTGTTGGAATTGTTGGAAACAGCCTGTCTTGCCATGATAATGGCCTCCTTTAAATTATTTCATCTGGATCGAGCCCCAGATGTTTACAGAGTTTAATATGCATATCCCGGCTTTTCAAAAGCCTGTCATAGTCCGTTGCCACGGATACCTCATATGTGCTGTCCCTGATCAGGACATTGGGTCCCAGCTCTAGCTCATGCAATCCCGGATAATGGATATACTCTTTTGTATGATCGTTATAGACGGATTCTGTGCCGCCTGCCTTATGGAAGATAAAACCTGGCTTGAATGCCTCAAGCCCTCCGTGTTCGTCCAGCTCCGGCCCTCCATAGCCTTTATTGACACCTGAAATCGTCACGTGCGTCGGACCGCCAGCCGCATATTGATATGCGTATTTTTTCGCGCCCCAGCTTCGGAATCGCGCGTATCCCTGTTCCTGCTCATAGACTCCCATATAGTGCCGTTTGCCTGCCGGATCGTCAGCATAGCTGCCGGAGCTGGTGCTGTCTGCAATGCGCTGCGCATTGTATGCGCTCCAATCCAGATCGCCTATATATTTCACGGAATCAGTATCACAGTACACCGCATTCTCGCCGGCAAGCCTCTGCCCCTCGTACAACCGATATCGGGCCCATGCAGTTACATAAACGCCATGTTGATACGTGAGGAATGCCCTGCGCTCGTTCTCCTCCAGAAGCTCCTCCAGCGGGCGCTCCGCCTCAACATACTGCCGGGGATCGTCAGCAATGAACTGAATTGATTGACGGACGGGGTTTTGTGCCATCATACCATAGCTAATAGAGGCTATTAAGCAAGTTTTTACGCTTGGTATAATAGACCTCTTGTCCCTTCACCCCCTTTAACTCTGTTTTGTCCTTGTAAAACTCCTGCGTAACCATGATCAACGGCGTCGGAAGATGCCCGTAATAAGTTGACCACAAATCAAGAACCTCAAAACGATCCCATTCATAAGTATCTCTGATAATTTCCAGATCGATATCACATAGGGCGATCTCCAGATATTCAGAGCGCAATATGCGTCCGTTATCGATCAGAGGGCGTACAGCCTTTTGACATTTTGAATATGGGATATAAGGGAATCCCCAATACTTATCTTTCTGCCGCAGGCCGGTGAAAGCCACGCGCAGCAGGACAGCACGGCCGTGCGTCAATAGGTACTCCAGCTTTTTCTCACTGGGCCGGGATTCCTGCCGGAACGCGCCACGGGGAAACTGGCAATTGCACATCACGTCCGGATAGCTGCTGGAACGATCCGCGCTTTTCACATCCTCCAGAATAAATCCGGAGTAATATCTGTTACAGTGCGTATCACCGCCGCGAAAGACATCCCGCAGCAGCGGATATAATTTCTCATCCGGCTGCGAGTTTTTAATCTCCCATTTTGACGCATGCTTCATAGCACGTTTGCAGATTCGCCGGACATAGCCAGTTGATGTCAACGGCATTGTGGCGAGATTGTCGCCGTCCAGCATCATCTCGGCCACATATGCCTCACACAAACCGATTACGTCATGCGCACAGTATGCCTTTTCCTGATCGGTCAGCTCCGTCCATGGATAGCGGGTCTTTTTGTAGTCATAATCCTCGCCGGAGAGCTTGACGTGCTTCACACCCATTTTATTGGTGTATTGCGCAAGACTCATGTTTGAATGAATGTATGTGCAGCGCAGCTCCAGCGCCTTGCGGTGCATGGTCGCTTTTGCCGGCTTGCGGGAAGCTAAGCAAAAAACCTCCTCCGGGCTGAAATCGTAGATCGTGCGGAGAAACTGAAATTCATACGCCAGATTATGCACCAGCACGACCATGCTCGATCGCTCGTCATAGGCTCGGATAGCCGGCAGCAGCTCCTGAATGAATCGCCGGAGATCGTCCCACGTCCTGCCCATGATCACTATGAAATCATCGGGTTTGTCCGGATAGTAAAAACACCATTGCCAGACGTACATCATAGCGTTACCGGGCAGCTCCGGGCATGCGCATGTCTCGATATCAAAAGCTGTCACGATGTCGATATACTTCCGGGGCTGCCGCGTGCCGGCATTGCCCCATTTCCCTCTTTGCAGCTTGCGGCCCATGAGGAGCCGGGGAGGGGAGGGATAAGAATTGACATCAATAATCATTGGTAACCATCCACCGTACTCTGATACTCCTCAAAAAGCAATTCAACATTGCTTGTATCGCCCTGCTCATTGGCAGCTTGAAAAGCCTCCATAGCAGCATCCAGACTGTAAATATTTTTATCGTTACTCTTCACATACTCCAGAAAACGGGTGAATGAGAACCAGTTACCATCATTCACAAAATCATAACCCTTTTCGTGCCACATTTGGATACCTTTAGCCATGATTGCTTTCTGGCCTTGGATCGTTGATGATTCAGCCATAACGAACCGGGCGAGCTGAGTAAGACTCTGCCGGAGCTGGGATACAGATTTAATGTCACGGGTTTTTTCAAACATTCCAACATTCTGTTGGTATGTCTCCGACTCAGAAAACATTGTTTCACCCATGCGGGCGAGACGCTTCTGCGCGATATCGCGCAGACGGGTGTATTCCCTGCGCAGGGTCCTCTCATCATAGCGCTGGAGGCCCTGCGGGTTATACTCCCATGCTGAGAACGATAGACGTGGAGGCTTAAACCGGCTGCCTTTGGTATATCGCCGGTTATAGTTTCTTGCCATAACGCACTTTCACCTCCTCTCTGCGCTTGCGCTCTACCGGAGGATACCAGCCACAGTTTTTGCAGTGCAGCTCTGCGCGGTCCGGACGAGCCTTGACCCATTTCCCACAATGACAATTAACCTCACCGTTAAAATAGCAGCTGTTATTCATCATCAATCCCCCATATCAACGGCAGGAATTCCCGCATGCATCTCTCAAACTCCTCAGCGCCGCCGATCGCATAGCCAACATGATAGCACAGCCAGCCGAAAACCGCGCTAAGGACCAGATACAATATGTAATTATCCACGCTCTACACCTCTGAACCGATCACGAATCTCATAAATCCCATCAATCAAGTTGCGGTTGACATGCCTCAGCACCTCCATATCAACGAAGGTCCGAAGATCATCACATCCGGTGTCGTTATCGTGGAACCGGCGAACAATGCCAGCCAGACGATCCGTACAGAGACTCATCATATCAAGGACCGTCTGAAGCTCCCTAAGATCAGTTTCATTCATTTCTGTTCCTCCTCTCCGGCCTCACGGGCCTGCTGATTTACTAGCCTGCTTTCATACGCACTTGCGGCCAAATAGTACGCAAGAGCCTGCGGAAAATTCATCTCATCTAACGAATGTGCCATTTCATCCGTTAACAAATCCAAAACCTCCACAACAGCCTGCAGCTCCGGCAGGGTGTACGTACTGAAATCGATCATGGTTATACCTCCAGTCCGTAAAGTTCGCGCAGATTCTCGATATAATCAGCCATAGTCTCCTGCGCATCAATCAGCTCGGCCAGTGCTTCCTCCATTTCGATATAGGCGTCAGACTCCTGCAGAAATTCTGGGGTGCTGTCCAGTGCCTCCTGCTCCTCATCGATCACCTCGAGAAGTGCCTCCAGCTTGCCCTCGATACCATCGAGCAGCCTTACC
>JAEIGA010010910.1_pt1 | contig 13778 bp, 12 predicted proteins | sample 9270691 | NCBI WGS metagenome assembly JAEIGA01 (sample SAMN17057246, study PRJNA624740) | gut metagenome | biome: biome; isolation source: fecal sample | host: Bos grunniens | place: China: Xizang | collected 2019 | reverse complement strand
GAAAGTAATTTCCCAACCTCCTGCTTGATAAACCTCACTGCTTATAGGAGAAACTGCAGTAATAATTTTTCCCGCGCTATATGCATTTTGAAGTTCTGTTAAACTTGCTTTAATGCCATCTATCTCTGTGCGAATAGCAGAAATCTCATCATCGTACATCTTGCAAGATGATAAAACCGCAATAAACAAGCATATAATTATTTTACGAAATGCGTTCATTTTATTTATTTTTTAGTATGAATTTTTGCTATGAAAACATCTGTGCTTACAATTTGTAAAATCATAAGACCATCATTATTTTCTATTAAGGTTTGGAAGTCGAGACTGTTTATATTGTCATAATGTGCTAGCAACTTGCCAGATACATTATAAAGAGAAATAGATTTAATCTCTTTATCGGACTCTATAGTTAATAGATTTTCTGCGTAATAAACCTTTAAATTGTCTGAATAAATTTCTTGTGCTGAGACTTTTACCTCAAACTCGTCTATCCATTTATCGGCATACATTCCATAAATGTATTGCATCTCATTTTCATAAACGTACTTTTCGTCTTTTCCTATATCATAGTTTACGTGAAAAAACCAGACTTTAATATCATTTGCAGTGCAATCTGAGAATAATGCCTTATATTGTTCATTGTCGATTAATCGACGAGAAACTGCTATCGCAGGTATTTCATTGTCTATTAAATATTCTAGTTTGTTATTTCCGGTCATGTATAAAACATTCTCAGACATCATATAATTTATACCTAATGTCTTCGCTTTTTCTATCGCCTCAAATGAAAACAATTCCATATACAAACGACTATCATCTACGAATAGTGAAGACATTTTTTCTGGATCATTTATCTTATCAGTGACTAGTACTGCATCAGTATGTTCTGAAAACCACTGATTTATCATATCCATGTTTAACGGAGTGTATTTATTATAAAGTTTATGAGTGAGGAAGTGTTCTTCTGTAGGTATGTGAGAGATTGTATTACAATCTATATTTGTGATGAGAGTATCATACTCTACTGTAGTATAAGAGGTATCACATTCTATTATTGTGTTTAAAGTATCAACACCATCAATAACAAATGCGGTATCACAATTTATGCTTATGCTAACACTATCGAGTTTTACTATCGTAGTAGTTGTATCGCATTTTTGCGTTTGATATACACTGTCGCAACGTGTAATACTTTTCCAATGATTCCAATCATGGGCGGCTAGCACATTGCCATAAACATCTTCCACTAAATCTAGTTCAAAATAACGGAAGCCTTTATCATAACTATAATTTAACGCTTCAAGGGAATTTGTGTATGTGATACCGTCTATTTCACCTCCACTATGTGCTATAAAACGCCCATCATAATCAATTGAATAGGCATTAATTATAAACAATAGCGCAAAAAAGAAGGTTAAGTAATATCTCATATTTGATTTTAATAATTCTCGGTAATGTTGCCAACAATAGTTGGTAATAACCATTAAAATGCAAATATAATACTAAAACTTCACCTATCAATATGAGCAAATAAATAAAATACATTATTTTTGCATTATAATTAAGAAGTTAATATGTCAAATGCAAATTTAAGTAGAGATAATAGTATTGATATAGCAAAGGCTATTGGTATTATTTTTGTTGTAATTGGACATTGCTGCGCAATTCCAAGACATGGAGGTGACGTTTCGTGGCAAATTTATATTTGCGATTACATATACACATTTCACATGCCACTATTTTTCTTTGTGAGTGGTTATTGTTTCAATAAATTCAGTCTTGACAATAAATTTAATTTTATTAAGAAGAGAATCACTGGTCTTTGGGTCCCATATATAAAATGGACGTTGTTTTTCACCCTATTGCATAATACTTTGGTAAACATTGGAATGTATGGTTCTTTTGGAGACTCATCACCTATCACTTTCGATACTTTTCAACTAATAAAAAAAATTATAGCTACATTACTCTTTATAGGTGGTGACCAATTGATTGGTGGATTTTGGTTTATCCCGATGTTATTCTATGCCTCTATTTATTCACTTTTTGTGATGTGGTCTATTAGATTCTTTGTGAATAAACTAAAAATACCTAATAAAGAAAACTTATATAACATATTAATTGTTGTCGGTATAAGTCTATTTCTTATTATTTCTACTATTTTTACCTATTTCCAATTCTCAATAGCTAAAATTGGAATGACAAGCAACACCTTTCTTGCATCATCAATTTTCCTAACAGGTCATTTAGCTTCTATTCTTTACAAGAAATATAAAGACAAAATCAAAAAGACTGTTGATATTGTTTTTATCAGTATAGCCACAATTGTTTCTATACTAGCTTCAATATACCATCCTACTGAATTTATTGATTTTAATAATTGTTATGACGTAATCCACATTTGGTTTGTTGGCTGTATTGGAACATGGGCATGGGTCCTAATATCAAAATATATTTCCCAATTGAGCAGTGCTATAAATAAAGTACTTATCTATATTGGGAAAAATACGATGATAATATTAGCTCTTCATTTTTCTTGTTTTAAGATAGTTAATTTAATGAAGATATATTATTACAATCTTAGTGACGTTCCTTATGGTTCTTTCCCTATTATTGCAAATGACCCTTCGTCAAACAATTTATTTTGGTGGAGTTTATATATAATTTGTGGTGTTTTTATTCCAATTGCTATAAAATGGTCTTATGATAGAATAAAGACAAGTTATTTCAAACAATAAACATCATCTAACTCGCTTTTTATCGAATATCCAACCCCATTTGTTGAAGTATTTTATTGCTGAAAGGGAATGCCTCAACATCAACTTAGTGTTGAGATATGAGGCTTTTTGGAATCCATGATATATCTTTGCTCCTGGGAAATAAACAGTGCGAGAAATCTCACCTATTCTACGACAAAGGTCTAAATCTTCGCAATAAAGAAAAAATCTCTCATCAAATCCATTTACCTCTTTGAGTACAGAAGCTCTCATAAACATAAAACTACCTGAAAGAAATGGAACATCCATTTGTTTTTCGAAGTCTGCGTCCCACATATTGTAGATGCGAGAAATCTTATCTTTATATTTTCCGTCTGGTATAAATCTTCTTATGATTAAATCTTTTGGAGTTGGAAGCAGTTTACAAAGTTGTTGCTCAGTTCCATCGTAATGATATACACGAGGCATAGTAAGACCAATATCTTCATTTGCCTGCATAAAAGTATATAATGCCTCTAATGTACCTTTTTCAAAATACACATCTGGATTCATTACTAGATGATATTCTGTCTTATCTAGCACTCTGTTTATCACCAAATTGTTTGCCTTACCGTAGCCAAGATTCTTCCCATTGAAAATGTATTCTATGCGAGAATCTAGATTTGCCAATTCTTTAAGAGTATCTTCTGGTGAATTATCCACTAAGAATAACTTTATATCCAATTCGGTGTTTAGAAAAGAAGAAATTGCTTTCTTTGCTTCTGTAATATCACTATTAAAAAGGACTAAAGATGCTGTTATGTTATATTTTCCTTTTTTAGTCATTGAGTTTAGTTCTATATACCTCTTAAATATTTATTCGCATATAAAGGTATGACCTTGTACTTTATGTACAAATTCGTATTCTATGGTAGCTTTTAAGCCTTCTTCTAGTTTTACAGGAGCTACAAATCCTGTTTTTTTGATATTTGAACCTACAAAGTATGTATTTTGACAGAATTTTTTTACACGAATAGAACTAATTGCAAATTTCTTTCTAGTGATAAATGCCAATAAGTCAAAACATAAACCTCCACAATATGCCAACCAATATGGGAAATGGAATAGTTTTGATTTTGGTTTGCCTAAATATTTATAAACATCTAATACCAAATTGTTCATATCGTAGGCAGGCTCATCACAGTAATTGTATAAATGTTCGCCACCTTCTATATCATGTGACAATTCATATTCTATAAATGCAACTACGTTTTCTACATAATTCATTGATTTTCTGTTGGTTCCCTCACCCACCATTGGGAATTTACCTCCTGCTATTTGTTTCAATAAATTATATACATTGCCCCTGTTTTGCTCTCCGAAAATAACAGTAGATCTAATGATAACAGCAGAGTTTGTTGCATCTTTTTGTAGCCATTCGCGATACTTTCCTTCGGCAAGATATTTGGTTCTACCATAATCATTAAAATAATTAATTTCTCCTGTTTCGTCGGTTCCAACTGGAGCAAAACCATACACTGCAACTGAACTAGTGAATATTATTTTCTTAATTCCTAGTTCTGTACATGCGTTGCATACATTCTCACTTCCCAACACATTTACATCATCATATAATGATTTTGGTGTAACGTCATCTCTATGTTCTGCTGCTAAATTTATTACCACATCACTACCCTTAAGAACACTTAATAGAGATTGCATAGGCATTGCTTTTGCTGCTTCTTCTGCCTTGCCTGGAGCACTTGCCTTATCTGTTAAACTTTCAGGGAATTCATTTGTTTCATTTCCAGCATTTCTTATATCACAACGCACCCACAATTCTGGATATGTTACACTTCTACGTTTGTCTGCAATTTTTACAGAATGCCCCGCAGCTAACAGTCTCTTTGTCAAACGAGTTCCTACAAAACCTGAACCACCGATAATTGTTATTTGCATAATAATATTTTTTATATCGTTATCTTACTACTTTCTTATAAATCCATTCTCTAAATTTGTTTGGCATTATTCTTACTACAGTTCTTTTTAAAATATTCAATATCATACTAAAGAACGATATGTAGCCTAATTTATATATTGCCTTTTCAAATTTCACTTCTGATATTGCATACTTAAAACCTCCTCTTCTTTTAAACATATCAGGAGATAATCTAAAGTATAATAATGACTCTTGAATATTATAAAACTTAGAACCATTAACTAACATTCTAACCCATAAATAATAATCTTCAAAAAGATGAAAAGTTTTATACCCACCAGCTGCTATTACCGCAGTCTTCTTGAACATTACCACTGGATGATTGATTGGGTTTCTACTTTTTCCATAGGAATAAATAGAATCATGTGTTTCTGGTAATTTTCTAATGGATTTTACATTTGACACTTCTGACTCAAATTCATCTATCCAAGCTCCTACAACATCTAACTCTTGATTATTTTTAAAAACATCAATCTGCTTCTCAAATCTTTTAGGAGCACAAACATCATCTGTGTCCATTCTTGCAATCAACTCATAAGAACAATGTTTCATACCTTCGTTAAGAGCAGCACCTAAACCAACATTTTTTTCTAATGGAACTACCTTTATAATACCATATCTACCCACATATTCCTCAAGAACCTTATCCAACTCTTCTGTCAAAGGGCCATCCTTCACAATCACCACCTCGTTAGGCATTAAAGTTTGAGCAAAGATACTATCTAGACTCTCTCTTAATGCAATAGGTGATTCCCTAAAATAAAGAGAACATAATACAGAAAAATTTAACTCACTCATCTTTTAACTTCTAATTTTTGAAAAAATATAGTCTATTCCATCTTTTATACCTAACTTATATAATGCCATATATGCATAATAAATTGATACTAGACCCTTAGAAACAATATTTTCACCAAATTTGTTGAATATCTTATGTTTTTTTATTTGAACTTGTTTTTGCCAATCTTCCAACCAACTTGCATCATAATGATGAATTGTATAAGTATTCTCTGTTATTCTTATTATCCCAGTAACTACATTTTTTGGAGAAAAATATTCTGCTGGGTAGATATTATAATTGGCTATTTCTTGTACATGGTCTGCATCATCTGTAAAACCGTAATTTCTAAAGATATCTGACACTCTTGTTACTACAGTTTTTAGATTATAAGTTCCATCTGAGTTTACAAAATTTTCCTTACTATAAGACTCTAGTATCTCTACAAGAATAGCATCTCCCTTTTCTGCAGCCATACCTAAACCATTCGCTATTGCTCCAGGAGCCTCAATACCTAAAAATTGTCCTTTACTAAAAATGGGAGACAAATCCTTAAGAACCTCAACATCCGTGTCAAAATATACACCTCCATGCTCATTTAGTATATCCACTCGCGCATAATCACTCACAAAAGCGTATTTTTTTGCCTCATACGCTTGTGAAATATAAGGAATCTTATGAACATTATAGTTGCTCTCATTCCATTCTATAATCTCGTAATCTGGTAGATATTTTTTCCACGACTCTATACACTTTTGTGCTAATAGCGGAAGTGGATTTCCTCCAAACCAACAATAATGAATCTTTTTAGGTATCATGGATTAAAATAGCGTATCTATAGTTTTGTAAATATCTGCTTGTAAATCTTCTTCTGTTTTAATAGAACTATATATCTTTTTAGTGTTTGCAACTATTGCATCGTAATATTCTTTATCTTCTGCCAATGTTTGAATAGCGTCAGCAAACTTCTCTATGTTTTTATTTTCTACTAATATACCAGTTTCACCTGTTTTTACTGTATATGGCATAGCAGAATTATCAAAAGCTACTATTGGTAGTGAATACGACATAGCTTCCAATAGCACCATTCCATAGCCTTCCAACATGGATGGGAATACAAACATATCTGCATTTGAATAGATATCGTCTAATTCTTGGTTTGACAAACGGCCATGAAAAATAATATTGTCGGCAAGATTATATTCTTTAATTTTTCTATCAATTTCTGCTTTATAATCTTCTTCAAATACTTTCCCTACAATATGACACTTATATGCCTTATTTCTATTTGAAAATAATTTTAAAGACTCAATCAGATACAATAAACCTTTACGTCTCTCAATGGTGCCCACATACAACATATTAAGTTCCTCTTTTATGTCTCTAGGCGTAATATCTTTTGCTGCAGCTTTTTTTACACCCAATGGCACATATATAATTTTTGAATTTGGTAGCAATATTCCAAACCTATCCTTTACATATGGACTAGGGATAATAGTAGCAGTAGATGTTCTTAAAAAAAAGAGCTCTAAAGTCTTATGTATAAATCTTTTAAAACCAACTTCACCTTCAAAGTTAAAATGATGATGAATTGAATATGTTTTAATTCTAAATAACCTCAACAGCAAGAACAAAGCAAACAAACGAGTATATAATCTACTATTTGTTAAAATATAATCATACTTTCTACATTTGTTGAGTTTAAATATATAAGCAAAACTGTACAAATATTTTTTTGTTGTACATAAATCTTTGTCTAGCAAAAAGTCAACATGAAACCTTTCGTCTTTTCGTAAAGATTCAATGAACATTTTATCGTAAACTTGACCTCCTGTTATGCCTTCTGAATATTCAGGATATATTACTAAAATATTTTTCATAAAATACTTATACCAATTTTATTGAGTTTTTCCAGTATGTAACTTCTTCTTTTCTTCCTTTTAATGCGCTCACTACCAATCTAGTCCAGAAAGTAAATTTACATATCGCATCATCTATTATTTTTTTACCCACAGTTAATGTGTAATATGTTTTTCGTGAAGTTAATAACATTTGCTGCTTTGAAAAGTTTGTACTTATACTTTTCCCCTCTAAATGTGTAATTTTAACTTCTGGGATATTTACTATTTTATACCCATTTTTATGTATGCGATATGATAACTCTGTTTCTTCGTAATACATAAAGAATGCAGGATTAAAAGCACCTACTTCTTCTAAAACATGACGTTTCACCATCATATCTGCGCCAGTAATGTAAGCAACGTCTCTATTTTTTGATGTATAGTTAAAAGTATAACTTTTACCATAAACTAAACGATACCACCAACATTTCCCAAAGAACAAATTTAATTCCCAAGTAATGGAAGGGAATGTCATTTGGTAGGAATGGGTTGGCGCACCATTTGCATCGTATAAGTTGCCTCCACAAACACCTACTTTTTTGTTTGCATCTAAATAATTTGATAAAATCTTTATCGCATTATTTACTAACAACGTATCTGGATTAAGAAAGAAAATATTTCTACCTTTTGCCACCTTTAAGCCTTCATTGTTGGCTCTGCCAAAACCTACATTTTCTTTTAATGGCAGATATATTATTTTATCTAAATAATCTTTTAAATCAATAGCAAACTGCTCCGTAGGCTTATTATCTACAATAATAACCTCAAAGGAAATACCTTCTGTTTTTTCATATAAAGAATCCAACAAATTCTTTATCAATGCAGAAGTATTGTAATTTACTATGATAATAGATACATCTTTCATTATTAATTCTTATGAGAAATTCTATCAACCCTAGTTTCTGCTTTTTTAGGATGAGAAATAAGATTATAATATGGATTCCAAGAATGATTTGTTGGCAAATCTGTTACATTGTCAATAGTTGTTGATGTTAGGCGCGTATGCAAAGGTACATAAAAGAAAACAGATAAAAGCAACATCATAACTAAAGATGACGATTTTTGTGCTATTTTACTAATCTTTAAATTAAAAATCAACGGATAAGTAGCTATCGCAAATACTAGATAATAAGACATAAATCTACCTAAAATAGAAATTGCATTTGATAATGTTCCTATAATGATAGCAATAGTTAAAGCATTTAATAAAAAGGATCTCTCCTTACTATTATTTTTTATAAAAGATATAACGATTGTAGATAACAATACATTCGCCAAATAATATGTACCTGTATTAAACTTCACCTTTTTAGCATAATAAAAATGAGTTAAATATGCATTGCCTATGTCCTCTAAACGCTCTGGCATATATGGCAAAAAGATTTTTATTACACCTGTTATGATGCCTGGAAAAAAATAAAATACCTGGAAGACTAGTATAGAAATAATTAAAACAAAATTAGGCACTCTCTTAGTCATTAGGTACATAGGCAAAGCAACTATAGCAGATATATGGAACATGCATGCTAACATTACCACGCATAAGAACTTTCCCAAAGACCTATTTATAATATGTTCATATCCAAATATGATAATAGCAATAGCAATAGATTGTCTCACCTGAGCCATCAATATCCCATTATTTATGAACATTATAAAAAATATCAACAATGAGAATATTGGATATTCTGTATGTTTCCATAAAAACCTTGAGACAGAATATAATAGGAATACCGAAGCGGCAAACTGCAAGGCATAGTAATTTCCAAATAATTGATAAAATATTAAGTTTATCCAATAATATCCTATTTCCCAATGAACTATATTTCCAAATTTTGGAATCTGATAAAATGCAGATTCATATATAGCCCAGTCTGCACCTGTATTGTATCTAAGTCCTGCAAATAAGGCGACTAAAATAGCAGATATAACAAAGTAGAATTTGGTCTGTTTCATTTTACCAAATACTTCTGTTATAGCTCCAAATAGCAGTATTAATATTATGAAAATGTAAGGAAACATTATTGCGTTTAATATTTCTTTTATTTTAATCCCAAATCATATAATTTGCTTGGTGATGATTTCTCTTTTCTGCTGGTGGAATATTCATATAATCACCATACATTAATTGACAATATTTTTCAGGTTCTGCTGGTCCTAAAAACTTATGTCCTTCGAATTCTATCTCTTTATGTGGGAATAATACGTCTTTGTGCAATCTTATATACTCAAAAAAGTAGCCATATTCATACATCAATAGATTCTTATTACCAAATATAGAACTAACTACCTTACATAAAGGAATTAATACATATTTTGATAAGAATTTTATAAATCGAGCTAGACCTACATATCCTTTTTCTATAGATATATTCTTCGCTGCTGTAACTTTTTGCATAAAAGCATATAAGAAAGAAACTATCCCTCTATCTACCACAAAAATATCTATTTGCAGTCCTTTATATTTTCTGATATTATGTAAGTTTGAATCTTGAATATATTCACTTTTTAAATCCCTAAGCACAGCCCAATTGTAAACGATAAAACCATTGTCGGTATATTCATCTTGCAATACAAATTGCTCATGTGGATGTTCTTTGAGATAACTACACAATTTCTTAAAATCTTTTCTAGACACGTGAATATCTATATCGTCATCCCAAGGGATAAACCCTCCATGACGAAGCGAACCTAAAATATTTCCACTTTCCAAACAATAATCAACACCAATCTCCCTACAAACTTTATCTAGATATATTAGCATATCCAACATTCTTAGTTGGCATTTTCTAAGATCACTCCCCTCTGGATTATATTTTTCCTTTAGTTCTTCTGATGTTTCACCTGTATTAAAAATCATAACTGCTTATTTTTTAATAAATTTAGAACTCACAGAGTTTATGGCATCTAATAACATATTATTTTTATAAATATAGATATTTGATACTAAAAACCATAATACACATAATGTTCCTGAGACAAAAATATGCCATGTGATATGTTCTGTATAAAATGAATAACATATTACGACATAAGGAATGGATAATGCCATAGAAATAAACAATCTCTTTAATGGTAAAGAAAGATTGAAGTATTTCTTAAAGAAAAATAGAGATACTATTAAAATAGATATTTCTGAACATGTCCAGCTAATTGCCGAACCTATTGCTCCGTATTTTTCTGTAAAAATAACATTCAACAAAATGCCTATAGTTGCTCCTATGCTACTCAATATCACTATACATTTAGAGTCTTTTATTGCCATTAAAAACTGTTGAATAATGACTTGTTCCAATCCTATTATTAGCAGCAACAACATCACTATTTTAAAAGGTACAATAGCGCCTTCAAAACCTGGTCCTGCGATGAGATTTATAATTAATGGTGCATACACATAGAAAACAACAATCATTGGTATAGACACCATAAAAATGACATCAAATGTTTTATATGATATTTCTGATAACGCTTTTGAATCACGTTTTGATAATAATTCACTCACCTTTGGTACCATCACAGTAGTGAAGGCAGAAAAAACACTCATTATAATGAAATATACCTTTGTGGAAGTAGAGAAGAAACCTACTTGCTCTACATCTGTTACCGAACCAAGATAAACTACATTGAAAGTTGTGTACATTGAAGTTAAGATTCTATAGAATCCATAACTTATAATAGCAACTAAATAAGTGTTTATGTGAATGGATGAAAAAGAAAATTTTACAAACTTTCTTGAATAAATAAAATTTATTATTGCATTAATAACTGGCATTAACACAAATAATAAATAATAAATAACAACATCTTCTTTGGTACGTACAAATATGAAAATTGCTACAACATATAAGGAACGTACTAGTAATGACCTTGTTGTGATAAATTTGAAATTTGACAATCCTTGGAAAAACCACTCTGTGGAGAATACATAAAAGAATAATTTTAGTATTCCTATCCAAAGAAAGTCTTGATACTCTTTAAAATAATCTACACAAAAAGACAAGTAAGTGAGTATGCCGCACCCTATTATTGTGAGAATTAAATTGAATGAGAATAAGGAAGAATAAACCTCATTTACCTTTGATTGGTCGTCTTTTACTCTAGCTATCTCTCTTACTCCCAATGAGCACACTCCCAAGGCACAAAATAATATACAATAGTCAATTATACCATCGATAAAATTTACTGTACCTATATTGGATACTCCAAGAACCCTAGATACATAAGGATAAGTTAACAATGGGAATATATAGTTCCCCATTGTTAAAATCAAATTGTATATAAAGTTCTTTTTTATTCCTGCCATAAATTATTTCTCTACAACTGAGATATGTGCTTTATAAAGATTTTAATACACTAATTAATTTTTTATTATCTTCTCTGCCTCTCACTGCTAGTCGAATGAGATTTTTTCCATTCATATTCTTCTTCAAACCACAGTTGCTAATAATAATATCGTGTTCGATAAGCTTTTGAGTGAGTTCTGCTGATGTATATTTATCTATTACTTCACATAAGAAATAATTTGCCTGAGATGGAATAACGTATAAATATGGTATTTCACAAAGCTCATTATAGAAAATATCTCTTTCTTCTATAAATTTCTCGCAAGCTCTGAAATAATCTTTTTCATATTTTCCATAAATCTGCAAATAGAACTCTGCGAATGAATTTATATTCCAGATTGAGACCTCTTTCTTCAACTTAGCTATCAATTCTGTATTTGATGTGGCAAACACTCCTAACCTTAGTCCTGGCACTCCATACGATTTACTAATACTTTTCATTACCATTAAATTTGGATAAGTATTTAATATATCGTTATGAAGAAGAGAATTGTTTGCAAAATCTGTAGTGAAATCTACAAATGATTCATCTACAATAATACGAATATTCTTTTCATGGCACCATTTAATAAGTTTTATTAGGCCATCTTTTGATATAAAGTTTCCAGAAGGATTGTCTGGATTTATCAAAAGCAACAACTTAATAGGATTCTTTTCATAAAAATCTATTAAATCGTCTGCTGTGTATGAAAAGTTTTTATTGTCTGGCAGGAATGCTACTATTTGTTCTGGTTTTAATCGGTTTGGATATTCATCAAATGTAGGGTAAATTACACCTACCCTATCATCCGTATGTTCTTCCATCACAATTTTGATTAATTCTGCTGCTCCATTCCCTACGACTACGTACTCTTGTTTTATGCCAAAATATTTACCTGCCAACAATGAGTTTACCCACATTCCAGATGGATATTCTGTTAATAAAATATCAAAATTGGAACGTAGTTCATCTTTTAAACGTTTTGTAGGGAAAAATGGATTTACTAAATAACAATAATCTAACAATTGTGGGAAACGCCAAAATCCACCATAACGTTTATGATATTCCTTATATTTTGTTTCTTTTTCTGAGAATATTGTTGATGCAATATCTAAATCTTGCACATCGTCTATTTCATACCATTTTTGACCATTAAGAGGCAAGGCCTTGAAATCGCATTTGTCTAAAATAGTGATTACACGCAAAACTTGCTCATAATACTCATTGTTTCCCATAGACTTAGTATAGGCATCCAAGAAAGGAACATAAGTATTTACAGAGAACTCTTTACTAAACTTGTAGATATTTACAGTTTTATAATAACTATCTACGTGTTCGTACTTAAAGGCTTTTTTAGGAACAAAATTGACAATATTATTTTCTTCATCTATCCTTACCATAGTTCCATCCATCCATGTTTCGTATTTATCTACAAGAGCCACATTTGGATATGAACTATTTATTATCATAGAAAATAATGAATCTTCAAAGATTAAATCACTTTCTATTAGTAAGGTATCATCTTCCTCTAGCTCTTTTTTGGCTAGAGCTAGAGAAAATATATTGTTTGTTTTATCGTAGATAGGATTATTTATATATTCTATCTTTAGTTTAGAATCATATCTATTTCCTATATATTCTTGCAATTCTTTCCCTTTATAACCTACAACTATTACTACTCTTGTAAGATTAAACGCTGATAACTGGTTTAAAACTCTATCTATCAGTTTTACACCATTCACCTCTACCATACATTTGGTATTGCCTTGAGTTAATTCCCCAAGACGTTTACCCATACCAGCTGCGAGAATAATTGCTTGCATAATATATATAATTTAATAGTTTTTTATTGAAACTGTTCTTCCATTAATAAGCTCTAGCGAAGACAACGCGTTGTTTTGAAGGTTTGCCTGTGACCATGCAAACGCCTGGAGTCTTGTCGCCTTCTAGAGGGATACAACGGATAGTTGCTTTGGTTTCTTGTTTGATAAGTTCTTCTGTTTCTGGAGTGCCGTCCCAGTGGCAAAGTAGGAAACCACCTTTTTCGATTTCTACTTTAAACTCTTCGTATGAGTTTACTT
>JAEIGA010010909.1_pt1 | contig 13778 bp, 13 predicted proteins | sample 9270691 | NCBI WGS metagenome assembly JAEIGA01 (sample SAMN17057246, study PRJNA624740) | gut metagenome | biome: biome; isolation source: fecal sample | host: Bos grunniens | place: China: Xizang | collected 2019 | reverse complement strand
TTCTTAAGTGGATAAAATAGCCTGGATTTCAGACCATTGCGTATCTGTTATAAGTCCAACAAAATTATCAGCATAATATTTTGCATTTTTTTGGTATGTAGGATCAGAAGGCCCGACAGGGACTCCGCCTCTTGTACCATTTGCCCAAGCTTCTGCATCTTCCGCGTCGTTCTCGGCTGCTTCCGCGCTTGCCTTAGCTTCGGCCGCCGCCTGAATCGCTTCCTGAAGAAGTGGAAGCTCCGTCTCTGAAATCGGTATATCCTTCGAGAGCGCAGCCTGTTCCACATTAATAATAAAATTACAAGTTCCAAGTATGTTTAATTCTGTATCTGTAATTACTATCTCTGTCGTGACTTCTCCGGCAAGAACCGTCATTTGATCGGTAAGATCCGCCGTTACAATCGAACCTTGAGCCGAACAAGGATATTGAAATCCTGTCATGTCTGGCTTCGTGCCCTGAATCGTAACTGTTGCTCCGGAAGGTACCTCGAACGGAAGGCCAGAGCTAAAAAGATTAAAAAGAAGCGTTCTGGATCCCTTGTCGTACTGCGATACATTTATTCGCGGCAAGACTCCGCCCGGGATCAAGTCGAGATTAATTGATTGAGTAATCATGTTTTTATTCCTTTCAATTCATCTTCAAGCTCTTGAATCCTCTTTTCGTGATTTTGAATCATGACCACCATATCAGCTATAAATTCATCGTAACGAAGTCCAATAAAATCATTTTCTTTATCTTCGCAATAAATACCCCAATCTTCTGGCATCGCTTTTTTTACATCCTGAGCAATAAAGCCGTGATGATAACGATTAGAAGTTGATATTTCTTTAATGAATTTATATTTGACTGGTTTTAATGCCATAATAAAAGACCTTGCTTTTTCAATAGCAAGATCTTTAATATTGCGTTTTTTCCGCCTGTCGGAAATAAATTCCGTTCCGCCAGAAGAATTTAAAACGTTGCCTTTGAATTCAGCCGTACCATAAAATGTGCAATAGCAATGGAAACTACTAGCAAGCTGGTGATTGCCTGTTATATACAGCGAATCAATTTCGAGCTGGCTCATCCGGCTATATACTTCTGAGATAAAAGTATATCCTGTTTGACCTACTAAAGAGTCAAATTCTCCATCGCCTTTACAATATACGAGCGGAGTCGATATCAGATTCTGCTCAATATAAGTATAATCTGCCATCGCGGAAGGATCTTCAACATCTCCGAAGAAAATTCCCGCATACTGACCAAGTATGGCTTCAGATGCGATCGTGAAAAGATTTACTCCGCCAGCATAAAAAGATATATTACCAGAATCCAAGTGGCAATACTTTTGATTGTCGTTCGGATTGTAACTTGTAAAATCTCCTCGAAGAGATAGATCGCCCGTGAGATTGATCTTGTTGGCCGATATGCTTACCACTTCAGCACTTTGATTTATAGACGAAATGACATTTCCACTTCTAACATACGAGCTTAATCCGTTGGCTGTAGTCGTTATTGATGTTTGATTATAATTGCTTGTTGTGCCTGTAACTTTCAGATTTGCTATGTAAGTTATAGCATTTGGCACGAAACGAAGGCCAAATCTCGGAACCAGCTTATTTATGTCTGAGTTAAATCCCAGATTATAATTCAGGCTGCTAAAATGATAAACTTCTCCTGATCTGTAAGTTCCTGCTTCGAGAACCCAATATACAGTCCAATTGATATTCTGATCAACATTATAAAACCAAACATAGAAGAATTGCTGTCTGGTAGTTACTACAACGTCATTGAAAAAGAAATAATCAAATTCAATGTTAAAAGTCGGATTGCCAGAAAAATCACTTTTTACCTGACATTGATATGAAGGAGTATATTGAGTTATATCAGTACCATCGAGCCTTAAGGCTGTGAAATCTTGCTGGCCAACGGCAGCCGTAACGATTGAAATTGGCTTAGCGTTAACTTCCCACCTGTCAACATTCGTATAGATGTCGTATGGAAGATAATTATGATAAACGTTAAGATCTTCCTGAGCTTCAACCGTTAAAGCTGATGTGCTTAAGGTGCCAGCTTCAATAAGATCTCCTCGAAGTGTTCCGGCTGTTATATAGTCGGCTACAATCTGGCCATCGCTTGTTATGGCTGTTCCATATGGGCCGCCATAGCCATTGGATGAGAATCCAAGTCCGTTTTTGTTCCATCTCCAGATATTAACAGCCGTTTCGATATTCGGTGAATCCATTATCAGGATTTCTTCCGGCTGTCCTTCGGCGTTTGGCTTCATATATACGTAACCGCCCAAGCCGCCCGTGATAAGCTCTGTAGCATGGACTATAGCTTTATCTGTGTAGCTTTTTACAACTTCAATCTTTTGATTTGTCGTGTTGTCGATCTCTACAATGGTAGAAGCAAGCGTTGATTTTGAATCGCCAACCTCAATCTTGTTATATCTCTCGCGAAGAACGTCATATTCTGTTGTTATTACTTTAGCTTTGGCTTCAATACCAAGCTTTTCGAAAATAACTGTGATAGTATCACATAGATCTACACGTTCCAGCGGCGCGATTGATTTATATTCTTCCGTCTGCCATAAGGCGATAAATGAAACGCTTATGGAGATCTTCGGAATACCAATATTGTTATCCTGGATATATTTTTCAGCCCTTGCGCGAAGCTGCGCTTCTGTTGGCGCTTCTTCTGTCCAATCCGATGAAAAATCCACAACGATTGTTCTCGGATAAGGATATAAGGACGTATATTCGCTCTCAACTACCTTTTCAGGAAGCGTAACAACTGTCGTTTCATTGGCCCAATAAGGAAGAATTCCCGTGATAACATTCTGGATGTTCTCTTCCTGAGATAAGTCTATTATGTTTTTTCCATACCTAAGAGCAACGCCCTTATCGGATCCCCTGGAAGCCCATAAATGGACATCGTAGTTATCAAATTCATATTCGCCGCCGTAAACATCAAGAATTGATCCCTGAACGCCGCCAAGCTGGCTTCGCATAGAAGAAGGCAATTCCTGATTATATGTGGCGATAGTCTGTTTGTTTGTATAAAAAAAGAACGGGCAAGCTTCAGCAGCATTTGTTTTTAAGCCTTGAAGCGCTGCGCTTGCGCTGTTTGCCGTAAATGGCATAACAGGGATTTTTGACATCTGATAAGAGATATGTTCCGCGTCAATTGTAACAATGCCATTCATTGGCTTTTTAATCTTGTAAACTCTAAAAGCCTGATTTCCTTTACTGTCTGAAGGCTTCGCCAAAATGATAGAACTATGCCTTATGTCAGAAAAATGGATTCCATCAAGCGGATATTGCATAGAAAGCAGATATTCGCCGTTTCTTTTCTCTGTGACCTTGCATGAAATGCAGTCGGCAAGCGCTCCAAGTCCATTCGTTGTGAAGTTTGTTGAATTTGGAGCAAATAAAACAGGAATCATAATTGCCACCACCTCGGCTTGATCTCAACTTTAGTGATACCATTACCAAGTGAAACTCCATTTTCACCAGGACTAAAAACAGGAAATGATCCAGAATTAAGCGTAATCTTGTCGTTATAATTCAGATTGCCACAATAAGCATCCTGAATATCACAATCTATATCTATATATTCAGGTACATCAGATATAGTAATTGTATTTGTTCCAATTCCTAACATACCGTTTCCATATACCCTGAGAAGCGGCTTTGCATCGTACAGCGTCGGATTTACAAAAACAGCATTGGCTTCGAGCGTATGAATTACTTCGCCACTTTTTAAGAAGCGCTGCGGCATACAAGCAAATTTAAGCGTAAATTCTCCGCATCTGTTAAGCGTTCCGGGCTTTGGTTCAAGATCTGAAGCGATGTATGCAAGGCGATACTCTTCAGGATGATAAGTATCTTCTAATCGCTTATAACCTACATTCGACATAAAAAAAGCTCGGAAATCGTCAAAATTCTTGGCGAAATTGCTCGAGATAAAACACGGATAATCAATTGTTATGTTCCCATAACGGCCGTTATCCATTGTAAGATCTCCGGATCTTCCTGGAACGCTTACTGTTTCAATATCGCGTTTGGGAGCGGAAAAAGTTCCGCTCCCGGAAATCCAAATATTGAAATCTATAAGATTTTTTCTGTCGAAGGTCAAATAATTACGCATATGCTGCTTCCCTTTGCATAACTTCGTCGTTTATTCGTTCCTGAACTGCATCGGCCAGCGCTTCAACATCCATTCCAGGCGCTGCGTTAACAACTATAGATGTTCCGCCATAGTTCAAAGTAGTGTTATTGATGCTTGAATTAAGCGGCATTTCTATATCTGTTGCAACGTCAGACATTGCAGCTTGAATCTTAGATCTTCCGGATTCGATTCCTTGGGCCATCTGTGACATCATATCAGGCATCCAGGAATTAAAATCGGAAAGCGGTCCAACATCCGGCTCGGAGAAGTGCAGATAACTTGAAATCGCATCAGCAACGGATTTAACTGCGTTTCCTACGTCGTTAATCTTTGCCTTGATACCATTGGCAAGATTTCCGATCATTTCCTTACCCCAAGAAGTAAAGCTTGATGGAAGATTCTTGACGTAGTTAACGGCTGTGCTGAGTCCCGTTTTGATCGTTGTTCCGATTGTAGAAGCCTTAGTTGATAGCGCTGTATTGAGATTTGTTAAAGCTGTCTGAGCATTGGTTGAAATGCTGGACCAATTGGAACTCATATTGCTCTTAATTGTACTCATCTTGCTTGAAAATGTGCTTGCCAGCGTCGTTAATCCGCTTGATGCTGATGATTTCAAGTGACTGATTCCGCTTGAAAAGTTACTTTTAAGGTTCGTCAAGGTATCTGATATACTTGTTAACGTTTCGGATCCCCAAGATTTAGCGCCAGAAATAAGAGAATTAAAAGCGCTTGAACCATTTTGAAGCATGGTATTAAATCCGCTGCTTACACTTGATTTAATAGAATCCACTTTTGAAGATATCGAAGATCTCATGGATTCCCATTTTTCTGAAGCACTGCTTGCTAATCCTTCAACAGCGCTGCCAACAGCATCTTGTAAGCCTTGCCACTTCTCGCTTACCCAATCGGCAATAACTCCGGCCGCTTCCTTGATCTCATCCCAATTCTTAACAATGGCAACTCCGGCAGCAACTACAAGTCCAGCGGCTACAACCCAAGGAGTAAGCGGATTTGCTAATAATGCCGCTCCCATTGCGCCAAATGCCGGAATAACTGTTCCTGTTATTAAGGTTCCAAGGCTTGTTAATCCAGGGATCAAAGTTCCGCCAATAAATGTTGCTATGGTTCCGCCGGCGCTTATAAGATTACCTATTCCGACTATAAGCTTACCGCCGCCAACAAGAAGCGGCCCAAGTGCTGCGGCAAGAGCGGCGATCTTTATGATCTGCTCCTGTTCGTTTGTATCAAGAGCCATAAACTTATCAGCAAGACCCTGAATTACTTCAAGGCCCTGTGATAAATAAGGCAAGAGGATATTTCCGAAAGATACAGCCAAATTTGAAACCTGTTCTTTGGTCTGGCTGATCTTAGCTTCCATTGTTCCATATCGCTTTTGGGCTTCTTCCGTGAGCGCTGTATTTTCCTCAAAAGCCTTATTAGATGTATCAACAGCATCGCCAAGCATATCAGAAGCCAGCGCGAGAGACTGCAGCATATTACTTTGACGAACGCCGCTCATTCCCATTGCATCAAGAGCTGCAGCAACGTTACCGCCTTCGTCTTTAACCTGTCCAAGACCTTGAATGAATAACTGCAATGCCTGAACCGGGCTTGCTTGCCATAAATCAGCAAATTCCTGTGCGCTTACTCCGGCAACGCTTGCGATTGTTTCGAGATCTTCAACGGCTCCATCTGCGAAATTTGAAACTGCAGTATTAATACTTGTTAATGTCTGAGTCATGGCTGTGCCGCCGGCTTCTGCCTGAATACCAACAGAGCTCATTGCTGCAGACAATGCCAAAATATCAGTTTCAGATAATCCGGCAATAGTTCCGGCTGAAGCCAATCTTGTGGCCATCTCGGTTATTTCTGATTCAGTCGTTGCAAAATTGTTACCAAGAGCAACGATCGAAGATCCAAGGCGATCAACAGAATCATTTCCGGATCCTGTTATATTAGTGAATCTTGCAAGGGCTGTGGCTGCTTCGTCTGCTGAAAGATTTGTAGTATCACCAAGCATGATCATGGTCTTGGTGAACTTTTCGACATCATCAGCGGAAACGCCAAGCTGTCCGGCTGCTTCTGCAACGGCTGCAATATCTTCTTTGCTGCTGGCCGTTTCTGTGGACATCTTCATAATAGCAGCGCTCAAATCGTCGTAAGAAGTTGTGGCTGTCTCGTCAACGGTTTTCATTACGCCTGTGAAAGCTGATTCCCAATCAATAGCCGATTTGGCGGAAGCTGTAAAAGCTCCTACTACCGGAGCAGTTACATAAGTTGTCATGCTCTTGCCGAAGGATTCAATTTTGGATCCTACCCCGGAGATCTTAGAGCCGATAGCTTCCATCTTAGAGCCGACAAGCTCCAGAGATGAAGGCAAGGAATCAAGCTCTTTTTGCAGATTATTAAGATCTGTCTCAGCGTTAGCAAGGGCCTGTCTCCATTTATCTGTCTGAGTCGCATTCTCACCGTATTTTGATTTTGACTCTTCGAGCATCTTTGAAACAGCTTCAACGCGCTGTTTCTGTGTATCAATCTGTTTATTTAATAGCTCGCGCTGCTTGGTATTCTGCTCAATCGACTTACCTTCAGCATCAAAAGAAGATTTAAGCGCTTTCATTTCGGCGCTTAATGTTTTAGTCTGCGAGATGATCTCATTTATTTGCTTTCTGTACTCGGCTTCGCCATCAATGCCGATTTTGGGTCCTATATTAACCGCCATTTAAATCACCTCAACTCAATTGCTTCCTCAAACAACATTTTCTTCTTCTGATTCTTCAAGTTAGCCGTTCCATTAACTACCGAACGGCAATTCATTAAATCAATGAATAACCCATAACGACAATTCAGGATCTCATCTCGGCGCATTCCCAAATGATAACCATTAAACATTAGCCAGGCTTCATTAAGTTCTATTTTGCCGACTGATTTTTTTTTGAACCTTTTGGAGCTTTGGCCGGGCTTGTTTCAATTTCGGTCTTGCTATCTCCCGTAAGGCATTTTAGTATTTCATCTTCAAGCTTTGCTTCTTCTTGCATGGTAAGATCTTCAATCAGCTCTTTTGTTATTACATCATCTTCATTGAATTCTGTTCCATTGTCGAAGGCTTCTGCTTTTAAATATGCTCTATTACAAGCAATGGCCATAGTTGCGATCAATTCCATGTTTTTGATCTGGTCTCCCCTTTGGAAGATCTTCGAAATTGATGAGATCTGATGGCCATCGAGATTTTTCGATATTTCAATTGATGCTCTGACTGTGTATAAAAATTTGTATTCTTTTCCATGAATATTCATGTTTTCTCTCCCCTTTTGTTTTAATAAAAGGGACCGCCGAAGCGGCCCCTTAATTAGATCATGACTTAGTTACAACTATTGTATAGTTTGTTGATGCCATGCCTGACTTGGATGCTGTGATAACAACTGTATTATCACCTGCTGACCATGTTGCAGCATTGCCAAGATTGAACGGGCTTCCGTTAAGTGTAGCGCTTACTGTAATACCGCTATCGGCTGTAGCGTCTACTGTATCGGATGCATTTGTTGTGTCTGCTGTATAAGCAGTTACAGCTTCATCAAATGCTGGATCAAGTGTCAGGGATCCGATTGTAATACTTGTAAGATATGCTGGCGGATCATTCTTTGTGATTACAACTGTGTAAGTTGTGCTCTCAGCGCCTTCTTTTGCAGCTGTAATTGCAAGAAGGTTAGATCCACGGTTCCATGTGACAGCGTTCGACAGGTCAACAGCTGTGCCGTTGAGAGTTGCTGTAACTGTTGCATCGTCTGCGCCTGTTGCTGTAACAACTGATGTTTCGTCTGTTGTTGTGCCTGTGTAAGTTAGCACATCAGCATTGAATTCAGGAGTTAAGCTGATTGTTGCGATAGAAAGAGCCGAAAGCTTAGCAATCTCTGTTGGCTCTGTTCCGCCAAGACGATCAACGAGCGCCTGTTCAGCCTCTGCTTCTGTTGCGAAATCCTCTCCGCGATATCTCCAAGCTTCTTCTGCGGAATCATCGCGCATCATAGCGGCTGAAATAGTTGTTGTCTGCCAATCAATCTCATCTTCCTGTGTTGCTCTTTCTTCTTCAGGAATTGAAAATTTACATTTTGCGATTACGATAGGCTGATAGCTTGTAACGCCGGCGCTCATCCATCTAACGATAAAACCAACTCCAACATATGGAACATTTGCGGAAGATCCGTCTGCGGTCCATCCTGAAGCTACATCTTCAATTCCCATAATGTAGTTGTAAGCAGATGTAAAAAGACCATCCACCTCAAGTTCAAGTGTTCCACCTGTGAATACACCGGAAGCACTCTCTGCCGCTACATTATCAGCATAGAAATTGTTATCGTCTGAACTTTCAGGCTGCATATTTACGTTTACGCCGCGCGCCAAACGTCTGCAGTTCTGATAAATAACACTTGTACCGCTTGCAATATATTTAGCTACATAAGGCTTCGAAAAGCCTGTTGCAACTCTGCCAGCGGCCGCGAAATGCTGCAGATTATATCTCATGATTTCCATCCTCTCCCATCAAAAAAGCGCCTTCAGGCGCTCATTTGACGATCTTTGATATTTCTGAATCAATTTTTAAGGCCATAGCCTGTTCTGCTTCGCTTCTGCTGGCTTTGGCCGCCTTGCTAAAAATATCATTTTTTTGCATGAAAGATGTTCCGGAAACAAGCGATCGAGCTATCACGACAGCCGGCTTTTTATACCCTGTTTCAGGATTCTCGATATATCCGTTAGCTATACCGATCTTCCTGTTAATATAGCCGTTTTCGTTTTCGAGCTTAGAAATACCGTAAGCTTTAAGAAGTCCGGCTTTTTCGATACTTCTAAGGCCTGTTCTCTTTTCGCTTTTGCCTTTTGAATCATCCGTTGGAAGCTGCTTCAATGCGCTGACTGTGGCTTTGTTAACTACGGCTACGCCTTCATATACTGCCGCCTCAATTTGCTTATCAATATCGTTATAAAGCTCCTGAAGCTCGGCTATATAATCCGTTAATCCCTTACCAACCGTTAACTTTGCCATCTTTCACCTCATGAACCACTCCCATTCATAATGAATAAGCCCGGTATCATCTTCATACTGTGAAGAATTGAGCCGCCAAGATAGGTTCTCGACATTGTTCAAAGCGTCCTGGACCCTATCTATCAAAAAATCGAATTCTTCTTTCGTAAAAAGATCTACTGTGCCATGTAAACCCTGTTCAAGCTTCTTGTTATCGCCGTTTAGAGAATTTTCTTCTGAATCCTCGGCCCAAATGATATATCTATCAACCCCTTCAGGCCTTGGACGCCAATAGTGATATACATTCTCAGACAGCGGAACAAGTGCAGCCGCAACCTTTTGAATCTTATTCACTAAGGACATCATAATTCTTCTCCAATCTGACCAAAGTTAGATCTGTGACCTTTAGGCCATCATCATCATAGAGCTGTTGAACTGCGTCGATTCTGTATTGTTTAGGATTTTCTTCCGAAGGATCCAAAATCGTATAATCTCCAGCTTCTACGGCTTCATTTCTCCAGATTCTCACAAGCTTATCAATTTGCTGATTAACGCCTTTAGCGGCGTACAGCCTGTTATATCCAACTGTACGCTCGCCAAAGTACGCTTCATCATACATTACAAGCTTCTGAACGGGCATCCTTCCGTTTTCAGCAGTATTTTTGAGTTTATATAAAGCAAGAATACCGGAATCGAGCAACATCAGGAGCCCCCTTCTTTGATCTTCTGGCTAAACAAGCGATTATTAAGCGCATATCTGAGCATTCTCGGCATCTGAGGCGCGCCTTCGTCTGCTCTCTTGCGATACAAATATGCAGCATACATGATTATAAGGTTCACATCTCCAATATCTTCGATTGAATAAGAATAATCAGCACCTTCAGGAGCCGCTACCTTATCAATCTTGATACCTTCAATCTTGATTTCCTTATAGCCAACTTCGAGAAGCTGGCCCAAATATGTATCATGAACGCTTGTCGCGATTTCAAGATTAGACTTGAGCATCACCAGCATTTCGAGATTGTTCATCGTGTTACCCTCTTATCAAGATGCTGTAACGGTTACAGTATAAACGGAAGCTTCGGAACCTACGCGACTAGCCTTAACTGTAACAGTGTTAGCGCCTGTCTCCCATGTTGCAGCGGAACCGTTAGCGATTGCAACTCCGTTAACTTCAACATCGATTGTTACATCTGATCCGGCCTTTGCTGTAACTTTATTTGTTGCATCAGTTGTGGATGCTGTATAAACGAATGTTTCAGGATTAAATGTTGGTGAAAGTGTAAGTGATCCGATTGCAAGGCTGCTAAGAAGCGCAGGGCCATTAGCTTCATCTTCATGGAAATCCATTGAAGAAGAAGGAGTTGCGCCAGCGATACCGATAGCAACGAACGCCTCATCAATGACAGGTGTTCCATCATAACGAGCTGTCCCCTTGAATACTGTGTTATCTTCGATGAACTGAACGTGCTCACTCTGTGAGATTGTTGTTCCAGCTCTTTCAGCGAGAAGATACAGATCGAAATAACCGCCAATGATTACATCGTCCTGAACGAAATCAAGAACTTCAATTATTCCACCAATAACAGGCATTGCGCCGTTAACTCCGGCAACAATAGCGCCAGCAGCGTTAATGCTCATGGATTCAGCAACGATCTTAGTATAAGTTGTTTCGTTCATAACCCATACTTTCTCACCGCGGCTGTACTTGCCTTTTGCTGCGCCGGAAGCAAGAACGAGCTGCTTAAAGAGTGCTTCGCCTGTTACGCTGTTTGATATTGTAATAACGTTTGTAGTGTGAAGATCAACCCAAGGTCTACGGTCTGAAGGATATCCAGCCGGCTCTTCTGTCTGTACAAGTCTTGTAACGATACCAAGTGGCATCTTTGTATCTGTACCATAGAGAATCGCCTTATCAAGTGCAATTCCTATAGCCTGGCCAAGTGCGGAAATGATCTCTTCTGCAAGATCAATATCGGAATCCTCGAGAACTGCGTTGCATATTGCGATAAATCCGCCAACCTTGTAGCCATCAACTTCTTCATTAAAAAAGTCAAGATCAAGCTCGTTGAGTCTTGCGCAAGCTTCTGTCCAGATTGCTTCTGGAATAGCGCCAGCTACAACCTGACGAGCCTTTCCCTTTACAGGCTTTAAATTAACGTGTCTAAGCAACTTAGAATATCTAAGAACGTTCTCTCTGATAAGTCCAAGAACTACTTCAGGTATCAAAAGATCTGCGCCCTTAACGGCTCTTGTCTGTCCCTTAAGATCTCTAACTCTCTGCAGAAAATCTTTAACATCTTCACGAGCAAAGAACGCATCGCGTTCCTGGCTGTTCATTCCGAAGAATTTTCTAACTTCCATCTTGTGCTCTTCCTTTCTGCCTTCTTCAGGCTTTGGAGCTTCTTCTGTTACCGGAGCAGCTTCCTGTTTTTTCTCTTCTTCTTCGAGTTCGGATTCAAGATCTCTAACTTCCTGATCCAAAGCCCCTTCTTTAGCCTCATAATCGGCTTTTTCTGCTTCGAATTTGTTAACTTCCTCTTCTACTGCAGATTTTTCTTCTTCTGTCTCAGCTTCATTGATGGCTGCTTCAAGCTCGGCTTCGCGCTTATCAAAGTCGTTACCGGCTCTAAGAGCTTCAAGCTCTTTTTTCTTGTCATCGATCTTTTTTCTGAGCATCAGCGCTTTAAGTGCCATTTTCATTCTCCTTTCAAGCGTTTGAGCGTTTGAGCTTTCCACGCTTCCAGAGATCTTCTCTTGATCTCATCCCTTTCGGCGCTTCGCGCTTTAACGTTCGTCTCTTCGTATGCCGGGAATGTGCATACGCTTACTTCATATAATCTGACTTTTCTTATAGTCCAATGAACGGAGCCATCTTCGCGGACATCGTAATCCTCGGATAAGATGTCAAATCCAAAAGAACACTGATCCACATCTCCGCGCTGAACTCGTGCATAAAGGTTCATTGCATCCTGATCGTTCGGATTGATCGTGATACTTCCCCATAAGCCGTGTTCATCCTGTCGCAGATCAAGCGTGTGAGCTGTGTTCCTTCCGAGCACCAAGCTCGAATCATGGTTTATAAGAGCTCTGATATCTTCGCCAAGCGTTTCATCGAACGCGCCCGGAGCGACAGACTCAGATAAGTCATCAAAAATCTGATAATTTGAATTAAATACAGCAAAATAGCCTTCAATCTTAAGCTCGCCGCTGTCTTCCCTCGTTTCGAACTTGGATGCAGCGCTTCGAACTTGTCTCGATGCTCTATCCATCGTTATTCTCCTTCCTGAATAAGCTTTTTTTGATTTCCGCTCATATCATATGGAATATAGTTTTCTAAAACTCTAAGCTCATCTAGTCCATCTAATGGGCTCATGCCGATTCTATCTCGTACCTCGTTACCGGTAACGAATCCCCTGTCAGACAGCCCGCCAAACACGTTGGCGAGCGTCTGAAGGTCATAATCCATAAGTGAAGCTATGTTAAAGCGAAAATACCACTTCGGGGAGAGAAGAAGCTTTCGCGTTAACTCTTGCTCTATGCCCTTGGCTATTGGTCTAATAGTATTTGATATAAAGCTATTCCATGCGTCTTTATGATATTCGCCAACTCCAAGGACGAACGGCGGAACTCCAAGGATAGAAGCAACTGTTCTCTTATCAATCTGAACCGTATCATTTATTGCAAGATCTGCAAGTGTAAGCGGTTTAACCTGTTCAACAGAAAACTGCTCCGCCGGAATCATCCAGGGCTCGCCTTTTTTTCTATTTGTGACATATTCATCAACTAAGCGCTCACGCCCTTCTGGCGATGAAAACTCATCTGTCAAAGCATCAACCTTGATGATTAAGCTTGGCATAAATTTTGATTCCATGAAGGCTTTTTCGGTGCTCTTCGCCTGTTTCAAGATCTCGGCAACATCCCGGAGCGCCACCCTGAAACCTTGGCCCTTCCAGAGATAAGTTCGATCCTGATTAAGTGTGAAATGCAGTACATCATCGTGATCGTATGACTTGCCATCAATCAGAAGGTGATAATCAGAATAACCTTCGTTGATAAAAGAAATACGTTCCGCTGCTATCGGCTCAAGATCCTGAAGGAATCCTTTTCTTGTGTGCGGAATAACAACGCTATTACCATCACCATAGAGAAGAAGGTTCATTACGATAGCGCTCATCCAAGCCTTACGCGTCATTGTGGAAATCGGTTCAATGTCAACCTTGCGCGATAGCTCGTTAATGATCCTCTCATCACCTCTATCAGTATTGCTCATGAGATAGATCGTCATGGAAGCGATGAGCTCGGCAATTCTAAAGCAGCCAGCTATTATTTCCGGATTCCTGTCTAAAGGCGTATAGCCAGACTTGCAAAAGCTGTTCCATGCCTCATCAGAAGTTAGAAATATAGTCTTAGCGCTTGAACTGCTTCTTTCTTCTCTTTTTTTATTTTTTATATTTTTTCTTTTGCTCATTGCTGTTTAGTTCCCCACCATGATTGCGCTTTTCTCTTGTTCTCCATATCATTTAAAGCTCGAACAGTTGCGAAAACTGAGCAATCAAAAAGGTCAATGCGCTGATTAGGCATGACCTTTTCGAATTGAATCAT
>JAEIGA010010908.1_pt1 | contig 13778 bp, 17 predicted proteins | sample 9270691 | NCBI WGS metagenome assembly JAEIGA01 (sample SAMN17057246, study PRJNA624740) | gut metagenome | biome: biome; isolation source: fecal sample | host: Bos grunniens | place: China: Xizang | collected 2019 | reverse complement strand
TTGCACATAGACTTTTGAAATTGTCGGCAGAAGTGCCAAGAACATAAATATAGATTTGTGCAAGTTGCACAAACGTAGCCGGGCATACAAAAAGCAAACATTCGTTCATACCCTTAAAACGCATTTAAAGCCCGAAATCGGCGTTTTATGTCGTTATCGATAAAAGTATTGCCATACCTCGGGAAACCGAGATATGGCAATTTTTGTGCAGATTGCATAAGCTGCGCGAGGTATTTTTTGTACAAGGTGACGAACTTTTGAATCTACATACAACAAGCGCCCGAAAACGCTTATAATATAAGATACCTATACTATCGAAAGGGGGCATAACTATGGCTCAAAAGGGCAAAAAGAAATTATCGGATTTATCAATGAAGAAAAGCGGCAAAGAGATTAAAGCGCGTATCGAAGCGGCAAACAAAAAAGGAAAACGAACACAAGACAATGAACTTAGGTTATTAGCTAAAGCCGCTAATCAACGCATGCGAGAACTTGAAAAGATTGATATTAACTCGCCTGCATATCAAGCGGCGCAAGCGAAGTTAGAGGTCTTAGGAAAAAGGAAAGTTAGCGACAAGGGGCGCAGATTCTCGGAAACGGGAAAAGGAACTTACAATGAACGCGAGATTCAAAAGCGAATGATTAAAGAATTTTTAAAAGCTAAAACTTCGACAACGTCGGGCGCTAAATCCTTCTACGAAAAATCATGGAATACTGCAAATGAAAGAATGAACCTAGAAGAAGCAGGCATAAGCCGCGAACAATGGTTTGAGTTTTGGGAAAATATGCCGCAGAAACAAAAAGATAGAATGTACTATTCTAATCAAGTAAAGATATTTAAAGCCGTTATGCGTAAACACGGCGAAGAAGTGGACGAAGGTAAGATAAAAATAGAAGATATAGTAAACGCGATTCAAGAAGAAAAAACACTTTCAGAAGTTTATAGTAAACTTGGCGTTTCCTTGATGGAAGTCGAGAACGAAACGGACGGAACGGAAATCAATGATAAAAAGTAAGGTTAAATGTAAAGAAGGTAAAAAACCGAATATTACATATTACAACGAGTCAATAACGGCATATAGCGTCGGTGAGTTTGAACCGCGCCCCGTTGGTTTCAAGTCTTTACAACGCAACCATAAATTTATCGATTATGCAGTCCAATTTATGACACTTGACACCGAAACGTCACATATCGCGGATTCTGACGCGTGGGTTTATCAATGGGCGGCGAAGTGGCAGGGTCAATATATTTATGGGCGCACACCGTCGCAGATTATCAAGCTATTAGAAAAACTATCCGAATACTACGAATTAAGCGACGAAAAGAAGATTATATTGTATATACATAATGCAAGCTATGATATACAATATTTGAAGCATTTTCTAGCAAAGTACGACCCTAGAATGAAGATTATGGCTATTGACAATCATACTATGTTACAGATTGATGTGTTCGGATTCAAGATAATCTGTTCATACAAATTAACTAATATGTCACTTGATACACTATCCAAGAACTACGCGAAGAAGTACGTTAAAGCCGTCGGAGAGATTGACTATACAAAAGTACGTTATCAAGATAGTGCTTTATCCGATGTAGATTGGTATTATATGTTTTCAGACGTTGCTTCACAACACGACGGAATTACGCAGTATATCCACACAATGGGTTATAAGTACGCGTTCGAATGTCCTATAACGTCAACGGGCTTTGTCCGCGTCGCCTGCCGCAAAGCGGCACTTGCCGAAGAAGGTTATAGAGAACAATTCGAAGGTAGTAGGTTGTCACTTGCGCAATATAACTTATGCCATCAAGCCTTTATGGGCGGCGTAACCATTCAATCATTTAAGTATGACGGAAAAACAATAAGAAGTAAGAAACTGCGCCACAAGGATTTTACTTCGTCGTATCCTGCACGGCAAAAAATAAATTATATGCCCGTAAGCGCACCTATGGACTACGGTGACATTAACGATATGAAAACGTTTAAAACATTGATAGATAAGTATTGTTGCGTATTTATATTAGAATTAGAAGATGTACACATTAAAACGGGAATAACAGCGCCCTACATTCCTTCGTCGAAGCTGATAGGAACGAAGAAGGACGACGAACTATTAAAAGTAAACGGCAAAATAGTTTATGCGAGGCGCCTTAGAATGGCTGTTTGTGAACTTGACTATAAGATAATAGAAAAACAATACACTTTTAAAAATATGCGCGTCGGGAATATGACAATATTTAAACGCGGCAAAGCGCCTAAATGGTTACAAAAAGAAGTTATGTACTACTTCGAAAACAAGTGCAAATTAAAAGGAGTAGACGAGGAATTATACATGAAATCAAAAGCATTTTTAAACGCTATTTATGGAATGACGGCAACACAAATTCTACGTGAAGTTTATAAGTTAGACGATGATTTAATCATAAATAAACAGGAAGCGATGGACGAAGAATCTCAGGCGAAAGTGCTAGATAAGTATTACAAATCATATAATAGCTTTATGCCTTACCAACTAGCGGTTTATACGACCGCATGGGCGCGCTTCGCGCTTTATGAAATGATAGAAGCTATCGGTTATGATAACTTTATCTATTGCGATACAGATAGCGCTTTTTACATCGAAACGCCCGAAAATGTAGAAAAAATGCAAAAATATCAAAAATATTGTGTAGATAATGCAATATCACACTGCGCATTTATAGGGAATAAATATCTAGGAGAACCAACGAACGAACCGCCAATAAGGGCGTTCAGAGGACTACACGCGAAATGCTACGCTATGGAAGAACTAAACGAAGAAACTGGCGAATATGAACTTAAAGTGACGATAGCGGGAATCCCTAAAAAGGCGACCAAGTTTATTAACGGTAAAGCCGTTACAATGACTAACGCGCAGGAACTTGGAAACATCAACAAATTAAAAGACGGTTTTGTGTTCAAGCATTGCGGCGGCACTCGTGCGATATATAACGAACGTCCTATTGAATATAAGAACATCAACGGACATATAACCGAACTTGCAAGCAACGTTATAATAGAGAACATCGAAAAGGAAATAGCTGATACAATGTGGACGCAGGACGGTGACGAGTTGTGTAAGATTCTTTATAGTGAAAATGTATAATAAAAAGATCCTCAAATTTGTGCACATTGCACAATGTACTATTATACACGTTATTGTACAATAGTATTGATATATTATGCAGATTCGAAAGGAGTAATTATGGTTATTATTTATGGTATGAATTTAAAATTTAAAGATGAAGTAAGAGGGTTTATCGATAATTGGAGTGAATATGTCGACATAGAGATTTACCCCATGAGCCAAACAATGGATATTAGATTTCGCAAAGAAATTCCAATTTCATATAAACATTATGGTGGGTGTGGGGGAATTACAGAATTTTTCTATTTAGGCGATAGAACATTTGCTATTAAAAAAAGCGACTATGAAAAGATAGTGTGTAATTAACGAAAGGAGAACCAATGGAAGCCCAGAAAGGAACAAAATATTTAGTCATTAAGCAACATTCAATGAACTATTGCTTAGACGGTACGCGGCTAATCCCGCGTACCAAGTTGCATAACAAAGGCGGCGAACGTGTCGCCATTGTTGAACGTCAGATACCGCTAGAACATCGAACCGTATTTAAGCAACAGCTTATGACGAGTAAAGAAATCAAGAAGTGTCTAGGTATAAAAGAGAAAGGAGAAATTACGATAGGATGATTATAACAAAACCTTGCGAATGGTGCGGTGAGCTAATCACCTTCGATTCGAACAAAATGAAGGGCGACGATTCGCCCATAATCTACATCAAGACGCGCAGAAATACAAAGATGTTATTCTGCCGCGAATGTTTTAACCGTATTGGGGCAAGTGGCGCTATATGCCTTGCTGATAGAGATTAACTAATGTGTTTACGAAAGGAGAAAAAAGATTATGAACACAAAGAACGCAAAGAAGCAGGAATCAAAAGGACTAGGCGCAGAAGTTAAGGACGTGCAGGTTAGCAACGTGCGCGTTACGAATGACGACAAGGTGTATTTTACACTTGTAGTCAACGGCGTATTCATTAACAACTGCCGCGTAGCAACAGGAAGTAAGGGCGATTTCGTTTCCTTCCCTTTCTACAAGGGTAAGAACGGCAACTATTACAACTATGCTTATGTATCACTTGACGACGCGACAACAGCTAAGATTATGGAAATCATACAGGCGGCTATTGACGCGTGATTGTTTGGGCGGCGCTTGCCGCCCTTTTGAAAGGAGAATCAATGCTTAGAAAATTATTCGTTGATATGTTATTAAATGTCGATTTCCATTTATTTAGTAAAGTTGCGTATAATATCGGCTACATTGACGCACTACGGGAAGTTGCGAACATCGTTCACAATGCACAATATCCCGAATATCTCGAAGAAGATATAGTCGAGTTTCTCAACGATAAGGGGGTAAAGGTATGATTAAGATAGAATCAAGATTAGCAATTAGAAGCTATGAAGAAAAGACAGGCGCGACGGTACATTTACAAGTTGACGCGGTCAACAATGAACAGATTTGCGCCGAAATAGTCGGAATAATTACGACACTTGAAAAGAAGTTCCCCGTCGAACTAATGGCGGCAATATCAGCAATATTGGAAGGGGTGGTAGAAGAATGAGAATAATTGATGTATCGAAATATCAAGGTAAGATTGATTGGCGCGCAGTTTCAGAAGTTGAAGATTTAGCAGGCGTTATCTTCCGTACAACGACCAAGAATGGAGAACTTGACGAAGGACTTATTGAGAACCACAAGAATGCAAAGTTAAACTTCAACGATCATTTTAACGTTGTAGAAGGTTATAAGATGACCTACGCTAGAAACTACATTGACGCTAGAATTGAATGTTTTAACACCATTTCAAAGCTAGATAGTGCACTTATTGACATTGATATGTTATGGCTTGACCTTGAAAAGCAGGGCGAACACGAGATGACGTCTAAAGAGTGTGACGAAGTGATAATGGCATATTGTGACCAATGCTATCTAATGGGTATCAAGTTAGGGTTATATTTCAACCGTAACTATGCGCTAAATATAGTAAATCCGCGTTGGAATCATTTGCCGTTATGGATAGCGCGCTATAATAGTGAACTTGGCGACATAGGAAAATGGAAGGCGAAATATTGGCAATTTACCGATTGCGGACTTATTGACGGAATAGAGAAGAATGTCGATATTTCGAAGGTGTTTACATGAAACTATACACTAATGACGGTTGGCTTGACGCAAAACACGTTGAAGAAGTGGCAGTCCGCAACAACATAGCTTTCATTCTGATAGTTGGTAAAAGGCAGATAGGCAAGACGTATAACGTGCTTAAGTTAATGCTAGACGAACATAAAAACTTCGTTCTACTGCGCGGAGTATCGCCCGAATTCGATATGCTTAAAAAGAATGTAAATAGTCCGTTCGAAGCCATACACGGCTATGAAAATACAATCGTATTCGAGAATGGTAACCAATATACGGCGGATATTGTGAAACTTGGCGAAGATGATAACAAAGAAACAATCGGGTTATTATCCTATCTATCGGGAATAGGGCGCGTAAGGGGTTTGAACGGTTCGAAATATACTGACGTAGTATGGGATGAGTGTATTCCCGAATCACACCTACTAAAGGTTAGAAACGGCGACAACGCATTTTTGAATATGTACACGACATTCGCGGGAAATAGGGAACTAGAAGGGAAACCGCCGCTTAGATGTTGGCTTCTAGCTAACTCAAACGACTTTAACGCGGACATATTCAAGGCGTTAGACATAACCGATATTGTGGAACGAATGACCCTGCGGAACGAAGAATTTAGGTTATTAAAAGAACGCGGGATTATGATACTTCGCCCCGAATCACACGCTGTGATTGAGAAAAGAAAAAAGACGGCGCTTTATAGAGCTATCGGCGGCAATTCTCAATTTGCTAAAATGGCATTTGAAAATGAGTTTTCATTCAACGATTCAACGGACGTTGGACAACCGCCAATTCAAGAATATAACTTATTACTTACTGTTGGCGAAATATCAATACACGTTCATAAGTCTAGCATTGTATTGTATGTCACAAGCAAAAGCAAAGCGCAGGCCCGCCACATCTATTCCGAATCCGAATACGGATTTAGAACGTTTGCAAAAGACTATCCCGAAATTAAAGCAATGTATCAACGCGGCAAGCTGATTTTTCAATCAATGACGGTCAAGACTTACTTTTTAAACATAGTAGAAAAATTTTAAGTTTACAACAACTGAATATTGAAAGTATTATATAAATGGAAGTTAAGTAGTGCACACGCGAACGGGTGGGGAATCCGTGCACACGGGCGGCGGCTCATAATGCTTAACTTCCATTTTACTATGAGCGGCAATAAAAATTTGAAAGGAGATTTTATGGACATTGAAACAATCAAAAAATTTATCGAAGCAGGCTACACCAAAGCCGACATTGACACCATGCAGGGCGGCAACACAGAAGCTAGTGAAAGTACCGAAGGTAAAGAAGGAACAGAAGGAACAGAAGGAACTAAAGCCAATCAGCAAGCCGACATGGACACTAAACCCGATATTCCGAAGGGGGCAGAAGTAGACAAGGCATTTAAAGCGCTATCTGATACCGTCGCGGAACTTTCCGAAACCATTAAGAAAATGCAGGAAAACAACGTCAAAAAAGCCGACGGCGGCGCGCCAACCGACAAGATAAAAGAAGTTATGGATTCTTTTATAAACGAACTATAAAGGGGGTGTTTAAATGGATTTCAACGCAATTAAAGAAGCCATTACTAGTGTCGGATTTCCTATTGTTTGTTGTATTGTACTTTTTAATCAAAACAATAAGCTGACACAGACTATTGCGGAACTAAAAGAAACTTTAACCGAGAACACAACAATGTTGAAGATTCTCACATCAAGAATGAAAGGGGAATAAGTAAATGAGTGTTAATACAATGAACTTTGAACAGAGTGCGGCGTTCCTTACAGCACTTTACGAAGAAGCAACAGGACAGAAACCAACAATTCAGATTGCCAACACAGCGGATTTCATTTCTGTTGGCACAACTCTATTGCAGGGCGGTTTTGACCCTTGCGTAAATGCATTGGTTCAACTTCTCGACCGAACAGTATTTGCTATGAGAGCATATTCGAAGAAATTCGAAGATATTGTCATGGACGAGCAGTTATGGGGAAGCGTTACACAAAAGGTTAGCTTCCTTGATAATGACCTTGACGCGGCGGACGAGCGTCTACCACTTACAGACGGAACAAGTCTTGACCCTTGGGTTATTAAGAAGCCTAAACTTATTACCGAGTTTTTCTACGGTGCAACCGTATATCAGGATTCAATCACTATTTTCCGTGACCAAATGAATAGTGCACTTAGAAACCCTGCGGAGTTTGCGCGCCTTGTCGCTAGTATAATGACCAATATTAAGAATAAACACAAACAGATTGAAGAAGCAGAAGCGCGTGCGTGTCTTGCAAACTTCATTACTACAAAGTATAGCTTCGATACTGACAACGCTATTAACGTATTACAGGCTTATTATGATGAAACGGGAATAACACTTACGCCTGCTGATATGTTCGCACCCGCCAATTATGTAGAATTTACACGTTGGTTGTCCGCATTTATGCAGACCCTTGTTGATAATATGGGCGAGCGTTCGGAACTTTATCATATGAACATTACGGGCAAAGAGATTAAGAGGTTCACCGAATCACGCGACATGAGAAAGTATATATCCGCTAATGTCCTTAATAAGATTGTATCTGTTTCTCAGAGCGTTCTCTATAACAAAGATAACGTTAGCAATATCGCGGAAGGTGCTAAAAAGGTGCAGTTTTGGCAGAATATCAAAGACCCTTATAGCGTACAGGCAACGCCCGCATATCTTAACACTACAACAGGCGCTATTGATACGGCAGGCGCGCCCGTACTAGTTGAAAATATCATCGGTTGTCTGTTTGACCGCGACGCACTCGGCATTGTTAAGCGTTCAACTTGGAGCGGCGCAAGCCCATTCAATCCAAGAACGGGAACATATAACATCTATTGGCATTGGACACAACAGTTATTCAACAGCTTTACTGAAAACTTTGTGCTTCTCTATGCGGGAACGGTAACACCTTAAGGGGGTATATATGGCGCATACATTTTATTTCGGAAATGTGAAAAAGCGCATAAACAGCACGTTGCAGGGCGGCACTTCTGCCGCCTATGACGTGCTTTTTAAAAATCCAACGTCGCTTGATACACCAACTATAACGCTTAAGCATAGCGGCGATTTTAATTATAATTATGCGCGTTATAAAGACTATTATTACTTTGTCACAGACAAAAAATCGCTCGCAAATGAAATGTGGGAAGTGACGATGGAACTTGACCCGATGGCAACGGCGAAAAGCGATATATTATCTAGTATTCAGTATGTATGTTATTCAAACATAAGCGGCGGTCAATGGCTTGCTGATACAAGATTGATAACAGCGCGTAATGCCATTACAAGCGCTATTATGTCGGCTTCGCTTGATTTTCCATCGACTACGGGTTGTTATATTATTTCCGTACTTGGACAAACGGGTGTTGATTGTTTTAGAATTAGCCGTTCAAATATGCAAAAACTTATTGAGAATTTGCAAACTTGGCAAGATGACGCTTCACAGGCTATAAACGATACAATAGATGCAGTACAAAGCGGAGAAGTATTCGACGCTTTAAAGGCAGTTGGTACAGGGTTAGTAAATACTGGATTTATTGGTAATAAATACGAAGTCGCTGTTCAATGTATACGTTCTGCGCATTGGATACCGTTTAACTCAACGATCGTTGGTGGTACGTCGCACGAGATTTATCTTGGTTCATATCCAACAGGAATTGACGGATATAAAATAAACACTTCTTTTTCATCGGGCAATGTGGGTATCTCTATTCCTTGGCATTTTTCAGATTATCGCAGAGCAACAAACGAAAGTGTTTATTTATACCTTCCGTTTGTCGGGCAAACACAAATTAGTGTAGACGATTGTATTAATGATAATGGAATTGTAGTTAAATGGTCTGTGACACCTTCTGACGGTCAAATATGTTATGAAGTACAAGCAGGCGGAAAAGTCATTGGAACATACGGAGCAAATTGTGCTATGTCAATTCCTATCGGAATAAATCAGCAAGCGTCACTCGGAGAAATAGCCACATCGATATTTAACGGTATTAGCAAGAGTGTTGGAGCGGCAACGGGCGCGGCAGGTAGTTTAATATCGGGCGACGTTGGCGGCGCAGTTACAAGGGGTGTAGAACATAGAGTATCACAGATTGAAACAGTTTATAACACCATAAATACTGCATTATCAACAACGCCCGTATCAATCGGCGGTATTGGCGGCGGAGCGGGTGCAGGGCTTGACCTTAGCGCGAAATGTTTTACAGTTGCACACCCAACGGTAATTGAACCGCTTGCAATGGGTGCAACTATGGGCGTACCTACTATGAAACCGTTACAACTTTCGAATTGTTCGGGTTATTGTCAATGTGCAAACGCCCACGTATCAACAGATTTAGACGCACCTTGGATAGCAAAGATTGACGCTTACTTAAATAATGGATTTTACATAGAATAGAAAGGGGGTATATAATGCCTAAATTATCAATACCCATCGACTATGAAGGACTAAACGCTTACGATTCATTTACTAGCGTTGCAGGACTTGTAGACGACCAAACAACAGCGTATTTTATGCGCGCACTATATCAAAGAGCTATTGCCCCGACAAAGTTTGGGCTTCCTAAATCGTGGAAGGTTTTCAAAAGATACTTTAAAAACGTATTGTTCGGACAAGGATTTATCGGAGTAGTTAAAACGCCCGAATATGGCAACATTCCGCAGATATGCGGATTTAGCGGAAGGGGAATAGCTCTACAACCTACTAAGATTTTAGTAAATCAGCCGTTAGTGCAATTTGAAGGTGAAATCGGAAAAGATTGTGCACTTATCAGATTATGTGGAGATTATCGCGGTATATGGGATATAGTCGAACATTACGCGATAAGGTTGTCACTTGCGACAACTTCACTTGATTGTTCATTGATAAATGAACGTTTATCCGTACTTGCGGCGGCAAAGAATAAAGCGGCGGCAGAAGCGCTTAAATATCTATTCGAGAAGATAAGCGCGGGTGAACCGTTCGCAGTTTACGACGAAAAAGCCTTAAAGGGTGAAGGGTTGGACGGAAAGGACGACCCCATATGGACATTCTCACAGGATGTTGCGAATCAGTATATAACCGATAAACTACTTGCCGACATTGATACTATATTAAAGCAGTTTGACCGCGAAGTCGGTATTGCCGCAGTTGGTGAGAAAAAAGAACGAATGATAACAGACGAAGTGCAGTTGCAACAAGCGGACACTTGCGCACGTTCTGATACTTGGTTCGAATCCCTTTCCGACGACTTCGACGATGTTAACGAACTATTTCCCGAACTTGGGTTAACTTTTACTATGAATTATGGGGGTGAAGTGCATGAGTACATATCAAAGATTAACGCTGATAGGACTTAATAATTACGCGCCCGACTTGTTCGAGAAGTTATCGCTTCCAAAAGGTTACGACAAAGAAACGTTTATTAACTCTTTACTTCTCGAACATGGGGAAAAGTGTGTATTATACTCAAATCCGTTATTTATGCGCGACGCAATAGGCGCATGGTCTAGGAAATGGGAACTTGAGTTAGAGCGCATTTTGCAGGCTTTAAAGGCAGAATACGACCCTATATATAACTATGACCGATACGAAGAATACACGGACAAGGAGAAGCGCACACTTGACATTGTAAGCGGCGCACCACATACCGCAACCGATAAGCCGAATTATACGGACTTACAGACAAACGACTATAAGACCGTCACAGAAACAAACGACGAAGCAACAACGGAACATTTAGTAAGTGCGGACAATAGCGGAAGTTATCAACCTTCGACAAAGGATATTTCGGACGGCGGCAAATCAACAGACAGTAACACGGGCACGATAACACACAATATAAATGGAACTACCCAACAGCTTGACGAAGTTAGCGGAAGCAGGAGCAACGACGACGAAAAGCGCGAATTTAATCATAAGGCGCATTTATTCGGGAATATTGGTGTTACGACTTCGGCTAGTATGGTGTCAGAAGTCGTACGTCAGAGAATGACAACAAATCTATACGAAGTCGCTACACGGTTATTTGCTAATGAATTGTTGTTGGGAATATATTAAAGGGGGTATAAAATATGTGGAATGTATATCCATACAAAAACTTGACCGATTTAAATCTTGATTTCATATTAAAGGCAATCGGTGAAATGGAAAACCAAGTAAAGAATTTTGTCGCTATAAACGCGATAAAGTACGCCGACCCGATACAATGGGATATAACAAGAAGTTATGAGAAAAACACAGTTGTCATAGACGGTCACAGCGGCGTTGCGTATATTTCCGTTGCGCCCGTTCCGTATGGCGTGGCACTTACACGCCCCGAATATTGGACAGTCGTGTTCGATTTGTCTATGTTCATTACAAAGGGTGCGGCAAACTTCGCTAATCACTACGAATCACAGCCGACTACAACCGCAACTATGGACACGAACGAGGGCGAATGGATTGTTTGGGATTCTACACTTTTTGAAGCGCTCACAGACATTCATACGGGCGACACGTACGTTGTTGACGGCAATATTAAGAAAATGACCGTTGAAGATTTTTATAATATCTTGATTGCGGCTTTACAGACAGAAGCACAGACAAGGGCAGACGAGGACGCAAGAATTGAATTGTCGCTTACTGACCTTATCACATCGAAGATAAATGTTGAAGCACAGACAAGATTAGACGAGGACACCCGAATCGAGTTGGAACTTTCAGACCTTATAGCGTCGGAAGTTACGGCAAGAATCGACGTGGACGCGGCTATCAATCAGCGAATTGACGATATAATATCTGATATTGGAAGTCTATATATTTACACAACATTTGCAGACGCGATCGCAAGTGATAAAGCGACAAAAGGAACGGTAATCGAAATAACGGGAGTTAGCGGCAAATTTTATGTTGATGATACACTACCAACAAACGAATATTATTTTACGCTTGATAGTGGATTGTATGCTATTTACTATCCATTTGACTTTGTAGATTTCAAGGCGTGGAATGTTGATAGGTTATTCGATTGTGCGACAAAATTACAAGACGCTATCAATAAATCAAGGTTTTATAAATTGCCTTTGCAGATTAGTGGAAAATATGTGTTATCGGGTCAGATTAACACATATAAAAATGTTGAGATTGTCGGAACTAATGGGGCGACGTTTGATTGTACGTCATACAACGTTGACCAATCACCAATAATGATAATAAATGGTAGACACCCCGACGACGGCGCAGAAGTGCACAATAGTAGTTCAGTTGTGTTGAAAAATATAGCTTTTATCGGATATGACGAAAACATATCTATTAACATTTTCCCTGCTAATAATCAATTTAACTTAGCAAATTGTTTGCAGATTCCTTGTTTTCACGTCATAATTGAAAATGTCATTATTAGAGGATTTAACAGGGCGGTTACGATAGGTTCAAACGCTTATGCGATTACTATGAATGATTGTAGACTATTTTATAATAACGTGTGCGCTTTTTTAGACGCTAAAAGTTATAGTAATAGCGGCGGACTATTCACTTTCAATGGTTGTTCGCTTGCTAATAGTAGGTACGGTTTATGGGATGTGATGTATAACGTCATACTTAATAATTGCAATCTTAACTTTAATCATCGTCATGCTATTAGCGCAAATTCTGACGGCGGTATAATTTCGACAACAGAAGTATATACTAATTGTGAATTTGAAGAAGCGGGCGCAGAATCAAACGTAAATATGTTTGAAGATAATGGAAGCGACTATTCTAACCGAATATTTAATAGTTGTATGTTTTACGTTAGTAAGGTGAACAGGGGTTATTTTTGGCTTAAAAACGGCGGTTCATCTATGAAGTTCAAAAATTCATGGATAAGAACATTCGGAAGTCAAGACGCATTAAGAGAGCCTAAACACTACTTAGTTGAAGTCGGAAACTATTATCTCGGTGAACAGCCACAAAGATATTTAGTAGAATCTGACGCGGTAAGATGTGGTTTTTATCCTAGCGATAGTTATTTTAGATTTTCAAAAACTGAAAATCTAATAGATACTGACGAAAAAGGATTTGTCGCAACTAACGCAACAATTACATATAGTGACGATGTTGTAACCGTCACTAATAATAGCGCTAATTATGGCAACGCTACGCGCGTTATAAATCTTCCTGCTAAGGGTAGATTTTTAAAATGTTGTTATAGGGTGACGTCATCTATTTCGGGCGCTAGACCGTATTTATCAATTAAATGTTTGGACGCAGACAACAACGTGTTATCAGATACCGCACCTAGTTTTACATTGTCGGCGGGCACGCCAACCGATAGAGTTAGTGTTGTAGACATTCCCGTTGGTACAGTTAAAGTTAGCTTTACTATCAACACACAAAATAATTCTAACTCTACCGCAACAACTATTGCGGGGTTATATGCTTATCTTGAATTGTAAACCTTGTACAAAAAATACCTCGCGCAGCTTATGCAATCTGCACAAAAATTGCCATATCTCGGTTTCCCGAGGTATGGCAATACTTTTATCGATAACGACATAAAACGCCGATTTCGGGC
>JAEIGA010010907.1_pt1 | contig 13780 bp, 17 predicted proteins | sample 9270691 | NCBI WGS metagenome assembly JAEIGA01 (sample SAMN17057246, study PRJNA624740) | gut metagenome | biome: biome; isolation source: fecal sample | host: Bos grunniens | place: China: Xizang | collected 2019 | reverse complement strand
TAGAAAGTAAGGTTGATACAATAGGAAGCAAACATCCATTTATATTTCGTAATGGAAATGTTAATTATAAAGAATTTCCAATTTCAGGTTTAATTTCTTATTTATCAGATGAAAATGAGTTATTTGCTTTTAATTAGGAGTATTTTTATAATCAAGAAAGATAGTAGAAAATTATTTATAAATAGAAAGATATTAGTAAAGAAGAATTTGAAAAAAATTATTAGTTTTTGTATAAAAAAATAAATGAACAATATGTATAGGTTAATAAAAATGAATTATATAATCCAAGAGAAAAATATTATTATAAAACTACTGAATTATTAAATAAAATAAATTTTAATGAATATGAATATGCTAATACTAATTTAACTTCTAATAACATCTATTTAGAACGTAATTTTAAATTAGATGTGTTAGAATGGTTAAATAATGGAAAACCTAAACTTTTTCGCTCGCCTACTGAAGGCAATTATATTGTTAGATTAATGAATATTTCTTTATCTCCTGAGGACACTTTAGGAAGAATGATTCATACTTTTAGTTGTACGGCATATGAAATTGCTGAAAATAATTATAATAATTTAGAAGCATATAGTTTTATAAAAGCTAATATAGATATTTAGCCTACATTAAGATGGTTAAGTATTGATTTAGAAAAGGGCAAGATTAAAGACAATCAAAATCTTTTAAAATTTACAGCCTCTTCAATACATTTAGAGGGACTACGAGCAGGAGAAAAATTATTAATTACTACAATTGAAGACGAAGAAGAAAAAACATATTCTATAATGATTGGGGCGACCGGAAGCTATATTATTGATTTAACTAATAATGTAAAAATTTTAAATTTATCTTTTTTAAATAGTGAAGGCAATAAGGAAGTATATCATTAGGGAGTATTAACTTATTCTTATTATTCTAATGAATTTAAAGATAGTTTTGATACTGTTAATAAAATTAAAAATAATATGGTTCCTTGTTAGCAATTTGTTGGCGAATATGAAAATATTATCGCCGAAATTGAAAATACTAAAAATAAAATTGATTCTATTGGATTTATTAGATTTAGTTTAAGAAATGATAATGTTGAAGTTTATAAATTTAATAATAAATATTATAGTAATAAAGAGGCTACTAATGAAATTGATTTAGTAGATTTAACCGATATTTATAAAGTTAATATTTTAAATAAAAATAAAACAATTATTGATTATGAATGGTTTGATGGATACAATAATAAATCCCTCGGTAAAGAGTGCGCTGAAGAATATACTAAAATTAATATAAATAATTCCAGTGAAGGAGATATTGATATTAAAGATACAATTTATTATGAATTATATAATGTTTCGAATATTGAAAGCGTAAAAACAGGGGCGGCAATTATTACTGAAATTTGTTATATTAAAAAAATTATTGAATATGATTTAGAAAAAACTGATACTAATTGTATTTCTAAAAAAAATATATATGATAAAGCTTTAAAAGATTTAGAAAAAGCAATTTCTAATAGCACTACAAAAAGAACGCAATTAAAATCTTTATAGGATAAAGCTAAAACAGCTTATCAGGAATATATTGAAGCTATTGATTTAGCAATTCAAGAAGCGGAAAGGGGATAAATATGAACGCATTATTAGATAAAGACTTCTTAAAAGAGTTGGACAATTATAATAATAGAGAAATTTATGCTCGTATTACCGCTTTAACAGCTAATGAATTACCAATAGAAATGATTGAAGGTAGAGTTACCGGAGGGAGTATTAATATTGATGGGGCAAGTGCTGTTCGTCGTACTTGCTCCCTCACTATTGTTGCCGAAGGGTTGGCAATTAATAATTTTTATTGGGGTTTAAATAATAAATTTAAATTAGAAGTTGGGCTAAAAAATTTTATTGATTCAAAATATCCTGAAATCATTTGGTTCCCATAGGGAATTTATATTATTAATAGTTTTAATACCAGAAACTCTACTAATAATTTTACAATTTCAATTAGCGGCAAAGATAAAATGTGTATGTTAAATGGTGAAGTGGGTGGCTCACTTCCCGCGTCTATTGATTTTGGAGTGGAAGAAATTATTAATGGCGACCAAATTACTTATAATAAGGTCCCAATTAAAAATATTATTCGTGAAATGTTGCATGCCTATGCTCTTGAACCTTATCATAATATTGTAATAAATGATCTAGAAGAAAAGGGGTTAGAGTTATTAGAATATAGAGGAGAAACACCTTTATATTTGGCTTATGACATAGGACGAGGAGAATACACATAGATGTATTTTTCGGGAGAAACTAAATGTAAAAGAGTATCTGATAAAAAAGAAATAAGATTAGATGAAATTCCAGAAGATAAGTATAATAAAAGGGTAGATGAAATTATTGTAGATAAAGCTTTGAAGGTAACATTTGGTGAAGCGCCTACGCAATATACTATTTCTAAAGTTGAATTTGGATAGACGGCAGGATATAGACTAACTGATTTGATTTATCCTGGCGATTTGATTAGTAATATAGGCGAAAGCATTACTTCAATTTTAGATAAAATCGTAAAGATGCTAGGAAATTTTGAATATTTTTATGATTTAGATGGTAGATTTATTTTTTAGAAAAAAAAGACATATATTAATACCTCTTGGAGTCCAATTATAAAAACCGATGAAGATATGTATGTTGAAAATGCGGCTTATGCCGATTAGAATGTTTATTATTTTAATGGTAATAATTTGGTTTCAGCTCTTTCTAATAATCCTAATTGGAATAATGTTAAAAATGATTATTCTATTTGGGGGACTAGAAAGGGTATAAGCGGAGCAGAACTGCCAGTTCATTTTAGATATGCTATACATAAAAAGCCAGAATATTATAAGGCTTTTGATGGAAAAATTTATACCAACGAAACATATGATTGGCGTGAAATTATTTATCAAATGGCATTAGATTATTTTAAGCATAATCAAGAAGATAATTTTTATGTAAATTTAATTATTAATAATGAGAACAGATATCCCTCTGGGATGACTGGATATGAATAGTTTTATACCGATCTTGAAGGCTTTTGGAGAGATTTATATGATCCTGAGCCAAAACGGAATTTTTATGAATATTATTATGGAACCGATGAAGAAAAAGATTTTACCCCTATTAATGAAAATAAATAGGTGATTAATGAATTATTTGTATATGAAGATTATGAAAAATTATCTTCTGAATCGAAAGATATTGATAAAATGCAAGTAATGGCATTAAGACAGTATAATGAAAAATATGAATTACACCCACTGATAGATACTATTCCAATAAATTATGTTTTTGGTGATGATGGAAAATAGAAGCATGAAGAGGGAGTCCAAATTTATTATATTACAGCGAATAATGAAGCTGGATATAAGGAAATAACTGAAAATATTTATAAAAATATTGAAAAAAAAGAGATTTATATTAAAAACAATGAGGGCAAAATGGTTCATATTTTAGATACAATAAATTTAGATGATAATTGTTATTTAAAATTGGAATTAAATAAAAATGGAAATCCAAAAAGTGTTTTTGATTTACCCGAAGAAATTCAAAAATTATATTATTTAAATAATAAATTTAATAAATATTATCTTACTTCTCAATTAGGGCTAGATGGAAAAGTAATTCCCGAAAGTGAAAAAAAATACAATTATTTTACTTATTATGTGGGATAGTATGATTTTTTTAGAGAAGAAGAAATTTTTGGCGATCTTGATTTATTATATTGGAATAAAAACATTAAAGAAAATCCAGACCAGTTAGATTATTGGTTAGATTTTCTGGATTGTAATATAGGCTCTGAGGAAGAAGGAGAATTAGGCCAATATGCGATCTCGGCTATAGGGAACAGGCCTAAAGTGGTAAATGATTCTAATGTAAAATCTATATATTATAGGAATGTGCCTAATTTAATTTTTACAACTAATATTTATAATGATTTTAAAGAAAAATCCGGCTATATTTTTATGCAAATTACAGAAGACATGCATTTTAATTATTTTAATATTAGTGCCTAGGGAAAATCAGCAAAAAATATGCTTGATGAATTAATATATCAACATTCTTATATTACTGAAAGCATTAGTATTACGGCAATTCCTATATATTATTTATAGCCAAATACAAGAATTTCAGTTCTTGATAATTAGAGTAAAATAAATGGAGAATATATTATTAGTAAAATTTCATTGCCACTAACATACAATGGCTAGATGACTATTTAGGCAACTAAAGCTCCATAGCGATTTAATTAAGGAGGATAAGGAGTAATGGCGAAACACATAATGCAATTTCGTTATTATGACGAAAATCATAGTAACAATCAGCCAGAAAATTTAAAATTAAGCCAATTAGTAAATGGAGAAGTGTTTTCCAAATATTTACCATTTACTCAATTAGGCATTTAGTCTTTACCGGGAACTAGATTTTATTTAAATGATAATATTGAAGGCCCTGTAATTTTAGGAACTACTGGAATTTATGAATTAGAACTTGAAGGTATTTCTAAAATTAGTAGTTTAAAATTTGATAGTAAATCTTTAAATTTAATTAAAAATAATCCTAACGGATATTTAATTATAGATGTTATTTATGAGAGTTAAGGGGGCGCAATATGGGATTTTATGGAAAAATAGAACATACTGATAAATTAAATTTTGTAATAGATAAAATTTATCCTAATAGAAAAACCATGGAAGAAAAAATGGATAAAGACGGAGTTTTTATTGGAAGGTATGTTTTAATTGAATATGAACAAAACGAAATTAATCCATATGTTAAACTTTATAAGAGTCCCAACTCTATGGATTTTTATTTTGATCCTAGTTTTAATGTAGAAACTAGAGCGAAATATACAGAAAATAAAAACGAAGAGACAAATAACTATTATATAGAACTTAATGAAATTATTTATATTATAAAAGAAGATGGAACAAAACAATTTTATAAATGCACGGGCAAAGCTGGAAATAGTATTTATGCCACTTTTACAGAAACCTATAATCCAGAAACTTCTGGTACTTATCATGTAAATTATAATATTGATATTGAAAAATATGGCGAGAGCCGAGGGTATGATTCTACCGTATGGCAAAAAATTTATATTGATGAAAAAGAAAAATATGTTATGATTGCAGAGCTAAATTCTGTAGTTCCAACATTTGATATAACTGTAGATGCTCCTACGTTAAATCCTATTCCACCTCATTTTGATGCTGATAGTAATAACGTATATTATAAATTACATATGCAGCCTAGCTGGGGCTTTAAAGTTAAAGAAGCTCCTAAAAATACGCCTTCTGATACGTTAGTGACAGCAACCCTAGCCAAATGGGATGATATAAATAAAACTATTAATTCAACAAAAACAAGCTATAATGGTGCCATTTATTTTAATAGAGATGGTTTTAGCTCAGATTATCATTATAATAAAAATGATAATGCCATTTCACCCACTGATAATAAGATCCAATTAACTACAGAGGCAAGTGGTAGGAAATATAATACGGCTCATGGAACTACTGAACATCATGATATTCAAGCTTTAGAAATTATTTTGCCCGGAATCGGTAAGGCTATTTCCGATCTTTGGGATTTAGCTTATGGCACTGGTGATTCTATTGATGGTGATAATGATAAAAAGATTCGTAATAAAGAAATTAATTGGGATACCGTTACAGGTTTAAGATTAGTAAAAACTTCTAGAAATCCTGATATTTCAGGTTTTGAATATGATACTTAGAGCGTTGATACCATTGCAGGATGTATTAATTCGGTACATGATTTAATTGGTATGATTATTGTTAATGATAAGGGTAAAAAAATTGAGATTGATGAAGCTCTTGTTAATCGTATTTATTATAGAGACGGTCAGTATTGGATTAAAGATTTAACTTATGAATATACAGAAGTTTCTAATGAAAATCAAGCTATTGAAAATATGAAACAATTCGGAGATAATTATTATTACAAAAATGGAAATAATTATTATAAAGAATTAGAAGGATATCAAGCAGGTAACCAATATTATGAATTTGGTCCTAATGTTGTAAGTGGGGTAAAACTTTGTCAAGAAGTTTGGAAACCTGATACTTATTATTACAAAGAGGGCGAAAATTATAAGTTAGATGCTAGTACTTATCCCGATGAAACTAAACAATATTATAAAATTAGTCAAGATTTAAAAAATATTCCTGGCGTTGATAGTAAAAAAGGGGAGAAAGGGCTTTGCTTTTTTCCTACGGCTTACAATAAAACTACTTATAATAAACTATTCCCAACCACTAAAGCAACCACGACCACCCCTGGTAAGGGCTTATTTTATATCGGCGAAGATGCTAATGGTCAAACCGGTTATTTGCCTTTTGAATAGGGTAAGGGCATTCAATATCAAACTCCATTGCATTATTGGGAAAATTATGAAGTTGAAATTTCTACAACCACAGAAGGAAAATTTATTGAAACCTATGAGTTTAGTAGAGCTACTCGCACTCCAGTTGAGGTAATTCCATTTTCTGAAAATGCTTTTTATTATTTAGATAATATTACTAAAGAATGGACTTTATTAGAAAGTGAAGCGGATATTGATATTTCAAAAGTTTATTATCAGTTTGGCGAAAATGGAGTTGAAAAAGAAGTAATTGACGGGCTCTTCTATGAACCAAATCTTTATTATTATTTGGATTATGTAGATTATATTATGGATACAGATGAAGAGCGCGAACCTAATATTGACTATTATACTATTGATAAAAACGCAATTGAAGTAGTTAGTGAAAATACTGTCTTTTACGAGCCAAATAAATATTATTATAAAGAGGGAGAAGAATACATTCTTGATACCGCCAAAGAAATGACTCCTAATAGAGTTTACTATAAAGATATTTATACTCGCTATGTAGGCCCTGAATCTACTAATAAAAACTTTAATATTGGACAGGTTTGGAATGAAGAAATTAAAGATATTCCGGCGGATGTTAAATTAACTAATAGAAAAGAAAGCTATGAATGGAAGCAATTAAATGGTTTTGCTAGAACTTTAAATACTATTAATGGTTTAATTTTAAAAATTAATAATATAATGAAGTTTGATGATACTTTAACTCGTGATAATAAAACCGTTCAAGGCTGTATTAATAAAATTAATGATATAATTAATACCATTGATACATTAAAACCTAATCATATAATCGCAGTTAATGAATTTGGTCATATGACAAGCATGGCGGCTGAAACAGATAATTGGATTGATATAAAAATTAACAATAAAAATGATGATAAAATAATTGTTACTCATGAATTTCATCCAAGAGAAAATAGTACAAGTAATAGTAATATTAATACCGCCAATAGTAATAATATTAATATTTATACCCCTTATGTTGATGAAAAGGGTCACGTAATTGGACATAATGAAGAAACCGTAACTCTTCCTTATGGTTTTAAATTTGTTACTACTGGAAAAAATGAAATAGCAACCGCTAAAAATGTTATAGACACTTTAACAATTAATACTGATGAATGGATAACGGCAACCGCTGATTCAAATAATAATATTTTATTTAATCATGAATATCCAAAAGTAATTGATAATACAACTTCTAGTACTAATTTAAATAATAATATAGATACAATTGTATTAGAAACTCTTGAAAAAGATGAAAAAGGCCATGTTATTAAAATTAATCAAGAAACAGTTACCTTGCCTTATGGATATAAAACATTTACATCGACTGGTATAAGTTCAATATCAAATTCTGATATTTATGGCGAAACAAATGGCAAAAAACCTACTGTAAATAAGACACAAACAATTGCCGATAATACTTAGGATATTTTAGAAATTAATCCGGCTAATAAATGGATTCAAACTAAAATTGAAAATGATAAATTAACTATTGCTCATGAAATTCACTCTATTGATAAAACTAATAAAAATACTACTAATTTAAACAATCCATTAGTAGATTCTATTACAGTTCAAGATTTAGAATTTGATGAAGCGGGGCATAATACCAAAAATCAAAAGCATACTTATACTTTACCTTTTGGTTATAAAACATTACAAGATAGTAATGAATCAGTAGGTAAAACTATTGCAACCAATACCCAAGACACTTTAACTCTTAAAGGAGATTCTTGGATTAAACCTACAATTTCACAAGGACAAATTACCTATACTCATATCGGCCCTGTTGTAGGTGAATATGATAGTAAAAATAATGTTACTCCTAAATTCGGTGACACTTTTACAATAGAAGATTGGTATTTTGATAGTAAAGGGCATAAACATAGTAAGGATAGTCACACTGTAATGATTCCAAAAGGAAGTCTTACTGATGCCACTGCTTCTGGCTCTGATTTAATTACTCAATTAAGTTTTACCCCTGAAAGTGGAGCATTAAGTACTAACAGAGTTAATTTAAGCTCATTGAAATTGGCGGGATATGTAAAAGAGGCATCCAATAATAATATTAGCGCTGAAGATACTTTGGCTCAAGCATTAAGTAAACTTCAAACACAAATTATTGAAGAAAAGAATGCTAGAACAGAAAACATTGCCGATTTAGATATGGCTGAAAATGCTAGCACCACCCAATTCATTTCTAGTATAAAACAAGAAAATGGTAAAGTTGTTGTAGAGCGCGCCGCGGCAGGTACCTTAAATCTTGGGGATAATTATTCAATAGCGAATGAAAGCAGTATGATATCTTCAACCGATTCAATTAATTCCGCTTTTGGAAAATTGGAATATAAACTCAATATCTTAAATGGCACTAATACCGTAGAAGGCTCTGTTGCTAATCAAATTGCTAAAATTGTTAATGAAAATAACAATGGAAGTATTGATACTTTAAATGAAATCGCAGCTTGGATTATTAATGATTCTACAGGCGCGGCGAATATGAGTAATCGTATTTCTTCACTTGAAGGACTTGTAGGGAAAAGCTCTGTTAATACTCAAATTACAGAAGCGATTGAAGCGGAAAATCTTGAACAATACGCATTGGATAGCGCATTAAAAGATTTAGAAAATCGTGTTGAGGTTATTGAAGAAAAAGATGAATCTTGGGATGAAGGGCTTGAACGTATTACTTCTCTTGAGGCTCTTATTGATACTAATAAAGTTGCAGCTTGGGATAAAGCTGAAGAAAATGTCTAGGCAGACTGGGCGGAAGAAGATGAAACGGCAGATGCCTTTATTAAAAATAAACCAGATTTGTCTGATGTAGTAAGAACCACAGACCTGGACGATGTAGTTAAAACAACAACCACTTTTGATTATATATATAATGAGACCACTACTGAAATGACAATCTCATAGCTTTTAGAAAAAATTGCCGATTTAGAAGCAAGAATAGTGGCTTTAGAAAATCCAGTAACTCCTGATCCTGAAGAACCTACTCCAGAGCCAGACCCGGAAGTCCCAGAGGAAGAGATTACTGAATAAAATCAATGTTATCCAATCTGATCTTATTGGTCAGGTTGGATAATTTTATATAAATTATTTTTCATCTTATTTGAAAAGGAGGTTGAAAAATGACTACACCTTACGTTAAGTTTTTTAGGGGTACGCCTACAGCCTTTGAAAAATTGACAAATAAAAATGATGATACATTATATTTTATTTCTGTCGCAGGCGAAAAGATCGGTAAATTATATTTAGGCGATAAATTAATTTCTGATAATATTAATACTGTGGCAGAATTAGAAGATATTTTATTATCTGATTTATTAGATGGACAATTATTATCTTATGACGGTTCCCAAGAAAAATGGGTAAATAAATCTGTATTAGAAGTTATTGGTTTGTTTGGTCCAGCTACCGAGACAGAATAGGGTAGTAATGGTTTAGTTCCTGCGCCAGGAGCCGGAATGCAGAATGCATTTTTGCGTGGTGATGGATAGTGGGTTAAAATCGAAGAGAGTACAGTTTCTAATTTAACAGCTGATGAAAAAAGCGTTTCTGTTAATAAAGAAGTAATTACTATTAAAGATTTTGGAATTAAGTATTATAAATATGTTCCTGCAGAAGGCGATATTGAAGCGCATTACGAAGCTCAAATCGTTGATGATGCTAATCCTTGGAAAGAAGGATTAGAGCCAAAAGTGGTAGAGGAAAATGGTGAGTTAATTTTAGGTTGGTTTGAGCCAAATCCTACTGTTCTTGAAGAGGTTGCCGAACAGGTATCTACAATTCAAGAGCAAGTTAAAACCATTGCTGAAGCCGTAAGTACAAAAGCTAATGCGGCAGATGTATTTACAAAAGAAGAAACTGCAGAGCAAATTAATAAAGCTGTTGCGGCTGCAGACCATATGGTTCGTAAAATATTCGAAACATTGGATGAAGCCGAAACATTTGCCATTTTACAAGGAGAAGAAGCAGCCAAATATATTTTTATGGTAAAAAATGCTAATGCTCTTGATGAAAAAAATAAATATGAAGAATATTTATATGTAAATGGCACATTTGAGTTGATTGGTAATTGGGAAGTTGAACTTGATAACTATGTAACTAAAGATGAATTGAATCTCAAAGTTGATAAAGTTGAAAATAAAGATTTAGTCTTAATTACTGAAATTGAAAAATTAGCTACAGTGGCAGAAAATGCTGAACCTAATTTTATTAAAGCGGTAGAGGCTTCACAACTTAAAGTTGAAGACGGTTTATTGAGTATTGTTTCTGTTGGACTAAATCAAGTAACCGACTTGGAAGAGTTATTAAATACTAAAGCGGATAAAAATGCCGTTGAAGAAATTGATGAAAAAGTTGATAGTCTTGAAGCGTTGTTAGGTACTGTATCTACTAAAGTGGATAATTTAGCCGCTGAAATGGGTACTTATGTAACAATGGAGGCATTTACTAATGAAATTAGTGAAATTAAAAAGGCTATTACTTGGTAGTTAATTTAAAAAAATTCTTATTTATAAAGGAGATAAGAAAAAATGAGTAATATGTTACAATTTAAAATGGGGCAATTTGCTGGTTTAGCAGATCAGAGTATTGCGCCGGGCACAGTGTATGTAACTACAGATGAAAAAGCGTTATACGTTGATATCCCTGCTAATGGCGATCAAGCTGCTAAACGTATTCGTATGGGTGATGTAATTCAGGTTGAAAACGTGGCCGAATTACAGTCTTTTGCTCCTGATTATAGCACAACCGCTTTATACTATGTAATTAGTAAAAATGCGTTGATGAAATATGATGGTAATGGTAAAGAGCATAAATGGAAATAGATTAATAGCGTTGACGCTGTTAACACATTAATTGAAGCAGTAGACGAAAAAGTGAATGATTTAACAGATGTTGTAAATACTCATACCGCTGCTATCGGTAATGCTTCTGCTGATGGCCAAGCCGCAACAGGTCTTTTCAAACGCGTTGAAGATTTAGAAGCTGCTGACGTCGTTCTTGATGGAAGACTAGATGTTGTAGAACCAAAAGTAACAACATTGGTTGGTCAAGTTGGTACTAAAGCTGCAGACGACACAAGCGATGCTACATTATTTGAACGTGTTGCTGCCAATAAAGCAGCTGCCGCTAAAGCTCAATCTAAAGCTGATGACAATGAAAGCGATATCATAGCTTTAAAAAATACAGTTGGTGATGACACTAAAGGTCTTGTAAAAGCTGTAGCAGATTTAGGAAAAGCTGATACCGCTATGGGTACAAAAGTAGATGGTATTGAAGATCGTGTTGAGGCTAATGAAACTGCAATTGGTACTAAAGATGCTGAAGATAAAAGCACTAAATCCTTATATGCTCGTGTGTATGCTAATGAATTAGCTGCCGCTGCTGCTCAATCTAAAGCCGATGATAATGAAAGTGAAATTACAGGCTTAAAAGGTCGCATGGACACTGCCGAAGATGCTATTGAACAGTTACAGACTGATGTTGAAGCTGTTGAAGAAGCGTTAGGCGCTAAAGCAGATGCTGCTGATTCTGCAGGTTCTGCTTTTGCTAGAATCGCAAGTGTAGCTGGTAAAGTTGGTACAGCTGATGAAGCAGCTAGCGCAACAGGGTCTTTATATGCTCGTGTAGCTCAGAACGTTGCTGATATTGAAGCTGCTAAAGAATTAATCGGCGACAACTCTGGCGCTATCGCTAATGTAAAAGCTACAGCTGACGCTGCAGATAAAGTATCTAAAGAAAATAAAGCTCTTATTGGTACCAAAGGCGACAGCAAAGATACCGATACAGCTTTCGGAAGAATTGCTAAAAACGCTGATGATATTGCAGGATTAGATACTCTCGTTGGTGCAGCTGAAGAAAAAATTACTAAATTAGAAGCAACTGTAAAAGGCATCGGTGATAATGCAAGCTCTATTGCTGCAATTAATAAAAAATTAGCAGGTATCGGTGACGATGAAACTGTTAAAGACTTAATTGAAGATTTAGGCTCAGATTTAAGAGCTGAAATTGATAAAGATATTAATGCCGCTAATGCAATGAACTTCAAAGAAGGCATTGACGAATATGGTAAACTTCCAACAGAAAATGTTAAAGTTGGAGATACTTATGTAGTATTAAAAGGCTTTAACCAAACAATCAATGGAGAATCTGTAAGATTTAATGCTGGTGATTTATTAGTTGCTACTGGTGATGAAACAGTAGAAGTAGAAGTAAAAGACCAAGACGATAAAGTAATTGGCACGGTAATGGTAATTGATCCAGCTACATTAGTTTGGAATCATGTTCGTACAGGTTATGTAGATGCTCATGAAGCTAAATTAACAGGCGTTGATAATAAAATTAAATTAACATCTCATTTGGGAGCTGATTTGGGCTCTGTAACATTTACAAGCTCTAATGAATATCTTAAAGTAGCAGTTGCTAATAATCAAGTAACCCTTGGCTTAGAATGGGGTACATTTTAATATAAAATCCGAATAATTTGGAGGACAAAAATTAGTAATGTATATTATTAATTTTTGAAATCAGTTAGAAGGATAATTATATGGTTAGGATAAATATATAATTTATCCTAACCATTTTTTTTATTTATCAAGATAGAAAGGAGAAAATTGGAAATGAAAATTGCTAATATTCCTTTTAGACCTGTTAAATGTCTAGAAGAACAAGTAGAAACAATGGCTCCTAATGACGGTTATGTGCTATTTACAACTGATACAAGAAAAATTTATGCTTGTATCAATGGCGAATATAAAATGATGGGCGGTAGCTCAGGTGTATTTTATGGAACTAAACAATTAACTGACGAAGAAAAATATGGAGACCAAGTTATTTTCTATTTCCTTCCTAGTGATTTAGATGGTAATAGTCTTCCAGCTGTTGATGATTTAATTTTAAATATCCCAGATGGTGGCTTTTATCGTGTACTCGACGTAAATGAAGAGCGCATTTAGACACAAAGAATTGCTATTTCTGGTGGCGGTTCTGGAGGCGGTGGAGGTACAGGAGGCGGTCCTTCTAACGAAGGTTCTCTTATAATCAACTACCACGATGATACTCCAAAAGAATCATCTATTATCACAGGCGTAGATTATTATATTTATTACAATGTTGTTGCTAAAGATTCTGCCGGCGATGAAGTGAGTGAAACTGGTAAAGCTACTTGGATAATTAATGGTAAAACCTATGAACAACCTGAACCGGTTAGAAATGGTGAAAATTATTTTAAAGTAGATGAATATTTAGATCCTACATTAGATAAAAATAAACTTGTATTAATGGTAACTATGAATACAGGTGGCGTTAACGCTACTACAGTATCAAAAACTTGGTATGTTAAAGC
>JAEIGA010010906.1_pt1 | contig 13780 bp, 11 predicted proteins | sample 9270691 | NCBI WGS metagenome assembly JAEIGA01 (sample SAMN17057246, study PRJNA624740) | gut metagenome | biome: biome; isolation source: fecal sample | host: Bos grunniens | place: China: Xizang | collected 2019 | reverse complement strand
TCGCATATATTTTTCGTCTGTTTGGAGCAAGCTATCCATATTTTTACTATCTTTGTGGGTTAAAACACCGCAAAGTTAATAAAGATAACAAAAAAATACAAACCAAACACTATGTATAGAAGTCATACCTGCGGAGAGTTAAGAGCCGCAAATATCAATCAGACTGTTACGCTTGCCGGCTGGGTGCAGAAGGTGCGTAACCTCGGAGCTATGGCATTTATCGATCTGCGTGACCGCTACGGCATCACTCAGATTGTTGTTGAGGAGGGCTCCAACGAGCAGACAAAAGAGGCTGCAGCACGACTTGGTCGCGAGTTTGTAATTCAGGTTACAGGTCGCGTTATTGAGCGCAGTAGCAAGAATGCTAAGATGGCTACAGGTGACATTGAGGTTGTTGCCGAGTCTATCACTATCCTTACTGAGGCTGTAACACCTCCGTTTACTATTGAGGAGAACTCTGACGGTGGCGATGATCTGAGAATGAAGTATCGTTACCTTGACCTTCGCCGTCCACCTCTTCAGCGTAATATGATTTTGCGTCACAAGTTAGCTCAGGAGATTCGTCGCTTCCTTGACAGCGAGGGCTTCCTTGAGATTGAGACCCCTTACCTTATTAAGTCTACTCCAGAGGGTGCGCGTGACTTTATCGTACCAAGCCGTATGAACCCTAACCAGTTCTACGCTCTGCCACAGTCACCACAGACTCTTAAGCAGCTGCTGATGGTTGCCGGCTATGACCGTTACTTCCAGATTGTACGCTGCTTCCGTGACGAGGACCTTCGTGCAGACCGTCAGCCAGAGTTTACTCAGATTGATTGCGAGATGGCATTTGTAGAGCAGGAGGATGTACTCTCAATCTTTGAGCGTTGGGCAAAGCATATGTTTAAGAGTGTGCTGAACATTGAGTTCAACGAGCCACTGCGTCGTATGCCTTGGATTGAGGCTATGGAGAAGTATGGTTCTGACAAGCCAGACCTTCGCTTTGGTATGGAGTTTAACGACATTACAGACCTTGCACACGGACACAACTTCTCGGTATTTGACGACCAGGAGTATGTTGTCGGCTTTGCTGCAACAGGTTGCGCTACATACACCCGCAAGCAGATTGACGCCCTGACAGAGTTTGTTAAGCGTCCACAGGTTGGTGCTAAGGGTCTTGTATGGATTCGTCTTGAGAATGGTGGCGCCATTAAGTCTTCTGTAGATAAGTTCTTTGACGAGGCATCTCTGCGTGCTATTGCAGAGCGTCTTGGTGCTAAGGAGGGTGATTTGTGTCTTATTATGTGTGGCAAGAAGTTCAAGGTGCTCACACAGCTCTGCACACTGCGTCTTGAGGTTGGTCAGCAGCTCGGTCTGCGTGATCCATTCAAGTTCGCTCCACTCTGGGTTGTCGACTTCCCTATGTTTGAGTGGGATGAGGAGACTGAGCGTTTCTACGCTATGCACCACCCATTCACCTCTCCAAAGCCAGAGGATATTGAGTATCTTGAGTCAGACCCAGGTCGCGTAAGAGCTAACGCTTACGACTTTGTCTGCAACGGTACTGAGCTTGGTGGCGGTAGTATCCGTATTCACGATGCACAGCTACAGCAGACAATCTTCAAGTGCTTAGGCTTTACTCCAGAGCAGGCTGAGGCTCAGTTTGGCTTCCTTATCAATGCATTTAAGTTTGGTGCGCCACCACACGGAGGTCTTGCATTCGGTTTTGACCGTCTCTGCTCTCTCTTCGGCGGCTCAGAGTCTATCCGTGACTACATCGCATTCCCTAAGAACAATGCTGGTCGCGATGTAATGCTCGATGGTCCGTCACCAGTGGCTCAGGAGCAGCTTGATGAGCTCTACCTCTCGCTGGTTAAGCCTGAGTAGGAAATCATAAATAAGAAAAAGAGTTGGCTGATTGCCAACTCTTTTTTTATATCTTATCGAAACTTTCACCCATAAACCATCGCGGCAGGTTACAGCCTACATAATTTCCGACTATAGCCCATAACCACGCAAGAAGCAGACTCCACTCAAAGCAGTTATAGAACATAGAGAGCACATAGTAGAATGCATCAGCAACGCAGTGCGGCAATCCGCACAAAATAAACACTGGCACACCAAAAAGAAGGGGTAGAAAGTGTCTCTGTCGTGCACCATAAACCGCTAAAGTCATAATCATACCAGTACCTACAGAGGTTACAAAGACCTTATGCCATGAGGCCGACATACGAGCTTCAATTATGGTTTGCAGATTGGCAACAAGCGACTCCGAACCACAGTATGAGGCTATAAATGCCGCTATAGCGCAACCCACTGCATTTAGTAGAATCATCGCTATAAGTTTTGGAAAATCTCTATATGGAAGAAATCCCGACTTGCCAGTAAATAGTTGTGCACCACACATTACAACGCATAACAGACCAAATGCAAATAGCACAGCGCCGGCAACGCCACCCACTCTGAGGTAAACAAGTCCACCTATGCCAATCAGCATGCCTGCAAATATAGATAATAGCGTAAAGTTCTTCATATTTTTATTATAATTTCTGTAAGTCTTAGAAAACTACCCTACCACGCCGTCTTTTTATCTCGTTCCCAGTTTCCAATCTCCATATCGCGAATGTCACTGCCATCAATAGTAAAGCGGATGGCTGTGCGAACATTGTGAAAACCATAGCAACCTGCTGCGCCCGGATTTATATGTAACAGGTCGTAGACATTATCATAGATAACCTTTAGGATATGCGAGTGCCCAGAGATAAAAATCTTAGGCTTTGCCGTCTGTATCTTCTGCAACGCTTTTGGATGGTAGTGGCGCGGATAGCCACCGATATGGGTCATAAGAACGGTTACCTCCTCGCACTTAAAGAATGTAAACTCCTCGTAATTGTAGCGCACAGAGGTGTTGTCAATATTTCCATAGACAGCCTTGAGTGGCTTAAAGGCCGCAATAGCCTCGGCAGTCTCGATATTGCCAATATCCCCGGCATGCCAAATCTCGTCTACATCCTTTAGGAAATACTTTAGGCAGTCATCAAAAGTACCATGGGTATCCGAGATAATACCGATGCGCTTCATAGACTATTTGTTATAGTTAGAGCCTAAATACTCCTTCACACTAAAGCGAGTCTTGGTCTTTGGATGCTTAGCATCAGCAACACTCTGCACGATTTGCAACTTCTCGCCCTTGACAACAACACGATTTATAAAGGCCTTAACCTCCTCAATATTTACATACATCGGGTCGCCAGCCATAGAGTGGTCACGATATTGAGCGGAATAGAACCAATAAGATGTGTTCATCTTATCAAACTGCCCAACAAGGAACTCAGAGCCATAGAATCCCACGCCAAACGCAGACGCCTTATTATACGGCACGTTGCTATCTGCATTGCCATGGAAAAGCATCACTGGACAAGGATTTTTCTGCCACTGCGGCTTACCTGACACTGAGAATATGGCACCTGCGAAACTCACTACTCCTCCATAGTTAAAATCGCCAAGCACAGCAGCACGCGTATCGCTATTGCAAATCATATTCTCCGCCTGCAGTGCAGCTATCGCTCCGGCACTTGAGCCACAGGCTACAATATGCTTGGGGTTGATATTCCACTGCTCGGCATTTTTGAGTACACATGCTGTAGCAGAGAGCATATCCTCAGCCGCGAACTCAACAGCCTCTTTCATAGCAATAACAGCGCCCTTAAGACCTGCCATATCAATACCCTTTGCAAGGCGCTTACGATAGTCAATAGATACGACATCATAACCTGCCTCGGTTAGGGCTTTGAAGTAAGGAATATATCCCTCATCGGCACGAGCGCCACGAGCAAATGCGCCACCAAAGGCAAAGACAACACACGGACGAGAGCCCTGAGTATTGACTGCTTCATAGTGGTCAAGATATAGCTTCTCACCATCTCTCTCTGCATAGAGGTGTGTTGTCTGCGCTGTAGCCGAAACAAATGACGCAAGCGCAAGAAAAAGTGTCAAAATTATTCTCATATTACTTATATTTTCCCTCCCACAACTCTGCCATGCGAGTAGCTATCTTCTGCTCGGTGGCGTTAGATGTGTTTGGATGGTAAAATTGCTTTCCCGAAAGTGACTCTGGCAAAAACTCCTGTACAACAAAGTTCCCCGCATAGTCATGGGCATACTTATAATCCTTACCATACCCCTCGTTCTTCATAAGCCCTGTAACTGCATTTCGCAAATGCAGAGGTACTGGACGCAGGGATGTATCGTTACGCACAAAGGCAAGCGCCTCGTTTATAGCCATATATGCGGAGTTACTCTTAGGGCTTGTAGCGAGATAAATCGTTGTCTCTGCAAGTGTAATACGTGCCTCTGGCATACCAATCTTGTGGACAGTATCAAAGCAAGCATTAGCAAGTAGGAGTGCATTGGGATTTGCAAGACCTACATCCTCCGATGCAAGAATTACCAGACGACGGGCAATAAACCTCGGCTCCTCGCCACCCTCAAGCATACGTGCAAGGTAATATATAGCTGCGTTTGGGTCAGAACCACGTACCGACTTGATAAATGCTGAGATAACATCGTAGTGTTGCTCGCCATTCTTATCATAGAGGGCTATATTCTGCTGCAAAGCATCTGTGATAGTCTGGTTATTAATAACTACATCCCCCTCTGTGGCACTTGTGATAATATCCAGAATATTAAGCAGTTTACGCGCATCACCACCAGCAAAGCCAAAGAGAGCCTCTGTCTGCTCAACCGTAATCGTGCGCTTTGTCAGTTCAACATCTGTAGATAGTGCACGCTCCAACAACTCTGAGAGTTGTTTATCATCCATCGGCTTGAGAGTATAGACCTGACAGCGACTGAGCAGTGGAGTGATAACCTCAAAAGATGGATTTTCTGTGGTAGCACCAATAAGTACCACCTCACCCTTCTCCACAGCACCAAGTAGCGAGTCCTGCTGCGACTTATTGAAACGATGAATCTCGTCAATAAATAGCAGTGGTGTAGCAGAATTAAAGAATTGCTGACGCTTTGCCGTCTCAATTACCTCACGAACCTCCTTTACACCACTTGTCACTGCCGAGAGTGTATAGAATGGTCGCTCAAGCTCTGCAGCGACAATCCTTGCCAGTGTAGTTTTTCCCACACCCGGAGGACCCCAAAGGATAAAAGATGGAACATTCTTCGTCTCTATAAAGCGACGGAACACACCATCCCTACCGACCAGATGACTCTGACCGATATAATCTTCAAGTCGTTGAGGACGAAGCCTCTCTGCAAGTGGAGCTGCCATAGTGTGGCAAAGATACAAAATAAATTGGAAATTTCAATTTTATATTATACCTTTACATAGTAAAAACGACAACTAATAGAACATACTGATATGAAGAGATTTACAATTCTACTTGCACTCTGCATGGCGACAACCTGCGCTCTCTATGCACAGAAGAGCTACACGCTATCTTCTCCAGATGGAGAACTTTCAGCAGCAATTAATGTTGGTGGAGCAACAACCTACTCCGTTAAGCTCAATGACAAAATTATTCTACAACCATCAGCCATTGCACTCACCCTTACAGACGGCACTATAATCGGTAACAGTAAAGTAAAGCGCGTAGTGCGCAGCTCTCACAACGAGGTTATCACGCCTCAACTCTACTTCAAGAGCGAGATTGAGGACAACTACAACAGCCTTACTGTAGAATTTCGTGACCGCAGTGCCATAGAGTTTCGCGCCTATAATGACGGTGTTGCCTATCGCATAACTACCGACCGCAAGGAGGGTTATACCGTAAAAAATGAGATTGCCGAGTTCAACTTTGCGGCTGATTACAAGTGTTGGGTTGCCTATGCTAACCTCACAGGAACGAAAAAGGACAAATATTTCACCTCTTTTGAGAACACCTATAATTATATACCTCTTAGCGAGGTTAGTGGTGAGAAACTATCCTTTACACCTGCAGTAGTAGATGTTGATGGAACAAAGGTATGCATTGTCGAGAGCGACACCGAGAGCTATCCAGGAATGTTCCTTCAGAATAGCGATAAGTGCACCTCTCTCAAGGGTTGCTTTGCGGCTGTGCCTAACGAGGTTATGGTTGGCGGACACAACAAGCTACAGGAGATTGTAATCTCTCGTCACGACTATATAGCCTCTTGTAGTGGCAAAACCAACCTTCCTTGGCGTGCCATTATCGTTGCTAAAAGAGATAGTGAGCTTGCTCAGGCAGATATGGTCTACCGTCTTGCCTCTCCATCACGCATAGAGAGTACTGAATGGATTTCACCCGGCAAGGTTGCCTGGGAGTGGTGGAACTACTGGGGAATCACCGGCGTAGACTTTGAGGCGGGTGTGAACACAGCGACCTACAAGGCTTATATAGATTTTGCTGCCGAGTATGGCATTGAGCATGTAATCCTCGACGAGGGTTGGGCTGTAAAGTACAAGAACAACCTAATGGAGGTTGTTCCAGAGATTGACCTGCAGCAGATTGTAGACTACGCTACACAAAAGGGTGTCGGTATTATTCTCTGGGCAGGATACAACGCCTTTAATGCAGATATTGAGGGTGTATGTCGCCACTATGCAGCCATGGGTGTCAAGGGATTCAAAATCGACTTTATGGACCGCGATGACCAGCCAATGATGGAGTTTTACTATCGTGCAGCAGATATTTGCGCAAAGCACAAGCTCATGATAGATTTCCATGGATGTGCAAAACCTGCGGGCCTAAACAGAACATACCCAAACATTGTAAACTTTGAGGCTGTATTTGGTCTTGAGCAGATGAAGTGGAGCAAAGAGAGTGTCGACCATATGGCGTACGATGTCACAATGCCATTTATCCGCATGGTTGCCGGTCCTATAGACTACACGCAGGGCGCTATGCGCAACGCCACAAAGAAGAACTACCGTCCCGTAAACCGCGAGCCTATGAGCCAGGGTACACGATGCCACCAACTTGCCGCTTATGCAGTATTCTACTCGCCACTATCTATGCTCTGCGATTCACCATCGGCATATCGTAAGGAGAAGGAGTGCGCTGAGTTTATAGCCTCTATTCCAACGGTGTGGGACCAGACCGCTGTTCTTGATGGCAAGATTGGAGAATATGTTGTCACTGCCCGTAGAAAAGGTGACACATGGTATATCGGTGGAATGACAAACTGGGATGCTCGTACACTCGAGGTAGACCTTTCACAAATCTTAGGCGAGGGCAACTACAATGTAGACCTATTCCGCGACGGAGCAAACGCCCACCGCATAGCCTCAGACTATAAACGCGAGAAAATCACACTTCCAGCCTCTCGTAAACTCACTATCAGTCTAGCTCCAGGTGGCGGATTTATGATGCAAGTCGCTAAATAGCTGACGCAGAAAGCGAGTACCGTCCCTTTTCTGAAGATGGGAGTTGTATTAACCTAATTAGCACAACTTTTACCTCACTTCTTTTGGCTCTTGCCTCACAGTCTCTTTGCTCCATAGGCATAGCTATGCAGCTGCAGAGTCCGCAAGTCAATAGCTCAAAATAAGCGAGCTAATAGCCGCACTAATTAGGTCAACACCACTCCATGGACCCAAAAGACTTTCGGCAAAACTGTCGTTTTGCTTCCGTGCTGATGCGGATTTAGGATAGCCTTGCGGCTATTACGATAAAAAAGAGAGATATGCTTTTGCTCAAGTAAACTTGGCAAACAATCTCTCTTTTCTCTCGTACCATCTGCGATGGGCAACCTCAATCCGAATAAACACACAGACAAAGTCTGTACCGCTAAACGGCTAACAGCTAACGGCTAATAGCCAACAGCCATTTTGTCATTAAAGCGTGTCAGATGCGGTGCATCGTGAAAAAAATCAGTGGCGGATAGTACTAAAACGTACAGCCGCCACTGATATTTAAGGGATGTGCCGTAGGTGACACGCTTTAACGACAAAATTACTCTTTCTTCTTGCCTCGCCCGTCGTACAAGAAACGACGAATCTTCTTTGACGGAGTCTTTACAAACTCATCCTCCTCTTCTACCACCTCGGTGATACGTGAGTTACGGTTTACCTTAGAGTTAATCCACTGCTTGATATCCTCCATAATCTCATCGCGGATTTTACCCCACTCCTCTTTCTTCTCTTCCCAGTCCTCCACAAGTTCCTCATAGCGAGCCTTGATAGCCTCCTTATCGAAATTCACGAGCGCTACAAGGTGACCATCATGCTCAGTAACAAGAGACTCATTGATAAAGACATGCTGGTTTAGCACGCTCTCAATATCCTCTGGGTAGATATTCTCACCGCTTGGGCCAAGAATCATATTCTTCAATCGGCCCTTTATATATAGCCAGCCATCCTTATCGAAGCAAGCGAGGTCACCGGTGCGGAACCAGCCATCCTCGGTAAAGACTGCGCGAGTAGCCTCCTCATTCTTATAATAGCCGACCATCTGGCTTGGGCTCTTGACAACAAGCTCGCCAATACCCTCCTCATTTGGATTCTCAATTCTTCCCTCAACGCCCTGAAGCAGCGGGCCTGTAGAGCCGAGACGGAGCATACCATCAACAGCACCTGCAAGCAGTGGCGCGGTCTCAGTAAGTCCATAGCCAATGTCGTAGATAAACTTAGCCTCCAGAAGGAACTGCTCAACTGTTGAATCGAGTTTAGCACCACCGATACCGAAGAATCGCACACGACCACCGAAGGTCTTAGTAAGGGTCTTACCAGCCATACGATGCAAGAAGCGGCGAATAAATCCTACGCCATAGAGTGTACGCATAAATGCGTTAGAGGTAAACTTCTTAAGCACTGCACCGCGATAAATCTTCTCAATAATAAGTGGCACAGTGAGCATAATTGTCGGACGAACCTCCTTAAGTGCCGGAAGAAGTGTTGAGACGGTCGGAGCCTTATCAAGATAGACAACATGGCTACCATGGTAGAAGGCCAGAATAAGACCGATAGTACACTCATAAGTGTGTGCAAGAGGCAACACTGAGAGGAAGATATCTGTCTCATAGACCATAAACAACTTATCAATCATCCAAAGCTGCGAGCAGAGATTGTAGTGGGTAAGCATAACACCCTTAGGCTGCGATGTAGTACCAGAGGTGTAGATAATAGCAGCCAAATCCTCAGGCTTTGGCATTCGCATCTCACCCTTACCATCCTTGACATTCTGAGAGATGATACCCAGATTCTTTGTACGCACAACAATGTGCAACTTGTCGGCGGTCTTCTTAGAGAGCTTTGAGAACAAGCGGTCAGAGACAAAGAGAGCCTTGGTCTCAGAGTGCTCAACAATACGGTCAATATCCTCCGAAGTAAAGTCCGGCATGATAGGCACCACAACATATCCTGCCGAAGTGATAGCAAAGTAAGCTATACCCCAATTCGGCACACTACTACTCAAAATTGCAACACGATCACCAGGATGAATATCAGCGTCAACCAACATATCCTGAATCTGCTTCACACGTTCTCCAACCTCACTGTAGGTTACACCAGCTCCACGCCATAAAGAAAAGGCCGTACGAGTAGAAAACTTCTTCAAGCTATTCTGCAAAACCTCGTACAAAGTCGTTAATTTCATTTCCTAAATATTTAATTTTCACTTACTTAAGACGGCTATCTTATTGATTATCAATAAAAAACCTCCGTTCTATTCTTTGCAAAAATAAGGTTTTTTCATTAAAAAATACTATTTTTGACAAAATTATTGCGCATATGCTAAAACTAACACACATAAAATCCACTGCCGCCAGCCTCGGATTTGACCTTTGCGGTGTTGCCAGACCTCAAAATTTCAGTGCCGACAGAGCCTTTTTAGAGCATTGGTTGTCAAATGGTTATGGTGAAGGATTAACATATTTGGAGCGCAATATAGACAAGCGTGCCGACGCCACCCAATTAGTCGAAGGGGCAAAGAGTATAGTTGTCTGCGGCGTTGGTTACAAGAACGAGTATTCAATGGGGTATCCAGCATCATGCAACAAAAAAATTGCCTCATACGCCACCACAACCGACTATCACATAACCATAAAAGAGATGTTGCACCAATTATGCGCAGCACTCAAGCAGAGTTCTCCAACACTATCAGGTCGTTGCTTTACAGACTCCGCGCCCATTTTCGAGAAACGCTATGCTGTAGAGGCAGGACTAGGTTGGATAGGTCGCCAGTCGCTACTTGTAACGCCTCAATTCGGCACATTCGTACTTTTGGGAGTGGCTGTTTTGACTGAGGAGTGCGACAACTACGACACGCCATACGTCGGCATTGGCTGCGGAGAGTGCCGTCGCTGCATAGATGCATGCCCAAACCACGCCATCCACGACAGACATATAGATACACGCCAATGCATATCGCGTGCGACTATTGAAAAACGACACGACAACTCCACCCCTCTACACGGCTGGATATTTGGCTGTGACGAGTGCCAAAGCTGCTGCCCATATAACACCAAAGCTCCTCTTGCCACCAACCCACACTTTGCGCCAATAATCAACCCACTTGAGATAGATTGGCAAAAAATGAGCGAAGCAGAGTTTACACTCCACTTCGCTACCTCACCCCTCAGCCGCACAACACCACAGCGGATAAGGGAGAATATTGATTAGTCTACTTATTGCCCCTAAAGATAGCCATCGGCTCTGCAATATGGGCAATAACGCTATTCATTACACCACCAAAGAATGAGTCACCAACAAGGCTATACGCCCAATGGCGCGAGAAGAATCTTACTGTCTTTCGTCGCAATACTGTAAAAGATGAGACCTTTTCATCATCCTTACCCACATTAGAGCCGATAATATCGCTAAGCACACGGTTGTAAGTCTTATCATCGCAACGGCAGAGATGCTCTGGCAGATCAAAGCCCAAAGAGTGCTTACCAATGCGACAAAGCACAGCAGAGAATCTCTCTAAGCCATACTCAGTGAGTTGCGAGAGATCACATCCCGCACGCTGAACGATATAACACCAATCTATAATATGTCGTAGCGAGATACCCTCGAACTTAAAGTGGTTTGCTGCGTGATAGATAACAAAGAGCGTATCAAACTCACTATTAGGATAGTACAGAGAGTTATGTTCACCATAAGGTTCAATGCTGCTTATGCAATCAACAAGTCGCGAATTTACTGTTTTTGCCCGCTTTGAGAGATAACGATAGACAAAGTAGTTATGACTCTCTATCATCACGCTACGCAGTTTAATCTCTGAATGCTTTGCCGAAGAGTGGATTATAGTACCCCCTAAATCAGTTATCAGCCTATTTAAATCCTTGTGCCTACCGCCTAAGGCATAGAGATCAATATCTCCACACTCACGATGCAGCGGCTCCGGATAAAACCTAGCAAGCGATAAACCCTTGAATGTCATCACATGAAGATCACACTTTTCACATGCCGTAGCAATATACTCTACAGCCATGCGCTGGGATGTATTCTTCTTTTCAATAGAATCAACAACTGAGAGCCATCTCATCTTTAGCGAGCGCGGCATTCCCAAGGAATTATCACCCCGCTCAACCATCACTCGCTTTATTCCATCAAAAACAATAGCCAGCACACCCTGCGCCTTTGCCACATCATAGAGGTGTTGCCAGTTAATCCGCATCAATAAGTCATCGGTCAGTGGTTCTTTATTACCAAACAACCCCGCCTTTACGAAATAGAATAATATTTTATTTACATCTTGACTCATTTAGCGACAATCTCCCAGAAGGTCATAAAAATAAGTTTGATATCGTTCCAAAACGAATGATTTTCAACATATTCAAGGTTAATACGCAGTTTATCCTGCATAATAACCTGCTCATAGTACTCGTCTGGATTTTCAGCTTGCTCTAACAACTCATTCTCGTTACGATATCTTATTGATGCCAAGTCCGTAATACCTGGGCGTACAGAGAGTACTCGCAGCTGCTCTGGAGTGTACATATCTACATACTTACGCACCTCAGGACGAGGACCAACGAGACTCATATCGCCAATAAAGACATTTATCAGTTGCGGAAACTCATCAAGTTTATACTTACGGATAAAGTATCCAGAGCGAGTAATGCGCGGATCGTGACCACCAACAGTAATAAGACCCTGCTTATCCGCACCGACTCTCATTGAGCGGAACTTATAGAGTCGAAAGTCTCTATTGCCCCTACCTACACGAACTTGTCTATAGAAGACAGGGCCCTTTGAATCCAATTTTATCCAGATAGCAAGTATAATAAATAGCGGAGAGAGAATTACCAATCCGCAACCACTTGCTACGATATCAAACAACCTCTTAAGCATCTATTGTGCAATTATCTCTACAAAATTACTAATTACATACTCTACATCCTCATCTGTAAGGCGAGTATGGAGTGGAAGAGTTATCTCATTTGCGTACTGGTTATACGCATTTGGATAGTCTGCAATATCAAAACCGAGTGCCTTATATGCCGTCATCATCGGCAGTGGCTTGTAGTGGACATTGCAGGCAATTCCACGCTCGGCCATCTGCTCAATTACCCTATTTCTATACTCTACATCTCTGCCCAACAGGCGAACTAAATAGAGATGACCACTTGAGACACTGTTCTCACTATAATGCTCAAGCGTCTGAACATTACAGCCCTCAAGAGCCTTATTATACTTCTCAATAATCTCCTTGCGACGAGCAAGCATACCTGAGTAACGCTTAAACTGCGCCAAACCGATGCCTGCCATAATATCGGTCATATTACACTTAAAGTTCGGAGCAATGATATCATACTCCCACGCACCGAGCTTTGTCTTTGCCAACGCATCCTTATTCTGACCGTGCAAAGAGAGCAACTGGAACTGCTTGTACAACCACTCGTCATCAACTCCAGCTATTGGTCGCCAAGTTAGTGCACCACCCTCTGCCGTAGTAAGATTCTTCACGGCATGGAACGAGAAAGATGTAAAATCAGCTATCTCGCCACACATCTTACCGCCACGCTGCGCACCAAAAGCGTGAGCAGCATCTGCAAGAACAACCACTCGTCCAAAGGCCGCCTGAATATCGTTAGCAGGCTTAAAGAGATGCTTCTTGCTCTCCACCGCAGCATAAATCTTCTCATAGCCACACACAACACCGCCCAAATCTACAGGCATAATAACCTTTGTGTGTTCTGTAATCGCGTCAGCCAATTTGTCGTAGTCCATCTCAAACGAACCTGGAGCGGTGTCTACCATCACCACATTAGCGCCACAATGACAAGTAACGCTTGCAGTAGCCGTATATGTGTATGCGCAAGTGATAACCTCGTCACCAGGACCGACACCTAACACTCGCAGAATAAGTTCCATACAAGCCGTTGCCGAATTAAGACACACGGCCTTATCAGTATGACAATACTGTGCGATAATCCTCTCAAACTCCTTTGTTCGTGGACCCGTTGTAATCCAACCTGAGCGCAACGCCTCAGCAACCTCAGCAACCTCCGCCTCACTCATATCCGGCGGCGAAAATGGAATATTTCGTAGTTTCAAATTCATATCTATTATCTATTTGTTTCTACACTGAAAGATTTATTAAATAAGATTTTGTAAAGGCCAACTATGTAACCTATTCCATAACCACAATGGATTACAAAAAACGAGTATGGCATAAACAAAATTAGGCCGACTCTCTTGTGTTTGATTGCCATCTTTATGCCTATCAGCACACCCACAAACACATATAGCAACAAGGTGATTATATAGGCAAAAAAGAGCGTTGTTGAAAAACTTGAAAACAACAAGCCAAAAACCAATCCAAGAACAAAAAATGGAGGAACAAGCTGTCTTATAGTTGCCGGTTTGCCAATTTTTCTG
>JAEIGA010010905.1_pt1 | contig 13780 bp, 33 predicted proteins | sample 9270691 | NCBI WGS metagenome assembly JAEIGA01 (sample SAMN17057246, study PRJNA624740) | gut metagenome | biome: biome; isolation source: fecal sample | host: Bos grunniens | place: China: Xizang | collected 2019 | reverse complement strand
TACCCACGATTCGAACGTGACACAGAAGGCTTCTTGTTTCTGTGGCAAACCAGTCTTACGAATTAGGAAGTTTAGATTAACTATGTAGTTGATCAGACGATGTTAATCCTCACCCTGTTCTTCTTTATAAAGTTCTTTTTCAAGGTCGGCAACTCTCTCGGCTAATGCTTTAATACAGTCCCGGTTATAACCGATGTAAGCACCACTAAACCAGATGACACTTCCGATAACATAGGTAACAAATCCAAAGTCTGCGTCTTCAAGAAACATACAGACGATAGACATAACCAGACAGAACGTACCCATCAACATATCGAACCAATGGTCTTTCCAAAAAGATCTAATCATATCTTACCTCCTAATTAAACACCTTTAAATTGCTTAGCATACTCCCCAGCTCTTAAAGCCATCATACGATAGGTCTCGCTAAGCTTACGGTTAAGTTCATACTGTGCCTGATAGCTTAAACATTCTTCGGTAGAGTTAGCTCTGATCGCCGAGACATAAGCTTCATCAGCTTTATATCTATGTTCTACTTCAAGCCTTTGAAAAGATGCCTTCAACTTATTCTCTACCCAGACAACTGGGTCAATAACATCCGTCTCTACCTCAGGGTTTTCCGTGTAGTAGTCTACAATACTCTTATAAAGTTTCGGTGCTTCCTTCTTAAGAAGCATCATCGTACTACCGGCATCTTTATACTTACCTTTATAAATGGTGCCGCCTTCACGTGGTCCGTTCTCACCGATGATCAACTTACTACCGTCTTCGATATAAGCGTAGTAACCATAGCCATTAAGATCCGTACCGCCTTTGAAATGAAATGTTCTTGCCATGATTAACCCCCAATAACAATGTAGTCAAACTCTTTAGCATAACCTGAAGAACCTTTAAAGGACCAGTCATTTTCGAGGTCAGACTTATTTCTTTCATACCAGAGATTATAAGTCATAACATCATCTCTAACCTTAAACTGTTCAATCTCATTAAGGTCCTCATAATTAGCAACCTGCATTTGTAATTTAAGATAGCCAATATAATGTTCTTCTACGTTGCTTTGAGCATTGCCCAGCCCTACAGTAAGTATGCCGAAAGTAATAACGCATAACAAAGCCAGACAAGCACAGACTGCTGAGAATACTTCCGCACGATACTGGAAGATAAATCCTAAAACCATAAGTACAATAACAGCAATGCCACAAGTGATTGCAATCCATTCCAAACCAATAATCATTTTATATGTACGCTCCTCATGTTTACTTACATATATATTATACCATAAATTACCGGAAAAGTTAAATGTTTTTGATATATTTTTTGAAAGTTTTTTAAATTATTTTTTTAGATTAGATCTACGGTGCAGGTAACGTGGTTCATTCCTAACAGGTGAATATCAAAACTGATTACTCGTAAGTTATCATACTGGCTATCTAATGTTTCTTCATAACCGTAATGCCAAGTACTTCCACCTTCGCCTATTACAAATAGTTGCCAGTCATGGATACCACGAGCCATCTCTCTAAACTCTTTAAACGTCATCTTGTATCCTCCTTACTTTACTGCTACAGTACAGATTACTGCCGAGTCATATTCACCCAGACTAATACCGTAACCGAATACCTCACGGTTCTGTAGATCCGGATCATAGACTCCTTCCCCTCTAAACTTCTGGACGTCAGAGCCATTAAAGTAACTGACTTCCCAGTCGGTAATCCCGCCGTAATCCATGTCCATAAATTCTTTAAGTGTCATAGTCTTACTCCTTATCTGTAAGGTCTGTTATCGATGAACGCATCCATCTGAGTTGCCGACTCTGGCTTAGTTGGTTTAGTATAGTGGAACGGATAATCATCTTTCCATTCCCAGTCGTGTGTTCCAAGTCGACTGCATACTTCGATACAGAGAACATCTGATTTCTTAATAGTAGTTCCTTTACCCCAACCGTCTCCAGTTTGTTCGTAGTAATAGAAGTCAGACTTTGCGGTAGATAGATCCGAGAACATCTTAACTTCTTTAACTTCCGTTCTTCCGTCGATGTAAGCGATATACAAATACATGAGTTACTCCTTTATTTATCTTCATCATCATAGTAGCAACACTTCTCGGAACAACTACGACAGCAACCTTCCTCATCTTCTACCACGTCCTCTACTGACTTATCGCCGTAAAGTTCCTTGTACCAATCGGGATACGTAGAGTAGATGTAAGCCGGATCATGGATACAATCATCCCACCCAAACTTACAGGTAGGTTTGTAATACACCCAGTTGAACTGATTAGATCCTTCCATAGCTAGAGTCCTAGTTAATCCTTCGAGCTTCTTCTGTTCCTCGCGTATGCTATCCGCTCTGAGAGTTAGCGCTTCTACTAAACCGGATACCATAGCATCTGACTCTGAGGTAAGGATCATATCGAGTATCTCTCCTTTGGGAACCACATCCAGATGCGAACGTAGCTCCGCTAACTCTAACAGTTTAGCCGATATGTCTTTCGCTTGTTCTAATATGTTACTCATCGTTACTTTCTCCTCGTCTAGTATTCCAGGCTTTGATCGCCTGTGCCTCAGAAAAGCAATACTTCTTATGCTGAGGATAATTGAGTCCGCATTCCTTACAGTGTGCTAACCAATATTCATGTCTTACACCTTTAACTATATTGATAGCTGTATAAGTATAAGCTCCACCGCCACAGAAAGGACAAGGCTTTAGTTTAATAGTCTCAGTCATTGGTTACCCTCCGGTTCCAGGCCTCAGCAGCTTGAGTATAGAAATCAGTGTTCCTCTCTAGCTCAGATCTATTATAGATGTGTCTACCGCATTTATGTAATATTCTCGGACCGTAACAGTTACAGTTCCAACAGTACATAGTAAGGTGGTAAGCTCTTTCGAAATCGATAGTCGTAGTCTTGATCGAATATCTAATGTCTTCGCTGCCACAGAATGGACAAGGTTTAAGTTCCAGTTCAGGTACCAAAGGTTTATATTTACTTGCCATAGTTAATCCTCGTCTACTGGCCAGCGGAAGATGCGTGCGAGGTCATTATAGTTATCTAACCAACTGAGAAAGATCTCTCGTGCTACATCTTCTTTAATACCGGAGTCTGCGATGAAGTAGCTTCCAGCAAGTTCTTTCGACACACCGCTCTTACGCAGCATCTCAAGCGTTCTATAGTGAGTATCCCAATCTCTGTTGATCTTATGTACTTCAGGTTCTACTGGTTCTTCGTTCTTCTTTTTGCCGAGGCCAAAGAGTTCGTCGAGTTGTTCTGGTTCTTTAGATTTCTTTTTAATAATCTTCATAATAAGTCTCCTAATTAAAAGTTTTTCTTTAAGTATTTCTTAAGCCGCTTTTGGATACACCCATTCGCACCCGTAGCGATTAACTTATCGAGTACTCCTTCTACCTTGAGGTCGAGTGGATTGATACGTTCCGTTTTACAGAAGTACGGAAGGAAGTCGAATTCAAATGTTAAATGATTAACCATGTCGTAGTCGTCTACAGAGCCGGTAAGTTCGTAGTCATCGATAGCAGCTCTGACAGCAGACTGACTATAAGTTCCGACATCAGTTATATACTCGTATTCGGATACCGGAAGATCTACTTTAGCGAGTCTAAGTTTAACAGAGTCACTCTTGTTCTGTAACATGTAGATAAAAGCTTGTCTTCTAAATTCTTCTCGTGCCTGTCTTTTGCTTTTACCGATGTAGTAAACATCGATGTGTTCAGACATAAAGTAATCAGTAAATACAATATAAGTTTTAATTGTCTTCATTAGAGGTCGCCTCCATAAACTTCATAGATGATCCGAGTATCTGGATCGTTCTCAATCTTTTCTAAGATATCAGGTACTTCCAATTCATCAGTGTTATCCGCTAATATTCTGTAGTCATATTCGGAGATGTCTGCTTCAACTAAATAAAGATAACTACAATCGTCAGCGATGTATGGAAAGTCTCTGGCAAGCATTAACTTGAAGGTGTCTTTTCCGATTACTTCATTAACGGTCATACCCCAAAGGTTATATTCTGATTTATCGTAATTATGATATGTAATATAAACTTTCATTTCATTCACCTCTTATATATATTATACCATATTTTTCCGTAAAAGTAAACTGTTTTCAGGCGGTTTTTCAAAAATAATTAAAAAGAAAATAACCAAGTAAAAACTTACTTGGTTATTTTCAGATTATAGGAGGTGTACAACTATGAATTGGAATAATCTAAATTATGTTTACATTTATATTATACGATAGGTTAATGGTTAATTTAACAATCTATAGAAAAGTTTTTATTAAAAGTCAGCAACTGTTTTATCAGGACGGAAGTCTTTGAATACCGGGAAACGAAGACTGATACCACCGTCGTCGTTCGTCGTTTCTTCGAAGTACTGGATTTCGGATACAACTCCAAGATACTTACTCTGGTTATTCCAGATTTCAGATCTCAACCAGTCAGTAAATCCGGAACCGACTTTTACGATGTTCCCATTCTTGTAGCGAACTAAGATCGCACCAAGCGTATCCTTGTACTTACCGGAACCTTCTTCGAAACCGATGATCTCCAAATCCATGGTTTGCATCTTCTTGACCTTCAATAAGTTCGTCGTACGCTTGAACTCATAGAGTGCATCGCAGATGTTAATCATGACTCCTTCCTGGTCGTTAGCGATCGCTTCGTCTAAGAACTTAGCGATCATCGATGTATCCGAACCTTTGTAGAGTACTGGAAGAAGTTCGAAGAAAGTTAAGTCAGGTCGGTTGAACATCATCTCAAGCGCACCTCTACGAACGTTCCACGACATCGTACAGTGCTGAGCTCTGAATTCTGTAGCAGTCATCGAGTCAAAGACTTTCATCTTAACCCCATGCTTCTCACCGTCTTTTCTAGTGATCTTCATCGCCTGCTTGTACGCCTCCTTAGACGGGATACCTTCATCATTGAGCAAAGTGATCTCACCATCTAAACAGAGGTTGTCCGGCATCTTTGCAGACATCTCCTGTTCGAGGTCGACTAATCCTTCGTATCTCTGACCAGCACGAGTGTAGAACGAAACCGATCCATTTTCCTTGAGCGCAATGATTCTACCGCCGTCGATCTTCGTAGTCAAAGCAAACTCCCTACCTTCTACTCTTTCCGGTTTATCGAAATACTTTTCCGCCAACTGTACGCTAAACGTGGGGATAAGTCCCGGCATTACCGAGTTAATCGACTTCTCATCTACACCAAGACTAAGATCTTTACAGATAAGATCCATGAGAAGGTTCTCAAGTGCGACATCGAGTTCCGCTGCGACATAGAGCATTTCCTGACATGCGGCAACATCCACATCCGCACCGGTGTTATGTTCAGTAAGATAGTCGAAGAGATCAAATACCGTCGGTGCCTGATACCAGAATTCGGGTCTAACTCTTTTAGTAAGTTTCTTCGTACTAATTCCAAATACCGTATACGGATCGTAGTTAATCTTAAGATACTTCCTGATTACTTCGTCATCTTTGTATTTAGTTAATACTTCCTGCTTAAACTTACGGGAAGCACTGGTTCTGATTTCATCACAAAATTTCTTAAAGTGTACTAATGTTTTCATAATGTTTCTCCTTGTTTACTAAGCTGTTCAGGAAACAGCGTCTGTCGTTAATCTTTACGTAATAGTTCTCTAGGGTCTTAGTTTTGTACAACTTCAGTTTCTTATGGTGTCTGAATGCACAATTATAACCATGGCTCAGAGAATAGATGTTATAAACGTAACCATCTTTAACTTCTGTATAATCACTATGATACAAACTAATACCATTATTAGTTGATACGAAATAAACGATAGGGTCGTCAGTTTTCATATTATGTATTTCCTCCTAAAGTTAATTCGCCGAGACTAAAGTAGTTTCAGGAAACCACCCAGTCAAACCTTTGAGTCTGTAATTAGGTCGACCATTTCTAAACTCTCGTTTTGTAATTAGGTCGACTTCATCGCAAACTGGAACTTTACCATTTGCTGGACAAGCAAAAGCCATCGCGATGTGCACCTTGTCGCCGATATTAAATTTGTAGTTTATATTCATTGTAGTCTCCTCATTAGAATGTTTCTTTTACTGGATACCCTTCCTGATATCCAGTCCACTTACCATCTTCGAAGATGTAGATATATGCGAAGTTCGCAATAAGTTCTCTTCTAGAATTATAGATTGCCGGTTTATTATGTTCCCAGTTTTCTCCTCGGTCACGGTGGTAGAAGATACATACGCCATCTTCCGGATTATTAAAACTGTGTCCAGAACCGTCAGTAGGATCAATCTTAGAATAGATGCAAGACGCATCACCAAGACTTACAATCTTTCTAGCAGACTCCTCAAAGTTGTGATGCTCTACTAGAGTCTTCAACATATGTTTCGGATACCCGTCGTTGTGTACATAAATAGTTTCGTAACCACCATTAACTTTTACCGCAAGACCACAAAAAGTTGCCATTTGATTTTCCTCCAATAATATATTATACGATAAGTCATTATCTACTTTAAGAGCTTTTATTAACTTAAAGCAATCTGTATTAAGTCACTTTGTTTAACGGTATCAAAAGAACTAGGGTCAATGAGCTTAATAACGAATTCTACGTTTGATGGAAAGTCTGTAAAATGCTTAAAGTCGTCTTCCCATAAAGTCACTGTGGTATAAGCCTTCCTGTCTGCTGCGAGGTTCTCACAATAGCCTCCAGATAAATTTGCAACGTAACCATCAATATAAACATATGTAAAGCTAATATCCATAGCTTGGTTTCCATCGTTCTCAATAAGAAATGTGAGAGTAGGACCTAATAAGCCAAGCTCTTGTTTTACATAAGTAATCTTAATACCGTTTTCAGCAAAAACAACTCTGGCAGTACTAGGTACCTCAGCGGGTTCTTCAGGAAGTTCAGTAGAGGGCTCTTGGTTTTCTGTGTCTACTGTCGTGTCTTGACCTGAGACATCTTCAAAAGGCTGGCTTATCGACTCCAGTAATTCCCGACAAAGAAGTGCTTGTTTAAAAGACTTTACATTTTTTATTTCAAAGACAGTCAATATAAAAATATTAAATGCCACGGACAACACCAGTAAAATTGATAAAGTAATAATAGAGATTGTTTTAATAAGATCATATTTTTTCATGTTAATACTCCTCAGTATTTTTATAGTAGGTCATTCATTTACTTACATTTATATTATATCACATTTGTCAAAAAATGTTAAACGTTTTTAGCCCATTTTTGAAAAGTTTTTTGAAAAAATTAAAAAAAATAAAGCCCATCCAACAAGACAGGCTTTATTATTAAATCATTATATAGTCTAAATAGTGTACTTAAACTGCTACGTCGGTTTCATAGCTACTTCCATTTTAGGTTTCCTCCTAAGCCTACGGTATTAAATCAAATATGTAGTCGAGTTCGAGACCGAGTTCTTCTTGCATGATATTCTCGCACTCAGTTGGATCGTAATCACATTCGGCAAACATATCTCGTACTTCGTCTACTTGTTCTTTGGCCTCGGTGTAGTCGAGGCCATCACGTTCCATGAGTACTTGAATTATCCGCTTACTCATCGTCTTCCTCTTCTTCGTCAGGCACGCAGGTTCCAGTGTCTTCTAAGGTAAGTCCGTGAAGACCGTAGATGTCCATACTTTCATTCATAGCCTGATAGAAACAACTCTGCATTGCGTTTACGTCGTCTTCCGTAAGTTCTGCCATAAAAGTAATCTTATAGATCTTCTTCATAATATTAGCCCTCCACTCTTTTGTAAGCAAAGCCGTTAATAGAAACAGCTTCTTTGAGTGCTCTACCTTTCGAGTCTGCCGACATAATCTGCTCGTAGACTTCTTTTTGTACATCGCGATACTCGTACGTTGCTTGAGTATATTCTACTCTCATAACTTTGGTGTCTGCATCGTAACCGATGGATTTGATGTGAGAACTTTCAACAGGTGTCATTTTCATAATAAGTTTCCTCCAAACTTTATTTAATCTTTGTAATTATATTATATCATGTTTTCAAATAAAAGTAAACTGTTTTTGGCCTATTTTTGGAAAGTTTTTCTAATTTTTTTTGAAAACTTATTCCATTTCAGGAATAAGCCTCCAATCACTGTCTTCATCTTTTTCCAGACGACATACGGTGCACTCATAACCTTCTTCTTTTGCACTTCTCGCATAATCGAAAAGTTCTTTACTCGTCTCGCCGACATAGGCGGAAGAATGAGAGTCAACATCAATCAAACCATTATGGTTCTTTTTAATATTACCTTTAGGGGTCATAATGTCTCTACTGTCAATATCACAATTGAACCAGTCAGTATTGCAATCCCACCCCAAAAGATAAACTTCGTCAAGATATTGACCTTCTTCGTAGTCCACAACAATAACATAATTAGTCTTTTTAAGTTCAGTTTTCATAATAAAGTCCTCCTACTTTATACACATTCAGTAATTATATTATAACATATTTACCAGAAAATGTTAAATGTTTTTGAGCCCTTTTTTGAAAATAATTTTATTTTTTTAATCTTCGATCACTTCAGTGGTGCCAGGAAGATCAACAGTGTACATGATCGCACTTTCGAAGTAATCCCAGATGTCGCATGCATCTAACCTATCCAGATAAAGGCAACAGTATCTGTCAGTCAGAGGTTCGGTACTGTGCCTTCTTTCCGTAATGATCTTTACCGTGAGGTCGTAGTCTAAAAAGAAAGTAATTCCAGTCTTGATTGTTCTAAACTTTTTCATTTTTTAGACCTCCTCCAACTTCTCCAAACAACCTCGTTAGTGTCAGGATCGTCTTCTGGCATGTAGACTACTTCCGTGTAGTCATAAAAGTTCAGTGCATTTTTTGCACCCTTAATTCCTTCTTCTTTAGTAGGAGCAGCGACAAAAGGTTGTAAGTTGTCTTTCGTCTTTCCGACATTGATAATATAATCAAACTTCTCAGTCTTCATCTTCTTCCTCTTCCTCCTCTTCGTCTTCTAGAAACTCGTTTGCTTTCGCCATGCGCTCAACATCTTCTTCACTCATATACTTAAGACAAGCGAGTGCGAGGGTTCTGGCATCGAGTAATCCTTCATCAACCATTTCAAGAAGTTTGTTCGTAGTTTCTCTAGACATAATATGTATCCTCCTATTTTATGTGCTTAGTTTTCAAAATCTTCAGGTGTTAAGCAAGCAGACCACGTATCCCAAAGTTCCCAAGCCTCTTCCTGATTAGCTTGCCTAAGTAAGTCAGCAATAGCTTGTGCAGCAACATCGTCTTTTTCTTCCTTAGTTGCATTAGACCATTCCGACCAAGTCCAGCCTTCCAGAGTTTCTTTAACCTTATCTAAGAACTTAGCTTGGTACGAACTATAAATTTCAACTCCGTGATCTCTCATTTATGTAAGTCCTCCTTAAATCAAAATGCCGTTGAGATGATCCGTCTCGTGCTGAACGACGATCGCTGAAAGACCGTTAAAAGTTTTAGTAATTCTTTTGCCAGTCTTATCAAGGTATCCGACTAAAACAGAAGGGGATCTTTCTACGCTTCTCGTACCTTCGAGACTAAGACAACCTTCGTTATTAACAAACTTCTTCCCAATCTTTCTTACCACAACGGGGTTAATCATCGGATAAAAGTTATCGCCGTTTCTAATAACGATAACTCTTTTGTTTACACCAATCTGAGGTGCTGCGAGTCCAATACAATCATCGATGTGTGCTTGAGCAGTATCAAGAAGGTCTGTGATAATTTCTTGTGCTTCTTCAACACTAACAGTTTCCGACTTTTGGGTTAATACTTCTTCATCTTTAACAATTTCTTTAACCATAATATGTACTCCTCAATTGTTTTCTAAAAGGTAGAGCGCGATGGTACTGTCCTTTACTTCAGTAGGATACTTCTGTAATCCAAAGTACAGGTCCTGATAAGTGATTTCGCCACGTTTTTCTTTTTCCAATAAGTCAATAATTTCTTGTTGTTCTTGTGTCATAATATGCACCTCACATTTATTTACAATTATATTATATCATGTTTGGTGAAAAATGTTAAACGTTTTTAAGCCGTTTTTCAAAAATTTTTTCAAAAAATTAAAAATATTTTACCAATAAAATAATACCGATCGGGTATAGTTTTTCAAATTTTGTTTACAACTATACCCTATCGGTACTTTTTTAGTTAAACTTTTCGATGTGTTCTTTGATAGCCTTCACATAAAAACTTTCATTCTTAAGCTCGTAACAATCAGGTTCCATCAGCTTCAAACTTTCTGCTTTACCCACAAGTCGAGATGCTCTCGTTTTCGGATCCCAGTTATTAACTGCACTCTTCAAACTCTTAAGGTAGTCAAAGATATAAGTGATGTCCCAAGCACCTACTTTCGTAATCTTACCATTAAGAACAGCTTCCGAAATAAACTGTGCGGCTTCGTCGTAGTCATTCCAGCATTTCTTCTGGACAAGTTCACAGCGAGCTTCGATTTCTTCTAAAGTTGGATACTTCGTGGAAGCTTCGGCATCAATACACTCTTGAGCAAAGGCACAACAAGCTTTATAGAAGTTCTGCAAGTCTTCATCAGTCAGACTTTCGAGGTCGACTCCGTTATATGCCCAAGTCGCAACTTGATAGTTAGGAAGCTTTCCATAAATCTCATAAGGAAGGTTGCAGTCAGCTTGAGCAGAAAGATATACTTGTCCATCAGATACTAACTTCGAAATTCGAACATTTTCGTATTCACCGGCTTGATAACAGGTAAATCTATTACCATCATCGGAGAAGTCATCGTCAGGAGTTCTAATAAATCCGTATTTAGCCATGTTAATTCTTTTCATAATATATACCCTCCGAGGTCATTCATTATGTATATTATAACATATTTACCAGAAAATGTTAAACGTTTTTAAGCCCTTTTTGAAAAGTTTTTAGAAAAACTCTTATTTTTGTTGCCTCGTAGCCAGAATAGCTTCTACAAGAGCTTTGGTTTCTTCATCAGGTTCAAAAGCTTTCCGTGCTAAGTAGTCTTCATAACATTCTTTCGTATAGCAGAAGTACGGATCCTTATCTGGATACTTTTGCACTTCCACTACTTCAAAGTTGTCTCTCGTAATATCGGGTCGATACCAACCGCTGTTAAGACAGGTATTGATATGCTCTTCGGCTACTTCTTTGCTCGGAAATGTGTACTCTTCTAAGAAGAAACCTTTGTCGCCCCAGCTAAAAATAGATCCAGCGGTAATGTATCCTACTCCGTAAGGCTTAGGTGACTCAGGGGTCAGTCAACTTTAATACGAACATGATAAGTTCTCCTTAACTATTTTTGAAAAATACCGAAAACAGTGCAAGTGAGTCTTTCTTCTGATCTATTACAAACTGACAGGCTTTCTTAGTTCTATACTTACCAAAGCATGTGACAGTTGACCAATCTTTCTTATCGGTATCCCAAACGCACCACCACTCTTTTCCGTCTACTGCAGCCTTCTTTCTAGGTTCAAACATTAGTTAATCCTCCTTATCTACGGTTGCAACTAAAAGTTTAGCCATAGGGCTTTGTACGTCGAGTTCGAGTCTATCATCAGTTCCATCTGCTTTCATGAAAGCATCTACGGGTTTTCCATTTTCAGTTAATACAATAATCATTTATGTAATCCTCCTTAAATTTCCTTAATCTCAAAAGCATACCAAGCACCCTCTCTACTTACGAGGTCTGCTTTCACAGCAATAACTTCTGTTTCACTCTTAAACTTTCGTGCACGTTCCAGAGTGGGTACGCTTGAGAAACCTTCGGTGCGATTGCGATAGAAGTATCCACAGTTATCTGCAACAGCCTTACTCTTAAAGTAAAGCACAAACTGCTTCTTACTAGACTTTACAACAGTGCATTCATCCTCAGCTCTCTTGTAAAGACCGCTCTTATAACGAATGTACAAGTTATTGTCGAGGTCAGGGTAGTTTACTCCAACTTCAGTAACCTTACCTTCGACAATAGTTCCATTACCCAAATCAAAGGATACTGTTTTGCCATGGTATTTATTATGTAATGCCAAGAGTTGCTCCGCAATCTCTTTAGTTTCGCAGCAAGCGCCATTCTGCACATCTTTACCTACGATCCATTCGCCATTATTATTTTGAAAAATTCCAAGTTTCATATTTAATCTCCTCCTTATCTAGAAAGCTTATTAATAAAGTCTTCGTACTTCCCTTTGAAAAGTGTTCTTGTACCAAAATCAACTGAAGCAGTCACCTCAACCATCAAAGTACCTTTTTCCCAATCGTAGGCATTTATATTTTTATATTCCCACAACTTTACTGAAACTGAACCCAAATAACTTTCCGCTGCGACTGAAATCGCATCGTTATTATAACAGTCGTCAATCACTTTACCACCATTATAACTATAACCTGCTTTCATACTCCCATGAAACTTTGCCATAATATCCTCCAGTCATTTAATCTTTGTATACATATTATAACATATTTGGAGACAAATGTTAAACGTTTTTAGCCCCTTTTTGAAAAGTTTTTTTAAAAAATTTAAATTTTTTTAGAAAAAAGACACAGCATTTCTACCGTGTCTTTCTCAAGGAGGTTATATATCATGAATGTGTAATCAAAGTTAATCGCAGAAACTGTAGCTTACCTTATCCTTAAACTTCTGCGAGCGTTGTTGTTCTTTTCTAAGAGCGTAGTACTCTACGGTATATCTACGACGGAGGACTTGTCTAACTTGAGTTGCGTTAAGGCGGATCATCTTCTTAGCTTTCTTATCAGAAGTAAGTCGCTCAAAGATATAGTAATACTGCATAGAGCCGGGCGATTTAGAAAGCACCCTCTTTCCGTCTACCCTACGTCTACAGTACTTGGGTTGTACGTCAGCTACGCCAACGTGAGTGCAAGTCCAGTCACCAGATTGTAAACCAAAATATTTAGAATTCTTCATATTATTTTTCTCCTTAGTAATTATGTATTATGCTGCAAAGCCTTTTTCAAATTGTTCGAGACAGTGCGTAGGGATAGTCGCTCTAATCTGATCAACGTCCTGCTTTCTACCAAATTGGAAACCATAGTTTTCTACGATGTCCCAAATGAAAGTAGTATTAGTCAAAGCATTGCCAGTAGGGTTGAGGTACTGCTTCAAGAAAGGTGGAATAGCTTCAACAACTTTCTTGGGGACACTTGCTTTCATACTCAGAGCCCATTGGATAGGATAACCGTTGACAGTTCTTTTTCTAGAGTCTACAACAGTGGGCTTAGCTTCTGTACCGAAGTGGTTTTCAAAGTATCTAAGCAAGTAGTCAGGCAAGGCAGCAGAAACAGTACCAACGTTTTTAGCAAGCCAGCCAAGATTATAGTAGAACTCGCCGGTCGCACTTTGAGTCTTATCTTTGCGGGTCATGACTTCAAACTCTTGAATAGCTTTTTCTTTGGCTGCTTGATATTTAGCTTCTTGCTTTGCTTCTTCTTTAGCCTGTCTATCAGCTTCGTGCTTAGCAGAAGTTCTATCGTGTGTAACTTCGTGAACCTCTTTTTGAAGTTCAGCACAAGCTTCGATAAATTCTGTAATTACGGTATTTGCTGGTTCTGCAATTACAATAAGTTTATTTGCAAGCAAAACGTTGATAGCCAACTTTTTCGTCTGGCCGTTTTCAAAAGCAAAGTCAGCTAAGAAGATAAGGTTGCTTTCGTTAACAGAAATCGTAATTCCGCTAATTTCGCATGCACCAAGATTTTTATGTACAGCCGAGACCGCAGTACCAAGAGTTTCAGCCAAGTCAGCCGTAAGGTCAGCAGAGAGG
>JAEIGA010010904.1_pt1 | contig 13780 bp, 11 predicted proteins | sample 9270691 | NCBI WGS metagenome assembly JAEIGA01 (sample SAMN17057246, study PRJNA624740) | gut metagenome | biome: biome; isolation source: fecal sample | host: Bos grunniens | place: China: Xizang | collected 2019 | reverse complement strand
GGTATCCTTAAAAATATAATCAGTGGATTCTCAGAACATTATGGCATATCATATGAAGCAGAAGTTGCACCTTATGCCGTGAGCATGAGCCGCAGATACATCCTCGACAGATGCCTCCCTGACAAGGCCATTGACCTCCTTGACGAGGCGGGAGCATATGCCATGACCGCCTCTGAAAAGACCGTCACCAAACGCACCATAGACAAGGCCCTGGCGGACATCTGCAAGACCGACGTGCAGGCTTCTGACGACGATGTGAAGGAAGACCTATACCACATGGAAGAACGCCTTAAAGGCATGATTTACGGCCAGGACGAGGCGATCAGGACGATCACCGAGACCATCCTCATGTCAAAGGCAGGCCTCATGGACAGCGGAAAGACCATCGGAAGCTTCCTCTTCGTGGGTCCTACCGGAGTCGGAAAGACCGAACTCTCAAAGGTTCTCGCCCAACAGCTCCATGTCCCTCTGCACCGCTTCGACATGAGTGAATACTCTGAGAAACACTCAGTTGCTAAGCTCATAGGCTCCCCTGCCGGATATGTCGGCTACGACGACGGAGGTATCCTCACAGAGACCATCAGAAAGAACCCATACTGCGTCCTCCTCCTCGACGAGATCGAGAAGGCCCACGAGGACATCTACAATCTCCTCCTCCAGGTAATGGACTACGCCATCATTTCGGACAACAAGGGCCGAAAAGTGGACTTCCGCAACGTCGTGCTCATCATGACATCCAACGCCGGAGCCAGATATGCCCATACAGCGTCCGTAGGCTACGCCAGAAAGGCGAACGCAGGCGCAGCAATGGCCAAGGAGGTCAAGAAGGTATTCGCGCCTGAATTCCTCAACAGATTGTCTTCTGTCGTCGTGTTCAACGACATGGATGAGAAGATGGCAGCCATGATCCTGGACGACAAGATCAAGAAACTTCAGGCACGACTCGACGCCCGCAAGGTCAAGCTGATCATCGAGCCGCAGGCATACTGCAAGCTCCTCGCAGAGGGATTCTCACCTGAATACGGTGCCCGTGAGATCGAAAGAGTGCTCAACTCACGCCTCACACCGCTCCTTATGAAGGAAATCCTCTTCGGCAATCGTGACACAGAAGGATTCACTGCAACAGTTACAGCCACAGAGAACGGATATGATCTTCGAACTGAGTAATACAACCGAATTCCCAAACCCTCGCTACGGCCAGAAAGACGGCTTCTACGCCGTCGGAGGAGACCTCTCCCCAGAGAGACTCATCAAGGCCTATCCGATGGGAATATTCCCCTATTTCGCCTTCAGGCAGAAGCCTCTCATCTGGTGGGCGCCACAGAGAAGATACGTCATCTTCCCTGAGGAGATCCATGTGTCCCACTCCATGAGAAACCTCATGAACAAGAAGCGCTACACATGCACCATCAACGAGGATTTCTACGGTGTCATCCACGGCTGCGCGATGGCCCAGGGACGCATTGAAGAGGAGTGCGCATGGCTTGGTCCGGAACTTATCGAGATATGGTGCAGACTCAATGAAATGGGCTATGCAAAGAGCGTCGAAGTGTGGGATCAGGACGACTATCTGGTCGGCGGACTGTACGGTTTCGTATGCGGTGGATGCTTCATCGGAGACAGCATGTTCTCCCTCGAAAGCGGTACCTCGAAGCTCGCTCTAATCCACCTCGCCAGACACATGAAAGCCCAGGGAGGAAGCTTCATTGACTGCCAATTGAAGACCTCACACCTCGAATCCATGGGTGCAAGGTACATTTCCTATGAAGAATACCTGAAAGAGACCCTAAAGGAGTCTTGCATTACTTGGGACACTGATAATCAATAAGTAAAACATAATCGTTTAAACTAATAACATTTTTGTTAACCACATGAAAAAGCTAAAAATCGGCCTTTTGGGCAAGATTCTCATCGCGATCGCACTCGGTATCGGAGTCGGACTGATCGCACAGCCATGGATGGTAAGGACCATGCTTACCTTCAACGGAATCTTCAGTCAGTTCCTCGGATTCGCCATCCCGCTGATCATCCTAGGACTGGTAACACCGGCCATCTCCGACATCGGAAAGACAGCCGGAAAGATGCTCCTGATCACAGTCGCCATAGCCTATGGTTCGACCGTAATCGCGGGCCTCGTTTCATACCTCACAGGTGCCGCCCTCTTCCCTGGAATGATCCGTGGCGGAGCACCTCTCGAGACGCTCGGTGCAGCAGAGGAACTGGCTCCATTCTTCACCGTGAATATACCTCCGGTGATGGGTGTGATGACAGCGCTCGTCCTCTCATTCACCCTCGGACTGGGACTCGCCTACATCGACAGACAGACCCTCAAGGATGCCGTCCATGACTTCGAACAGGTCATCATCAAGACCATCAAGTCGGCCATCATTCCCCTCCTCCCTCTCTACATCTTCGGCATCTTCCTCAACATGACATATGTCGGCCAGGTATTCTCGATCCTGACCGTATTCATAAAGATCATCGGAGTCATTTTCGCCATCCACATCGGCATCCTCGTGATCCAGTTCCTCATCGCAGGAGGACTCACTGCCAAGAACCCGTTCAAGCTTCTGTGGAACATGCTCCCAGCATACTTCACAGCGCTCGGAACCCAGTCTTCAGCGGCGACCATCCCTGTGACCCTCCAGCAGTCCCGCATCAACGGCGTGTCTGAGGATGTGGCAGGATTCGTCATCCCACTGTGCTCGACAATCCACATGTCCGGCAGCACCCTCAAGATCACCGCATGCGCCCTCGCGCTCATGATCATGCAGGGCATGCCATACGACTTCGGAATGTTCATGGGATTCATCATGATGCTCGGCATCACCATGGTCGCAGCACCGGGAGTCCCAGGCGGAGCCATCATGGCCTCCCTCGGCCTTCTCCAGTCGATGCTCGGCTTCAACCAGGAAGCCCAGGCACTCATGATCGCCCTCTATATCGCCATGGACAGCTTCGGCACAGCCTGCAACGTCACAGGCGACGGCGCCATCGCCCTCATCATGGACAAGATCATGGGCAAGACCAAGTAACCTTCCGATCGCATCTTCCGGTTAGACCTCACCACCGGGGTTTCACCTGACGCTCAACCAGCTGACACACAACCATTTACAGAAACTGCGTGCTCCCCTTTGGCAGCACGCAGTTTCTGTATCTCCCTATCCCACAAGCACTTATCCGCCATCCAGATGTCACTACTGAACTGAATCAAGCTGAATCCTAATGATCGTGGTCGTGGTCGTGACCGTGAATCATAGAGCGGTCATTGTCGTTGGTCAGAGGAGCGCCCTGATATTCACCTGTGAGGGTGAGGAGGAAGTCCTCGATGAGGTGTACCTCGTCGTGAGTCAGCTCGACACCGCTCTGGTAGAGAGCCATGTCAGAGATAGCCTCTTCGAGAGTGTGGCGTGTACCGTCGTGGTAGTATGGCCATGTGTGCTCGATGTTGCGGAGGCCCGGAACCTTGAAGCGGTGACGGTCACGCTCCTCCTGAGTCTCCTTGAAGCGTCCGTTATCCTCAACTGTGAGTTCCTCTCCCCTTTCTGCAAAGTAATGTCTGCGAAGTCCCATGAGTTCGTATGAGAGACCGCCGAGATTGTGTCCCACATGGCAAGTCGCACAGTCATACTGCTTGAAAAGTTCGTATCCGGCGAGTTCATCTGTTGTGATAGCCTCATCATCGCCACGGAGCCACTTGTCGAAACGTGAGTCCGGAGTCACGAGTGTGCGCTCGAACTGTTCGATGGCGTCTGTGATGTTAGCCTGAGTGAGTCCATCTGGGTAAACGGCAGTGAAAGCACGTGCAAAGTTCTTGTCTGCCTGGAGTTTGGCAATGATGAATTCAAATGAAGGTGAGGCCATCTCGATCGGGTTGAGCGGCGGACCGGCTGCCTGATCTGCAAGAGTCACCGCACGGCCATCCCAGAACTGCACGAAGTTATACACGGCATTGTAGACTGTAGGAGCATTGACTCCACCTACCTGTCCACCGACTCCGTCAGAATACCTGTGGTTATCCACACCTGCAGTCTCGAGCGCATGGCAAGTTGCACATGACACAGTGTTGTCAAGCGAAAGACGGGCATCGTGGAAAAGTTCGAATCCGAGAGCCGCCTTTGCAGGGTCAAACTCAAGGGAAGCATGGATAGGACGGATCGGCTCCGCAGCACGATCAGCAGGAAGGCCGTCATCATACATTGCAATGCGCTCATCGCGTACCCAGTCAAGGATCACCTCGCGCTTAGCCGGAGTGACCTGGCTGCCCCAATGTACGAGATAATACTTGGTCATAGGCATACGGCCGTCAAGGATTACCTTCTCGACCTTTGCAAGATCCACAGCAGAAGGCTCGACATCAGCCTTGACATCAGCCATGAACTTCTCGATGTCATAAGCACGGTAACCGGAATCAATGTCCTTCATGATCATCTTGCCCGCCACCGGAAGCTTCGCATAGAATGGAACCTTCGGATCAGCAGAGTGGCAGCTCAGACAGCCACCGTCAACAAGGATCTCATAGACGCGCTCGTTAGCTGGAAGGTTCTCCGAAGGGACACGATTCACGGCCCTGTAGACCACAGCCAATGCGGCAACCGCCACCAGCAGTGCTACCGCACACCATTTCAAACATTTCTTCATATCAATTTACATTTAATGTATATAATCCTTACAAACCGCCTGGCGCTCAACGAGCTGACTCACAGCCGTTTACACAAACCACGTGCCGTCAAAAGGGAGCACGGAGTGTAGGTAAAACTTTGAAACTCAGCGTTTTAGCCGTCAGGAGCTACCTGTTATATATATGTATGCTGTCCTGGGCAGCAGGCAGGTAGTTGATGCCCCACCAGCACATCTGCAGGCACATAAAACCAAACACCAGCAAAAGGCATAACATTCTACGCGATCCACGGCCCATCACCCTGAGATGAATATAGAACACATAGACCAGCCATGTCACCAGGGCCCATGTCTCCTTCGGATCCCAGGCCCAGTAATGTCCCCATGCCTGCTTTGCCCAAAGCGATCCCGACAGCATTCCGAAAGTCAGGAAAGCCACACCTATATATATAAGCGTATCCGTTGCCGGCAGAACATCCTGCGAACGGGACACCAGACCCACCACGGCAAGTATGAAAGCACAGCCGAGCAGCGAATACGAGAACATGTACACGGTCACATGCGGAATGAACCACGCACTCTGAAGCGCCGGCATCAGCGTCTGGTCATGTATCTCCGGACGGGCAATATTAAGGACCATGAAAACCGTAGCAAGCACAGTCGAGAACGACAATATCCATCTGTACCTCCACACCAGATAGGTCAGCAGACCCGAAAGCAGAGCGAAGAACGAATACCACAACCTGGTCTCCCCCATAGTCCTCATCGGCGGACGGCCCAGAGATATCCACAGTCCCGCAATGAAAGCTCCCAACACAGCCAACGAAGCAGCCGAGAGCGCCAGCGCAGTCATATGGCGTCTGCGGTACAGATGCGACGAAGCGGACCAATGGTCATTGGCACATAGAGACCACACTGCAGCGGCCAACGAAAGCACAACAGCAGGTATCGCGAAATATATGAATGTGCTCCAGGTTATCATGATCTCTTATTATCAGGTCCACCAATAAACAGCAGCACGGCGCCGGCAAGCATCATGACCACGCCCAGCAAGGTCAGATATTTCCACGGCTCGCGCACTATCTCCAAAATACAATATGAAGACTCCGATCCCATTGCGGCATCATATCCCACAAGGTACACATCCTCCCCGAACCCACGGGCATAAGGATCATTGACCTGGATCTCAGCCTCAACTCCATCCACATCCACCATAGCCCTATATGCAGAAGGCACACCATTGTCATACTGCTGCACATCGAAATCCAGAAGCGTCACCTCATACGGCAGCCAGGTCTGTCTGCCATCCATGTAGTACGCCTCCTGACACGGCACTCCCACATAGGCCTTCAGACGAAGAGTCTGCGTGTCCGGAGCGCCCCAGAACACAGAGCCAACCGTCACCAGCAATCCCACATGAAGCAAGAGGAAACGCCATCTGATGGAACCTAGCCTGGCCCCGCTGGCTGTCTGCCTGCGCCAACCGCGCATTATCACAAACAGCAGCACAGTCTGCAGAAGCAGAGAAACGATCACGGAGATCCACGAACCCGCCAACGAGCGCAATCCTGTGAACCCGATGACCAGACACAGAGCCAGAAAAAGTCCTATGGACAGAAAAGTCCCGAAAGGATCGAGGAAGAACCTCACCAAGAGAGTCTTCCTGCAATGTTTCCAAAGCAGTACGCACCCCACAATCCAGACCGCCAGAAAGATCAGATTGAGCGGAAACGCGAAAAAATCTGATGGGAACGCCCACATATGATATTAAGCCAGCTTATATATCTCAGAAACTTTCACAAAGCCCCTGCGCATGAAGTACTCATGGGCCGCATGGTTATTCAGACCGGACTCCAGGTACACATCCACGATGCCCTTTTCCCTGAACCAGCCGAGCGCGGCCTCCAGAAGAGCCGTTCCGACACCGCCGCAACGCCTGGCCTCATCCACGAGCACATCACACACCATTCCGAACGGATCAGCTCCATCCTCCTGGATCTCCGCAACACAAAAGCCTATGATGACACCGTCGGCAGACACAGCCTTGAAGACAGCCGCATCGTCGGCTGTCATGTCTCCATGGATATATTTCATCCAAGACTCCCTGGCGCGAGGCGACGGCATGGTCACAAACTCTCCGTCATCGAAATATCCCTCGCCCACTCCCATCTGGATCTCTCCATGGGAAATATATTCAGGGTGTGCAGTAATGTGATTGATAAAAATCCCACACAGGGCCTGCTCATCTTCAACCGCGGCCCTCATTATCTTGAAATCTGCCATATCCGACTAACTTCTGTTTTCTTTAATCTGTCTGAAACACCTTACAACAACCCAACCGAATCCCGCGAACGCACATATCGCCGCTATCAACGAGATGACGGAAGCGAATCCCTCGCAATCGCACGAGTCATTATTGAATATATATGTCACGAACGGCCATGAATTATTCTGGAATGCCAATTCGAACAACGACAGGACAGAAATAGCGATCAATCCTGTGTTCATCCACGAATCCGTCTTGGCCGCCTGATATTCTCCCAGACTCTGAAGATTGCCGCTCACGACCTCCTGCACATCCTTGAACCTCTGGAAATCATTTTCAAGCTCAAGCCTCATTGCAGTCCTGTCATACATCACCTTATGCGAAGGGAACTTCATATGTCTGATGACATCCAGCTCTATGGCCCTCTTTGATGCGGCCAACGCCGCCTTTGCACATTTTCCGATCTTCTTCTTGTTGATCTCGGTCATATCCTCCGTCAGTTTCAACAGAGTGTCGATCGCATTGTTGAACGAATATTTCTTTGCAAGGACGAACTGGACTATGAGCAGATATTCCTCCCATGATACATGATAGAACCTGCGCTCCCTCATCACCTTCTCCCAGTTGACGCCGTCCACGCCATCGCCGCGGCGGCCGTATGTGCCTATGACCACGACCATATGCGAACCGGCCAGCACGAGGTCGTCCGTATCTATGGCTATGTTCCCGCCACACACATGATCATACGCCTCTGCCGCCCTGTATGGCCACTCGGCAGGATACATGGTCATCAGTCCCACCATTTCCGGCTTGTGATAATCCCTGATATGGTTGATGATGCCCGCCTCTCCCAGCTTAGGCCAATGCTTGTCCGAGAACATGTCCCTGTTGCCTGCGGATCCGAACGGATGCTTCACGGTCTCCCAGATATCGACCATCGCATAACGCGAATCATTGACCACAGACATACCTTTTATATATTCAGCACCTGCCTCTGCGCCGAGGAACTTCTTTGCCAGGAACTTCTTATATCTCAGCAGCACCTCGTCAAACACCCTGTTCTGACTCTCCAGGCTCCATATGCCGTCATCGGGATTAGCGTCTCCATTGTCATCCACCCACATCTTATCAATCACCAGCCTGTTCTTAAGGTCGATTCCGGCTGCCTTGTCGTCATCGTCGTCATCGCTCCAATACTCCGCACCCAGACATGAAGACACCAATGAGATCAGATGGTTGGTCGTGGCCTCGATCTGCTCACGGCCAGGACGTCCCAAGCCCTTGTTGTCATCCTCATCAGGCTCAAGGATCCTGCAGGTGAATCCGTCAAACAGGAAACGATATGTGACAGAGAAGATATTGCCGAGGAACTGGGACACCTCCACATTGGCATGGCCCTCAAAATCCACAGAAGAGAAATCCGGCTCGTACTCACCGTCCTTGTTCTTTTCCTTGGACGCACGTACCGGAATACGGAAATCGAAACCCATCATCGAATACCTCGCGACCTTGTTGTTCTGCACGACCGTCGACGGGAAAAGAAGGCTTTCCACCTCAGGATGCATATGCTCGAAATGGATGTCAGCCTCATTGTCTTTCTTATGTTTATTGATATACTCGACCAGAGACGATATAGGGCGTACACCGACGACAGGATCCTTCTTCAACTCATCCCTCATCGTATTGAGGGTCGTCTCAAGTTCCTTGCGCTTCTTCTCAGTCAGAGTCTCGACAGCCACATCGCCGTCGATCATGAATGTATGGATGAAAACCACTGAAAATGAAGGGAATGACAACCCATAACCATCCTCCGAACAACATGTTTCCCTAATATGCATATGCGTCATTTTTTCGATATCTTGACAAAAATAACAAAAGTTTATTAACTTTGCCCCACTAAAACCGCTAAAACTTAATTATTATGAGCGAGCAGATAATTCGCGAAATCGACGCCCTGAACGTTACAATGAACGGAGGTTCAACCCTATTGAACGTAGTCTTGGCACTGGTTATGTTCGGTGTGGCGCTTGGCATCAAGCCAAAAACATTCGTAGACATCGTAAAGAGTCCCAAGTCCATAATCACCGGCATCGTATGTCAGCTGGTTCTCCTTCCGGCCCTCACACTGTTGCTCATCATGGCAATGGGAAATCTCATCTCACCGATGATAGCCCTCGGTATGATCCTCGTGGCATCGTGTCCGGGAGGAAACATCTCAAACTTCATCACATCACTCTCCAGAGGTAATTCAGAGCTCTCAGTATCACTGACAGCCTTCAACACAGCAATCTGCGTGTTCTCGACTCCTCTGAACTTCGCATTCTGGGGAAAGATGTACATCAACTTCGCAGGAAACCACTACATCGGCGAACTCCCTGAGCTCGTGATCCCTCTCGGAGACATCTTCCAGAGCATCTTCATCATCATGGGTATTCCGCTGGTGCTCGGTATCCTCTGCGGACAGTACCTGCCGAAGGTCGCCAACTTGCTCAAGAAGCCTCTCCAGTACCTGTCGATCATCGTCTTCATCGCAATGGTGATCATCATCTTCACAGGCAACCTCGACGTGTTCATGAAGGTGATCCAGTACATCTTCCTTGTTGTACTGCTCCACAACCTCCTTGCACTCGGAATCGGCTTCGGAACAAGCACACTCCTCAAGCTTCCTTATAAGGACCGCAGGACAGTAACCATCGAGACCGGCATCCAGAACTCAGGTCTTGGCCTTGTACTCCTTCTCAACCCTAACATCTTCCCGGATTCAGGCGCATGGGCCAACAACGGAGGTATGCTCGTCATCACAGCATGGTGGGGCGTATGGCATATCATCTCAGGTCTGACTCTTGCATTCCTCTGGAGATGGAGAGGCAGAAAGGAAACTAACGAAGAATAACATGAGAGAAAAGATATATGAGAAAGACCGTTCATACGACTTTCTCAAAATCATAGTGGACGCCTGCATCAAAGCAAGCTACCGCAAGATCGAAGTACACGGAGAAGAGAACCTTCCTAAGGACGGTTCCCTTCTTCTTGCGCCTAACCACTGCAACACACTGATGGACGCCCTCGTGATGCTCAGAGCATACAAAGGCACGACAGTGTTCGGCGCAAGAGCCGACATCTTCAACAACAAGTTCATCGGCAAGATCATGACCTACATCAGGATCCTCCCTATGGTCAGACAGAGGGACGGCCTGCGTAACGTGCTGAAGAACAAGGACACACAGGAGACAATCGTCGAGACTCTCGAGCACGGAGTAAGGTTCTGCATGTTCCCTGAAGGAAAGCACAGGACCAAGCACTCACTTCAGGCGCTCGGCAAAGGAGTGTTCAGAGCGGCACTCGCATCCAACACCAGGTTCGGCGAGGAAAAGCCGATCTACATAATCCCGGTCGGCATCGAATACGGAGACTATTTCCGCTACAGAAGCACCCATGTCGTAAACTACGGAGAGGCCATCAACGTCACTGAGTTCGTGAAGGGACTCGACGTGGAGAACGAGGTCCAGATGATCGAGCCGCTCAGAAAGGAGCTCGTCGACAGGATGAAGGATCTGATCACATACCTCCCGGACGACGAGAAGTATGCCGAAAAGTGGTCACTCCTCAAGATGGTCGCCATCAGCGACGAACGCAGAGGCTACGGCTGCCGCGGCACCAAGCTCTACGACAGCATGCTCAAGAACAGGGGCATCGCAGCCGACATCGAGGCCAAGCTTCAGGCTCAGCCGGAGAAGATGGACGAACTTCTGAACGAAGTGAAGGAGTTCGAGCGCAAGCGAAAGGCTGCCGGCATCTCCATCTACGCATTCAGAAAGATGAACAATCCTGTTTTAAACACTATCGGAAAGGGACTTGCAGCTCTAGTAGGTCTCCCATACTTCATTTTCAGTTCTATAGCCAGTCTTCCTATGTGGGTTACCTCTGAGGTGGTCCGCGGAAAGGTAAGGGACGCAGCATTCAGAAACACAGTGAGCTTCGGAGTGAAACTTGCGATGTCCATCATCCTCACACCGATCTACGCAGCACTTGCATTCTGTCTTGCACCATGGTGGCTCGCCCTCGCGCTCATGCTCCTGTGGTACCCTTCATATGGCTACTTCTACGACTACATCGAAGGATGCCGTCGTTGGATTTCCGACATCAAGCTTCTTGGCAACAAGAAACTCTGGAAGAAATTCAAGGGCATCGTAAACGAGTACCAAAACCTATAATAAACCAAAACCAACTAAACCTTAAAGTCATGAAACGATTATTTGCAATCATTACGGCTGCAATGGTATGCTGTACCATAGCGTACGCGAAGGGTGAGAAGAACGTCTCATATAACGAAAACGGAGAAATCATCAAGACCGGCACCAACTTCGGTCCCCTTCCTGTGGTAGCGTTCGACGCTGACCGCGGATTCCAGTACGGAGCCCTCCTCAACATCTACAACTTCGGCGACGGAAGCCTTTATCCGAACCCTAAGTCATGGTGGTACATCGAGGCTTCGGCATACACAGGAGGCACATGGAACCTCTACCTCAACTACGACAAGAGAGACATCTGGGACAACACCCGTCTGTCCATCTGTACAAACTACAGCAACGAAGCCGCACTCGACTTCTACGGATTCAACGGATACCAGAGCATCTATACATATGCTCAGCCGGACTTCTTCCAGAACAATCCAGACGAATTCACATTCGACGACTCCGAGAAGGGAGAGAAGGCGCTGACCAAGTTCGACGGCGGTGCAGGCAAGGCCCCTAAGGGATTCTACCGCTACAGCAGACAGTCATTCAGAGCGAAGGCAGACCTCACAGGCGAGATCGCAAAGAACTTCTACTGGGAGGCCGGATACACATTCTACTGGATCAACCACAAGGAGTTCACCCCAGAGGGCTACACTCCGGTCGACGGCTCGCTCTATCAGCTTTACAAGGAATGGGGCATCCTCAACGACTCAGGCGAGAACCAGTTCGTGTCAGCCCTCAAGGCAGGTCTCATGTACGACACCAGAAACATCCAGAACAACCCGACAAAGGGTATCTGGGCAGAGGCTCACGCAATCGTAGCGCCTAAGTGGCTCGGATCATCAATGGACTCATACAAGATCTCCGCAACATTCAGACAGTATATTCCGCTCGGCACCGACAAGCTCGTGTTCGCATACCGACTCGCCTACCAGGGCTTCCTCGGCGACAACACACCTTGGTACCTCATGCCGTTCTACTCTAACATGGGCTACACAAGAGACTACGACGCCATCGGAGGTTATCGCACCACACGCGGTCTCATGCTCGACAGAGTGCAGGGTCTCCACACAGGATTCTACAACATCGAGCTCCGCTACAGATTCGTAGACTTCCAGCTCTTCAACCAGAACATCGCGTTCGCCCTCAGCGGATTCACCGACGGAGCGCATGTGTTCAAGGGCTATGACCTCACAAACAGGACAGGTGCAAAGCCAGAGCTCTACAAGAAGTATGTGGACACATCACGCAAGGACGGCCTCCACGCAACAGCCGGTGCAGGCCTCCGCTTCATCATGAACCAGAACTTCATCGTGGCGTTCGAGTATGCACGCTGCTTCAACAAGCAGGACGGAAACGGCGCATTCTACATCAACACCGGCTTCCTGTTCTAGAACCTACGGTCCCACGTCATTGCGAGAAGCGTTCACCCCTACGTCATTGCGAGGAGCGTTCACCCCTACGTCATTGCGAGGAGCGAAGCGACGTGGCAATCTCTATTGTAAAGTCCACGAATAATTACTAATTTAGCAGACCTTTTGGCTCCCTGAAGCCAGAAGGCCTGCTTTTTTAACCGAAAAACCACTGACAATCATGCATATAGGTATCGCCGGAAACATCGGCTGCGGAAAGACCACTCTCACCAGAATGCTCGCCGAGCACTACGGATGGACCCCTAAATACGAGTCCGTCACATACAACCCATACCTTGAAGACTATTACAAGGACATCGAGAGATGGTCGTACAACCTCGAGACCTACTTCCTGGCACAGAGGTTCCAGGATCTCGTGGAGATCGCCAAGTCAGACGACGTCATCGTCCAGGACAGGACCATCCTCGAAGGCGTACACATCTTCGTCGCCAACAACAAGGCCATGGGCAACCTCTCCGACAGGGACTTCGACACCTACATGCACCTGTTCAACCTGATGATGTCCATGGTCAGCGAGCCAGACCTGCTGATCTATCTCAAGACCTCCGTCCCTACCCTGGTGGCACAGATCCAGAAACGCGGCCGCGAGTACGAGAAAGGCATCAGCATCGAGTACCTCAGCAACCTCAACGACCGCTACGAGCAGTGGATCGCCGACTACAAAGGCAAAGTCCTCATCATCGAAGCCGACGACCTCGACTACGAGCACCGTCCCGAAGACTTCGCCGCCATCACCGACAAGATCGACGCCCAGCTCTACGGTCTGTTCTAGGCAATCCCGTTTACATATCCAACCTAAAGGCCCTGATGTGCACCCCATTATTTTATTAATCTTTAATTATATAATCTCTTACAGTTTAGTTAAAAACCCCTACCTTTGCTGTGAGGAAGTAAAACGTGAGTTGGGAGGGGGAATAAGTTTCAGTGCAAAGTCCCGCCATCTGCCCCTGCTTTAGCAATCCCATCACGATTCCTTGGGCAAGTCCACAAGCAGTCTCATCTTGAGACTGCTTTGTTTTTAATGACTCACCGTCAGTCTCACCAATCCTATAGCGGGGCAGACATATTCCATTATTAACATTCGTTTGAAGCCTCTCCATGCCGTCTTAGTCGCTCCACGTTCAACTACTATGAACATCTCTGTGGCAGTTAACTGCTTGACACTTAATTGATTGAGCGAGTATTATCCTCGCTTTTTTCACGGTAACTATGGTCTAATTGGC
>JAEIGA010010903.1_pt1 | contig 13780 bp, 6 predicted proteins | sample 9270691 | NCBI WGS metagenome assembly JAEIGA01 (sample SAMN17057246, study PRJNA624740) | gut metagenome | biome: biome; isolation source: fecal sample | host: Bos grunniens | place: China: Xizang | collected 2019 | reverse complement strand
CAGTTGCCGAACCGGCTTCTAAGCCTGTATCCAACCATGTGTTTGATGCCATCGTAGCTGGTAATGCTGCGGCTGCATCGACCGAAACCCAGGCTGCCGTTGATAGCGGATTGAGCCCTCAGGAAATTATTAACGGTCAGATGGTGAAAGCAATGGCGGAGATTGGTCAGCGCTTTGAAGATGGTAAAGCCTTCGTTCCACAGTTGTTGATGGCCGGTAGAGCCATGAAGGCCGGTTTGGAAATTCTCAAGCCGTTGATGGCCGGTGAAGATTCCATTTCAATCGGTAAGATCGTTATCGGTACTGTGAAGGGCGACTTGCACGATATCGGTAAGAATCTAGTAGCTTCTATGCTCGAAGGATGTGGTTTTGAGGTGGTGAACATCGGTATTGACGTAGACAGTGAAACGTTTGTAAACGCTGTCAAAGAACATCAGGCTGACATCTTGTGTATGAGTGCTTTGCTTACTACTACCATGACCTATATGAAGGAAGTAATCACTGCTTTGGAAGCAGCCGGTATCCGTCAAGATGTGAAGGTAATGGTGGGTGGTGCGCCTGTCAGCCAGGAATTTGCCAAAGAAATTGGAGCCGATGCTTATAGTGACAATGCTAACAGTGCTGTGACTGTAGCCAAGAGTTTGGTTAATAAATAAGAGTGAGGAGCTATGAATACAAAATTTTTGGGAACATTGGATTGGGGCATATTGATTGCCTATTTCCTTATTCTGCTCGCCATCGGCGTATGGGCGAGTACCAAGCGTAAAAAAGGAAGCAGTTTGTTTTTGGCTGAAAATTCATTACGATGGTATCACATCGGTTTCTCCATGTGGGGAACCAATGTAGGTCCTTCGATGTTGATTGCTTCGGCCAGTGCAGGGTTTACTACTGGTATCGTATCGGGTAACTATGCATGGTATGCCTTCGTGTTTATCTGTCTACTGGCCTTTGTCTTTGCTCCACGTTATTTAGGTTCGCGTATCACAACGTTGCCGGAATTTATGGGACACCGTTTCGGTCAATCCACCCGTAACATCCTGGCGTGGTATACCATTGTAACCGTTTTGATTTCGTGGTTGGCACTGACCTTGTTTGCCGGCGGTATCCTGATCCGTCAAGTATTCGATATCCCCATGTGGGAATCCGCTTTAATCCTGTTGATTATTTCAGCCTTCTTTACCATGTTGGGTGGTTTGAAGGCTGTAGCCTATACCAACGTGTATCAGATGTTGCTGTTGATCTTTGTCTCGGCTACACTGGCCATTGTCGGTATCTATAAAGTAGGAGGTTTCGAAGCGTTGGCCGAGAAAGTTCCTGCTGATTATTGGAATTTGTTCAGACCCAATGATGATGCATCCTTCCCTTGGTTGCCTATTGTGTTGGGTTATCCTATCATGGGTGTATGGTTCTGGTGTACCGACCAGTCCATGGTGCAACCCGTTCTTGCTGCACGCAGTTTAAAGGAAGGACAATTGGGAGCCAACTTTACCGGTTGGCTGAAGATATTGGATGTACCCTTGTACATCCTTCCGGGTATCTTGTGTCTGGCACTTTTCCCGGATTTAGCCAATCCCGATGAGGCTTACATGACGATGGTTACCCACCTCTTCCCTGTAGGTATGGTAGGTTTGGTATTGGCTGTGCTTACCGCTGCTTTGGTCAGCACCATCGGTTCGGCATTGAATGCTCTCAGTACCGTATTTACTATGGATATCTATGTGAAGAAGTTCTGTCCCGATGCACCTGCTCAGAAGATTATCCGTGTAGGACATGTGGTGACTGTAGTGGGAGCTTTGGTTTCGGTGATGATAACCATTGCCATCGACAGTATCAAGGGATTGGATTTGTTCAATGTGTTCCAATCCGTTCTAGGCTTCATCGCTCCACCTATGGCAGCAGTCTTCTTGTTTGGTGTCTTCTGGAAACGCACCACAACTGCAGCTGCCAATATGGCTCTGACCCTGGGAACCGTGTTCAGTATCGGAGTCGGTATTCTTTATCTCTGGGTATTCCCGGCAAGTGAATATCCCGGATGGCCCCATTTCATGATGTTATCCTTCTATCTGTTCGTAGTAATAGGTGTTGCGATGGTATTGGTGAGTTTGTTTGACAAGCGTCCGCAAACCGATAACCTGCATATCGAAGGATTGGACGAAAAGCCATCCCGCTTGGTGGTAAGTCTGTGGGTTGCCCTGATTATGGTAATGATTGGATTGTACGTATTCTTTAATGGACATTAAAGCATCATTGCTTCCGCTGCTTGCGGCGGAAGCATTGTTCAAAGTTGCATAACCCGCAAGTATATTCCAATTTTCTGACGTCGGTTCCCAATCCGATGACGCCACTGACCGATTTGATTGGGAGCATGAGACTTGAGGAAGTCAAACGAATGCCGCAAGGTTCAGAGACGGGGAAGATTGAAAATAAATTTTGTTGTTCGGAAACATGCCAACCGCAATAGCCCGGGCTATAACGGTTAGTATGTTTCCAATTTTTTTGTATGAGTTCTTTTCCCAACGCTTCTTCCATGAAGTCGGCCGTCTTCTCTGCCAAGATGCTACCCAATGCATCTGCGATATAGATTTTGACGATGTCGCCCTCTTGCTTCAAGCGTTCCTGGTATTCTTCGAATGCCTGACCGGCAGTGGCAGCAAAGAATGCATACGATTCCGACCCCCTCAGTTGGCGGCTGATGATTTTCCCTATTTGAAAATCCTTGTCCTGAGCAGTCAGACTCTCTTTCTCGAGGTTTAGCTCGCCATCGGCGTAGAAAAGCAGAAAAGAAGGACGTACCAATTCCCTGACTTCCCGGATGACAGCAACTGATTCGGAGATGGTCATAGGGTCGGGTGTACTGTCTCCATACCCCATGGCTTCATAGAGTTCAGACAGACTGAAACGCAAGTCATCGAAGCGGATGGTCTGTTCAAGCATGATTGAACTCGTTTAATGCTGCGTAAAAAGCATCAATGTTTTCGAAAGGAGTTTCCGGTGGAACGTCGCAACCACTGGATAACATGAAGTTCGGATAGTTGCGGGTTGCTTCCAACAAATCAAGTGTAGCCTGTTTGATGGTTTCAGGACTGCTCATCTTGAAGATGCTTACCGGATCCAAGTTACCCATAACCAATGCATCCGAAGGCATTTGTTTCAAGACTTCCACCATGTCTATCTTGTTGCCGAAATGATAAGCCGATGCACCGCTGGCGATCATGGCTTGAGTGCAATTGCCGGTATTTCCGCAATTGTGAAGAACTACCGTAAAATGCTCGTCTTCCACTTTGTCGATGATGTCCTTAACAAAAATCGAGGAAAATTCCCTACAGTCGTTATCTGAGAGAAGACCGGCAGCAGGTTCTGCCATCATCACTCCTTGTACACCGGTCGCTTTCAAGGCTAAGCAATAGCGGATGATAAAGTCGGTGCATTTACGGAGCAATAAACGTGCAGCATCCGGGTTTAGATAGAGCAGCATCATGATTTCCGACATGTCGTATAATCTTCCGGCCAATGAATAGGGACCGATACATCCGGCAAATATAGGGCGGTCCGTAATTTGCTGGGCTGCCAAATAATTGGCTTTCAGATATTCGCGGATACGACCTTTTTTCATGGAAGGTATTTCCAAAGCTTCGATGTCGGCTTCGTTTTCCAATAAGCGTCCCGTTACACTGGGAACTTCATCTTCAGGGAAGACAATCTCAGCCCCGAAACATTCTGCTTCCACGGTCAGGTCCATGATAACGGTTGCCGCTTCAGCAGGGTATCTTTTGCATAAAGCTTTGATGGCTTCAAAGTGTACTTCTCCGTTGCTTATGGCATCGTATACGGTTTTACCTGTTAGCTCAATGCCCGGATGTGTCATGATGGGAATAGCGGTCACTTCTTTCCGGCGGATGATTCCTTCCGCCCATTTTCTCATATTCATTCTGCTCATAGATTCATTATTTTATGTGGTAAAGATACGGTTTATTCCTAACATTCAATAAAAATAGGAGGAAAAAGTAAAGGGAAGGAGCTTTTTTGCGTATCTTTGTTTCGTTTTAAAATGATTTTACATGAACAGACTGATATTCTTCTTGATACTGGTAGTGTTTGCCGTTTGTAATGCTTGGGCTCAGCCGAAAGCGGAGTTCGACAAGAAACAACATGATTTTGGTGCTGTACTTTGGAAAAATCCTGCTGTCGCTACGTTCAAGGTAACGAATAAAGGCGACAAGCCTTTGGTTATTTCCAATGTAACCACTTCATGTGGATGCACAGACGCCAAGTGGACTCAGACTCCCATTGCTCCCGGCGCATCGGGCGAAATCTCTGCAACTTTTGATGCAATGACTTTGGGTACTTTTCATCAAAGTGTCGGAGTTTATTGTAATGCGGAATATCGTCCCATTTATTTGTCTGTTAAAGGCAAGGTGACTGCCGATCCCAAGAAGGTCTTGGTACTTCCTTTTCAGATTGGGTCTGTAAAGTTGGATAAAGATGTAATAGAGTTCGAGGATGCTAATAAAGGCGACAAACCATTTGTGGAGATCTTGGTAGCCAATACATCCGACAAGCCTTATCAACCGATTTTGATGCATCTGCCTCCTTATTTGAGTGCGGAGGCCGTACCCGAGAAGTTGGGTGAGGGCGAATATGGAAAGATTGTCGTGACACTCGATACCGACAAACTGCCCAAGTTCGGTGTGACTCAAGCTACAGTTTATCTGTCCCGTTTTTTGGGCGACAAGGTGAGTGAAGAGAATGCCATTCCTGTATCGGCAGTGTTGCTTCCCGACTTCAGCCAACTTACAGAAGCGCAACGTATGCATTTCCCATCCGTCAGTCTGTCGGCTACGGAACTTGATTTGGGAACATTGGCTCCGAATGAAAAGAAGTCGAAGAACATCATTATCCGCAATAACGGAACGCGCGACTTGGAGATAACCGACCTCCAAGTATTCAACTCCGCTCTTGGTGTTCATCTCAAGAAACGTGTGTTGAAACCCGGTGCATCTACCAAACTGAAGATAACCGCTTATGGACAATATATAGGTAAACTGAAAAGAAATCCAAGGGTGATGATGATAACCAATGACCCGAATCGTCCGAAGATTGTTGTCGATGTGAAAGTAACCTCCAAATAAAAAGCTTTATGGAACATCCCGAAAATAGCGAAGAATACAAAGGACTGACCGTGAATGCGGGTATAGAACAGCCCTCCATCATCAATCCATATTTGAAATTCCGTAAGAAACCCAAACGCCGTGAATTTACGGTAGGAGAATATGTGGAAGGTATCGTGCAGGGGAATGTAACGGTACTCAGTCAGGCGGTTACGTTGGTCGAAAGTCTGAAACCGGAACATCAGGCTTTGGCACAGGAAGTGATTGAGAAGTGCCTTCCATACTCTGGCAATTCGGTTCGTATCGGTATCAGTGGTGTGCCGGGAGCAGGAAAGAGTACGAGTATCGATGTGTTCGGACTCCATGAACTTGAGAAAGGAGGAAAACTGGCAGTGCTTGCTATCGACCCGAGCAGTGAGCGCACCAAAGGCAGTATCTTGGGCGACAAGACCCGTATGGAAAAACTTTCTGTGCATCCCAAGGCATTTATACGTCCTAGCCCTTCGGCTGGTTCGTTGGGGGGGGTAGCACGTAAAACCCGCGAAACCATCATTCTTTGTGAAGCAGCAGGCTTCGACAAGATATTTGTGGAAACCGTAGGGGTGGGACAGAGCGAAACCGCTGTACATTCCATGGTCGACTTCTTCCTTCTGATTCAGTTGGCCGGTACGGGCGATGAACTGCAAGGTATCAAGCGCGGCATCATGGAAATGGCCGACGGTATTGTCATCAACAAAGCTGATGGAAGCAATATAGAGAAAGCTAAACTGGCTGCGGCTCACTTTCGCAATGCTCTTCATTTGTTTCCTACTCCCGATTCCGGATGGACACCTCAGGTGCTTACCTATTCGGGTTTCTATGGGTTGGGCATCAAAGAAATATGGGATATGATTGACGATTACTTTGTATTCGTAAAGAAGAACGGCTATTTTGATTTCCGTCGGAATGAACAGGCCAAATACTGGATGTACGAAAGTATCAACGAACACCTTCGCGACAGCTTCTATAATCATCCGACCATTGCCACCATGCTTGCCGCCAAGGAGCGCGAAGTGCTTGATGGCCGGTTGACATCGTTTGTTGCCGCCAAGAAACTACTGGATACTTATTATCAGTTGTTGAAATAGATGAAAGTAAACGTTTTATAAAATTGGAACGCAGCCAAATGAAAATAGAAAAAAGACGATACATACTATTAATAGCTTTATTTTTTTGTACTCGAATTTTGTTTGCACAATCTGTTCTCCAAATTCAAGAGTACTCAACAGATAATGGGCTTCCTCAACGAAATGTAAGCAACATTATTCAAGATCATTATGGCTTTATTTGGTTCGCAACTTGGAACGGTGTGTGTCAGTTCGACGGATATACATTTAAAAATTACAAGGTTTTTCCAGACGATGAAACTAATCTTATAAACAACCGTTTTCATTTAAATGGTATTGATAAGAACAACGATGTGTGGTGTAGAGCGTACGAAAGTCGTTTTTATCGTTTGGATGTAACGACCGGGAAATTTATAGATCCTTTACTTGAAATTGAAAAGAAACACAATAAGAAGTATCGTGTTGAGAAAACATATAATTTAATGCATGGCGCTACTTGGATGGTTTGCCCTTATACTGCTTTTCGTGTGGAGAATATATCCGGTAAGGATTCTTTAACTGAGTATTCCCAGATTTTGGGTAATCTTCCTGGAAACCGAATATTAAATATACAGCAAGATTCCGAAGGTGATGAATGGATTTTTACGAATAAAGGAACTCTTGTAATTGGTGAAAAACAAGTTCCTAACCAAATTCCCTATAAAGAATTATGTGAGCTACCTGCTGCTATTTTCCTGATTTCTGATTCTTGTTTGGTTGGTTATGACAAACAGAGCAAGGAATATTATTCCATAGATTTGCCGTATGAGTTTGATAACTTGTTGGGAATAAATGCACTTGATGATAAGTCCATAGCAGTTGGTACAGAAAAAGGATTATATATCTATTCTACCCAAACTCGAAAAATAAGATATGAACGGTTGGATTCATTGGGTAAAGGTTTAAAGAAAGTAAGATATGCCTATAAAGATAAATATGGTGATTTGTGGGTTTTTACGAACTTGGAAGGTGTAATTCATATTAAGAAAAATGATCAATCCAAACGATTGTTATTATCCGAAAAAGTAGCTTCTCCATCCGGAGTTAAAAAAAGTCGTATGCTTATTTTTGAAGATAAACAAGGAGTATTATGGTTGACACCTGACAACGGAAGTTTTTCTTATTATGATCGCGAACGTGATGAGTTGCTTCCATATCGTTTGAACCCAAATGATCCGAAATCTATCTACAATCCATTAATATTAAGTTCGTTGTATGATGGGCAAAATACCTTGTGGTTTTCTGATAACAAGTGTTTAAATAAAGTGTCGTTTTTTCCGAATGCCAGTAAATTACATCTATTGGATAATCGTTACGAAACTCGTGCACTATTTAATGAATGTTCCGGTCAATTATGGGTCGCCAATAAGAAAATGTATGTACGTATTTATCATCCCGATGGAAAACTGAAAGGATATTTGACCGCCAATGGTGAGATATCAAGACAATCTTCCTGTTTTCAAAGAGCTGTATATTGTTTTATGCAGGGGCAAGATGGTAAAATATGGCTTGGAACGAAAGGAAGCGGTGTTTTGAGATTAACAAAATTAACAGAGGACAAATATCGTGTAGAACAATTTGTGCATAATGAAAAGAATCCTTATAGTTTGAGTCACAATGAAATTTATTCTATTTGTCAAGATCATAATGGCCGTATTTGGATTGGTACTCATGGAGGAGGCTTGAATTTATTTGAAGAAGATTCAAAAGGGAATATTCGATTTTTGCACGGACGTAATGATTTGAATTATTCCATTGAAAATTATTCCAAAGTACGTTATGTGACTGAACTAAGAAATACTTTGTTTGTAGGAACAAGTACCGGATTGCTTACCTTTGATTTGAATTATGCTTCGTTGGATTCCATCATTTTTTACGAAAATAAATTTCGTCCCAATGATGTAACCAGTTTGTGTAGTGATAATGTAATGCATATCTATGAGGATAGCAAAAAAGATATTTATGTTATGACTTTCTCTGGAGGTATTAATCGGCTGTCTTCAGACGTGTTGTTGACAAACAACATGCAATTCAAACGATATACCGAACAACATGGGCTTCCCTCTGATATGGTATTTTCTATGATAGAAGATCAGATGAGAAATCTGTGGGTAGTATCAGCAAATTCATTTTTCAAGTTCAATTCATTAAATGATACCTTTGATTCTTACGATGATAAATATTTGCGAGTCGAACAAATATTCAATGAAGCTATACCTGTAATTTGGAATAATAAATTGATATTGGGTTTAGAGAGTGGCTTTTTAGAAATCGCTCCGGATAAGTTGATTAAAAGTAAGTATCAACCCCCTGTTTATCTAACAGAATTATCCATTGCCGGTGAATCCCTAAAGAAACCTTTGATAGGAGTTAAATCATTGGAACTCGAGCCGAATCAACGTAATATTTCTCTATCCTTTACAGCTTTGGATTATATTGATCCGCTATCTATTAAATACGCATATCGATTAAAGGGATTGGAAGAGCATTGGACTGAAATTGATTATAGTCGTCAAGCTAGATATGTTAATTTACATCCCGGTACTTATGAATTTCAGGTTAATTCGACCAATAGTGATGGTCAATGGTTTGAAAATTATGCTCGTCTGAAGATTCATGTGATACCAACCTTTTGGGAGACCGGATGGGCCATTTTATTATATGCTATCATCGCTGTTATAGGTGTGGTTTTGATTGTTTACATTTTTATGGTTATTTACCGTTTGCGTTATCGAGTAAATATGGAACAACAATTGGCTAACATCAAATTGCGTTTCTTTACGGATATATCTCATGAACTTCGTACTCCATTAACCTTGATAACCAGTCCTGTGGAAGAAGTTCTTGAACATGGGAATTTGTCTCCAAAAGAACGAAATCTTTTGGATTTGGTACATAAAAATACCGAACGGATGCTTCAACTGGTTAACCAGATTTTAGACTTTCGGAAAATAGAAAACCAAAAAATGAAATTATTGTTGGAAGAAACGGAAGTAGTTGAAATGGTTCGTGATGTCATGGCTAATTTCAGTCTGATGGCAAAAGAAAAAAGTATAAATTTCTGTATGAATGCAGAGGTTTCTACGGTTTATGCATGGATTGATCGAGATAAATTTCAGAAGATTTTGCAGAATCTGATTTCAAACGCTTTCAAGTATACTCCAACCGCAGCATCTATTACGGTAAGAATAGTTTGTAAAGAAGACACGTTTGCCGTGTCGGTACAAGACGAAGGAAAGGGTATTGATTCAGAAAAAATCCCCCTTTTATTCAAACGTTTTGAAACCTTGGTACAAGATAATATTCTTCAGCCTTCATCGGGTATTGGCCTTTCTTTGGTGAAAGAAATGGTTGATCTTCATTTAGGAACGATTGAAGTCGAAAGTGAAGTAGGTAAAGGAACCAACTTTGTGGTAACTTTACCAACAGCGAAACAAATGTATCAAGACATAGATTATGTAGAGTATATACTGAATGATGGATTAATAGAACAGCCTTTGCGATCGAAGCAAGAAGGTATGTCCAGTGATGAAAATGTAATTAAAATCTTGGTGGTAGAAGATAATGCAGAACTTCGTACCTTCTTGAAAGATATATTAAATGATACCTATCAGGTTATTGAAGCATCCGATGGTAAAGAAGGATTTGAATTGGCTGTTCAACAACTTCCCGACTTTATCATCAGTGATGTGATGATGCCTAGAATGGATGGCTTGGATATGGTTAAGGCTATCAAGGAAAATCGTGAAGTATCTCATATACCTATCGTGCTTTTATCGGCTAAGTCCTCTCTTGATGATCGTATTCATGGTTTGGAACGGGGTGTTGATGATTACATAACCAAACCCTTTAGTTCTACTTATCTCAAAACTAGAATTCGGTTGCTACTTCAACAACGAAAACAGTTGCAGGAATATTATGTGCAGAATGTTTTACCTTTTGGCGAAACATCATTAAACGAATCCGATGATAACAAATTATCTCCATTAGATATACGTTTTATGAAACAAGTTGTTGAAGTGGTGGAAAAGAATTTGGATAATTCGAATTTCTCTGTTGATGAATTTGCACAAGAACTACAGATGGGACGTACTTCTTTTTATCGGAAACTGAAAAGCATTACCGGACTATCACCTATTGATTACATTTTAGATATTCGTATCAAACGTTCTGTTCAATTGTTGAAAGAAGGTAAACATAATATTTCTTCCATTGCTTATATGACAGGGTTTGATGACCCTAAATATTTTACAAAGTTTTTTAAGAAAAGGATAGGAATCACACCTTCAGAGTATGTAAAACAGTTGGTGAAATAAAAAGTACCGGAAAGTACTCTTTTTAATGATAAATTATCCACCATTTTGATGGTAAAAAAGCCGATGTTTGCAACCGGTATACCACAAATGGTTAATAATAAAGTAAATTAACTTAACTCGTGTACGTTGTGATAATGAGCACGAGTTTTTTTATAATTATACCTTGAGTGTCTATCGTTATAAAAGTCACATTAATAATTGAATATTATTTCAAAAAGCTGTCTTCTGCATAATTATTCTCCCTCTTTGTACTTAAAAGTCCTCCTTCTCTCTATTTGAAATGATGAATTTTGCATTACAATTAGTTTTATGTTTTATTAAAAATAGTAGAATTTATTATGTTCACTTTATAAACCAAATTATTAATCTTATGAAACAGAAAAATGCAAAAGAATTGTTTGTTAGACTAAGTAGTCTGTACAAACCATTGTGTGCTGCTGCTCTTCTGTGTTCGTTTGGCATTGTTGCACCTATCGAGACTTATGCTAGTCAATCTGATGGAATGGCAATGAATCAAGCACAGATTACAGTAAAAGGTAAAGTTGTGGATGCTGCCGGTGAACCTATTATCGGTGCAAACATTGTTCAGGTAGGAAGTACGAATGGTACAATCTCTGATTTCGATGGTAATTTTACATTGAATGTACCTGAAGGATCAACATTGGAAATTTCTTTTATCGGTTATGTTACACAAAAGGTAAAAGCTTCCCGTAACTTGAAGGTAACCATGAAAGAAGATACTGAGTTAATAGACGAAGTGGTAGTTATCGGTTATGGTTCTACTAAGAAAGCCGACTTGACCGGTGCGGTTGCCACTGTAGGTAAGGAAATGATTACTATGACTCCTTCTTCCAATCCAATGGAAGCATTGCAAGGTCGTGTAGCTGGTTTGGATATCACCAAAACCTCTGGACGTGCTGGTGAAGGTGTCAATATCCAGTTGCGTGGTAACCGTTCAATTACCGCTTCTGGTAAGCCTTTGTTCATCATTGATGGTATGCCGGGTGATTACGACAAACTTAATCCGAACGATATCGAAGATATTACTGTATTAAAAGATGCTTCTTCTACAGCAGTGTATGGTTCTGCCGGTGCAAACGGTGTGGTTATCATCACTACTAAGAAAGGCCAAGAAGGTAAGTTGAGCGTAAACTTCAATTCATATGTAGGTTTCAATGGTTGGTCTACATTGCCTGAGATGAATAGTGTAGAACAATGGATTTCTACTCGTCAATTGGCAAAGTTGGAAGCCGGTGGTGTTATCGATGAAAACGATAGAATTGAAGAAGAAACAGCGATGGAACACTTACGAAAAGGTGAAGTTATTGATTGGGCTGATGCGTTGATGCAAACAGGATCTACTCAAAACTACTCTATTTCTCTTCAGGGAGGTACAGAAAAAACACAAGCTTATTTTTCATTGAACTACTCGACTGAAAATGGTCAGTATAAAAACGATGAATACGATGTGTTATCTTCTACCATCCGTTTGAATCAAAATGTAAACAAGTGGTTCAGTGCCGGATTGCATGTACAAACTTCTTATACAGTTAACGAACGTACTTCCAGTGACTTGTCACAGGCTATGCGTTGTAATCCTTTTGGAACATTATATAATGAAGACGGTACTTTGAATCCATATCCGGTGAAAGATGATAATCGTCAGGTAAACTTATTGTTGAACCAAAATCGTGATGTTTATCGTAACCAAAGCAATGGTTTCCAAATGTATTTCCAACCTTATATTCGCATTACTCCGTTTAAAGGATTTACATGGGAATCACGCGTTAGTGCAAATCTCAGCTATAGCACTAAAAATCAATTTATCGGTTATGGCTCTTATCAATTCTATGACAAGGCAGGTACAGGTGCTGTAGGAGCTCCAAAAGCAGAAACTTCCGATTTTACCAGTGCAAGCATCAGTAATAGCCGCGGTTGGGGTTATACTTGGGAAAACATCTTGACTTATAATTTCAATATCGGGAATGACCATGAATTTGCAATCACCGGTGTATCTACCTGGTCGGATAGTCAATCTGAATCTTCTTCTTCTTCAGTAAATGGTATTCTTACCAATACCTATTATTGGACTAATTTAGGTGCAGCAGTAGGCAATACCAAATCTCTTTCTTCAGGTTATTCAATGGGTAAGAGCTTAGGTTTTGTAGGACGTTTGAACTATTCTTATTTAGGACGTTATTTGTTCTCTGTTTCTGTACGTCACGATGCTAACTCTAAACTTGCCAAAGCTGTTCGTTGGGATACATTTCCTGCATTCTCTGCCGGCTGGAGAATTTCGGATGAAAGTTTTATGGAATCAACTCAAGACTGGTTGAGCAATTTAAAACTTCGTGTAGGTTATGGTGAAACCGGTACTGCAGGTATTGATGCATATGATTCTTGGTCTGTATTGGAACAAGGTATTATGGGCTTGGGTGATCAACAGATTACCAAATATGCATATCCACAAGAGTTGAGTAATGCTATGTTGACTTGGGAACGTTCTAAAAATACCAACATTGGTATTGATGCTTCATTCTTGAATAATCGCATTGAGTTGACTGCTGATTATTACATAACCAAGACTGATGGTGTAATTTGGAAACAAAATTTACCGATTACCAATGGTGGTTACACAGCATCTTCTTATTTCCAGATTAACAAGAATATTGCAGAAACAGAAAACAGGGGTCTGGAATTGATGCTGACTACCCGTAACATCATGACTAAGGACTTCTCTTGGACCAGTACTTTGTCGTTTACTTCACAAAAAGAAAAAGTAACATCATTGGGCGCAGGTGCAGCAGAATTTATTACAAATGGTGATTATACTCTTCACGTAGGTGACCCTATTAAGTCTTATCGTGCCTATAAAATTGCCGGTGTATGGCAATATGGTGAAGAAGCTGATGCTGCTGCATTTGGTAAACAACCGGGTGACTTGAAAGTAGATGTTCCTAATATGTATAAGGAAAGTGATGGTGTTTGGGTGAAGAAGTATTTGCAAGAAGATGGTACATGGGCGGAAAATACATACAATGCCGAAAATCCATATTCAGTGAATGCTGATGACAAACAAATGCTAGGTCACCAAAGTCCAGATTGGACACTTGGTTTCCAAAACTCATTCACTTGGAAGAACTTTGATTTGAGTATTTATATGTTCTGGCGTCATGGCCAAATGTTCTATTACGAACCAATTACTTGGTAT